>Ga0307512_10001443_pt1 | contig 33676 bp, 46 predicted proteins | sample 14_EM_MG_FD_200267 | JGI IMG/M metagenome (GOLD analysis project Ga0307512, IMG submission 200267) | Populus trichocarpa ectomycorrhiza microbial communities from riparian zone in the Pacific Northwest, United States - 14_EM | ecosystem: Host-associated > Plants > Roots > Unclassified | place... | reverse complement strand
GGTTCGGAAAGTGGTCCAACAGGCGTTGTGCGAAATCTGGGGAGTCCGTGAAGCAATGAATGTGTATCTGCGGGGAGTTTTTTTTTTGCAATGCAGTGGAAGAGCGAGAGGAAGTAATTAGCACATAGTCAAGCTCGGCGCGTACAACGTAGGGGTACAGTGCGGTGCCGCAAATAGTGTTGGTGCTGTACCTTGTGGTCCTTTGGAACCTCGGCCTTGAGTATGCGTTCCGTATCTTCGTCCGCCTCTCGAGTGTGCACCGTGATCGACTTGCCGAGCCGCACAGCATGCCGGAGCTGCCGCGAGAAGACCTCTTTTTGTACGTCTCGCGGGGAATTGTCGTAGTGATAATCGAGCCCGATCTCTCCCCATCCCACGTTGCGGGGATGTGCCATGGATTCGAGACTTTTTTTCAACTATGTGAGCGCGTCGTGAACGAGGTGCAGGCTAAAATACTCACATGTCCTTCTCGACGTCACTGGTATAGGACTTGGCCTGGTGCCTATGCCCATGCCAGCATCAGAGGTTACATCGTCTCGTATGCTTCACAACATGGGACGCTCACGGATGGACACCTGGTGAGAACAATCAGCGCGCGTACTAGTCACCCGTTTGCACGCACCCATAACAAACCAGTACTCTAGATCCTCCCACTTGTCCTTCCGGTCTTCTGCTGTGATGGCCGAATCCGCAATCTCCTTCCATGCCCTCTGTACGGGCGCCTCGCACCAAACATCGACCAGAGCCGCCACTTTCTTCCCCCGATATAAGCCTCTCACGAGATCGAATATATTCTCGTACTTCCCATCTTTATATTTTTGTCTATAGGCGGTGAACGTGGAGACCAGGTGAGTGTGGGTGTCGACAATGGGTGCAGTCGTGTGCCTGGGGTGGTTGGGAAGAATCAAGCAGTCCTCAGAGGGACCTTTCCTGTTGTTTTTTCCCATTTTGGTACGATTGTATTTCCTCGCGTATGAGGAGTATGAAGAGGATAGATTGTGAAAGAACGAAGGATTATGTGGAAATATAGCAACACGTCGCAGTGCAAGTGCAAGGAACATTGTGGGCCTTATCTTATCTTATCTTGAAAAATCGTCACTATGTGACAGTCGCGGTGTGACACGTTATGTCACGCGTTTCAGTCTCCGCGTGAACCCAAAAACGCGTCGAAGACTCTGCGCGTGCGATGGAATGAAATCTACCTAGCATTGTATAGCGTCCAGCATCCTTTCTGACTTCACGCCCGTCCCGTCCTAGTTCTTCGATTCAAGACATGCTAGAAGCTACCCTGAACGAGGCTGTAACGCTCAAGCGTGTTCTGGACGGTATTTAATTCTGCAATCTCAGAGGGACGAGCTTGTGATAATATGGGCTGGTATTCAGCGGTCAAAGAACTCGTGCAGGATGCCAACTTTGAGTGTAACGAGGGTGGCATCGTGAGTAGCTACGCCATCTTATGCTTTGATTTTGAAGCACATGATCTAACATGCTGCAGAATCTGCAAGCGATGGATAACTCCCATGTTGCTCTCGTCTCCGTCAAACTGCACGCCGACGGTTTCGCGCTCTACCGTTGTGACCGTCCAATCCCCCTCGGCGTCAACCTCGGATCGCTTACTAAGGTGCTCAAATGTGCAAAGGATGATGACAAGTGCACGCTCAAGGCAACTGATGATGGTGATGTCCTCAACCTCAAATACGAATCAAGCCGTGCGTCTTTCTCTCAGTGCTCCACAAAAAGGCTCTCCACTGATGTCTTGTCGTAATGCAGGCGGTGATCGCGTTGCTGAGTATGATATGAAACTCATGGATATCGATGCCGACACGCTTGGCATCCCCGACACCGACTACGATGCGCGTATCACTATGTTAGCCTCTGAGTTCACTCGTATCATCCGCGACCTACACTCTCTCGGAGAATCTGTTCGTATCGAAGTGTCCAAGGAAGGTGTTCGTTTTGCGAGTGATGGCGAAGCCGCGCAAGGAAACATTCTCCTGAAACAAACCGACGCTGCACGCGAGCGATACGAAAATTATGGCAAGGACGACGATGATCTAGTGGAAGAGGTTAAGGACGAAGAGGACGAAGAGAAGCCGAAGAAAGTGAAGAAGGAGAAGGTAAAGAAGGAGGAAGGCGTTGAGGACGAGGATGCGGAGATGGCAAGTGGCGATGATGATGAAGCAGAGTTCAAGGCCAAGTCAGAAGACGAAGGGGAGGAGGAGGCAAGCGACAGCGAGAAAAAGAAACGTAAGCGCCCTGCTGCGTCATCATCTGTGCGTTCCCCCTTCCCCATACTCTTACCTTCTGAGCGGCTTATCATCACCGCATAGAACTCGAAGTCAAAAAAGAAGGCGAAGAAGGTGGTTGAGGACTCGGGCGAAGGTGGCGGCGGCGGAGTGCACATCGAGATGACGCAGCACGTTAACCTGACATTCTCGTTAAAATACCTCGTCAACTTTTCCAAGAGCGCATCACTTTCAGACACCGTCCAACTCATGCTCAAAAATGACGTACCGCTCCTTGTACGCACCTTTTTTACATCCCACAGTTCCGCTAGCTCACCTCCAATGGTTTCCCAGGTGTCGTACACATTCGGCCAGGGCTACACTCGGTATTATTTGGCACCCAAGATCGGTGACGATTGAGAATAGAGCTGTACTTGGTTATTGACCACCCTGGTGGTTATTTTTACATTGGCGTTATCTGAAACACCGCTCTCGTTTAGCCTTACATTGTATCCCAGTATCCCCTGTCTTCGGTCACACGAAGTATTTGGCCCTCTCAGCACTTTCGGCTGTCGGAGAATGCAAGAGATCACGATATCCATCGTTTACGGTCCATGATACATCAATGGGTTCTGTGGCCCAAGTAACTACGGCCCTTGTGCCATCTTGCCCTTAATTCTGCCCCAGTGTAGTGTTTGCATGCAAGGGGTTTCTGACTTTGCAACCCACAAAATTGCCTGGCTCTTTCCGCCGTAGTGCATGCGACAGCGGACGCTTTCAAAAGTAATGTGCCACATGCCCAGCTTTACTCAATTGTACTTCCGAAGCTACTAGTAAAGCAATGTGAGATCGCTATGGTGCCACAGGTGATGGTGATGCCCAGCTTGTGCGAGGGTCACCGACCATCAGCGTCTCTTTCGGAGACTGATATAGTACTGATATACTGATAAACTGCCAGTGAACATGACTAATTCCCATCAACCGCTCCAAGTCCCGTTTCCACTTCCCTCCCGTCACACGCTTTCCCACATCGGCCACTGCAACAGAAATGAAGTTAGATCGGATATAGACAGCGCTGTCCTTGGGGGCTCTTCTCAATAACGCTTGTCGCTTCTGTCATTATGCGCGGGTGAGAATTACACCGCGTTCGAATCTCGAGTTACTTGTTTTTGTGCTGGCTACGTATCATCGTTTCGGGTATCACCGCAAGCGAAGTCACATGTTCCTTTCTTCCTTCCCACGTCCACGTTACAGTAGTTTTCCCTTCCCAGTCGCCAGATGGCGGACTGAATGAATGTATATATTTCAGGGTTGCACCACAGAAATAGACCATTTTTGAGTGTGGCTTGGACAATTTGAATGGCAAGTTGGCAACTCAATTGACAACCCCTCCGCATCTACGATACAACATTCATCAGTGGGCTGTACATGTCAAAGCAGTAGAATACAGCATGGAATGTGGGCAGATGGCGTCATCTTTCTGTCTGTAGTTGACGTGATCCCGGATGCCCAAGTATCTCTCCCTGCTCTCTAAGAACTGATACCGAAAAGCCGGCTGGCTCTCTAAAATGGCATTCGAAGAGACTCGGAATTACAGTTAGAGAGACTCGTTGGATCCTCGCATGGCACTCTCCCCGGGCCCAGACTTCATCCACATCAGTCAGAGGATCATCGATCATCGATCATTAATCATGCATCATGTCTCGTCACAGTACGTCCGCCATCGACCTTGCCAGCCATCTAGTAATTACCAACTAAGCGTTTTTCTCTTCGCTTAGTCTATCATAGGTATCAACGCGCTCCCTCGATATCGTAGCACAACCTGGGAGTATGTCACGAAAGGTATGTATTCTGGATCAATTTGTTCCCTTTTGAGAACAACATGGCAGACACGACTTTTCTCAGATCGATTTATTCATCCGTTCACCTACCCGAATGGAAACCGCTGGAATCGTCGTCTCGACGTCGCAGTATATTACAGGACCAACGTTACAGGTGCAAATCTAATTGGAAGTTTCTGAGGCACAGAGCACTGATGTCCGGCAAGGCGAGAGACCACGCAAAAGTGTCTCCAGAGTTCCAATAAGCACATACCCGCATAGCACTAGGCTAGCACGACGTTTCATAATTTCGGGCGTTTTAGTAGGACCTGTGCGGGACAAAGGGAAAGAAAAAAAATGGGGTTCATTGCAGGGGACGCATTACCTACTTGTAGCAACAGCCATACGATGGTGAAACAAAAACGAAAATGTGACTCCATCAAAGTGGAGCCGATAAGAGATAAGAGTGAAAAATTTCAATCTAATCATGCGTTTTTAGTCCACATTAGGTAGTTGTTTTACGCTACTTTCAGTTTGTGCCCCTGTTCCCTTACGTTTTTTTTTTTTGAGGGGGGGTCTCAATTGCCAGATTGACGGTATCACTCAGACTCACTCTTTCTACTTTGGGTTACAGTAGCGCAAACAGGCCTGGTTAAGGGATGAGTATTATGAATTGTCGTAGATGATCTGGCTTCTAGTACTGCTCCCATGATAAAATGAATGACAAGCGTGGGCTGAGCGCGTTGACTAGTCGACTCGACATACTGCAAAAGCAAGTAATGTCAAAGTAGCACAAAGTACATTTTACCCGCTCAGCCGTCGTCACTTCCATCCATGAGTTCGGTCCTCACATGACCGGAAGATGGCAGCCGGAACGGTCGGACTCGGATTCAGACCCAGAGGTGACTTCTCATCATACCAGTATCGTACAGTATCTCACTATTTGATACCGAATGCCGTCTGGCTGCCCGCATCAGGCACCGACCAGAGCCTGCGGCTCATTCCGCTGGAAACTTGATCCACGCGATAGAAGAGAACGCAGCAAAGCCGTCACTATTACCTCCGAGGTTGTGCTGACGACTTGATGTGGAGCATGTTTGCACGACCTCCCATTCTTTCGACTTCTCTGATCTGTTCTGCTTCGGGTTCCTTGTTTGGTGACTGTCGGGGAGGATACTAATGTTACATCCATTCAGGTACCTATCGATATCGGTCTAGAAACCAAGTGTACGGAGCGATTGTGTTCTGCAACCAGCATTTTGATCACTACGATAGCTGCGATATTCGTGTCAGTTGGCTCCAAGCCCCAATAGACCCTTCAAGTTCATCTAAATAAGGAAGCTAATATTACGAAGTTAACCATCATAAATAAATGGATTGATCGGAGAGAGAAGTGGCCAAGGGGTCCCGTCTAACGGACAGAATTGAAGGTGAGCTCAGAAATGCGAAGGAGATCACATATGTTTCTAAACGTCACCATCAACGTGAGGCCGCCCAGGTTGACTGATAACGGGACAAAGCCTGAGAACAATGCACAGTACAAAGATTGCGAAGCTACTGTAGCGGAATGAGTTAACGTCACCGACACTAGAAGCATCGACTTCCCGTCTAGAAGTGACAAGAGAGCGCCCTGGGGAAGTGCCTTACTACCTGTAGGTCGCATCAAAGTTTAGCGCCGCTGTGACGACACTGTAACATCGATCAGCAACTGTACATGTATTGACTGCCGCAGTGGCCCAGTGGGGGACTTCAGAACGACAGTTCTAGACATAAACTCCAAGCACAGGCCACGATCGCGTACCGTGGCCCGCCTTGCACCTTTCAAAGTTAAGTTAGGCCAGTGAGTACAGCCAGTAAGTTACTACTGTAGGGTCAGCGTCCTACCGTACTCTACTCTACCCTACTCAGTACTAGCTCTGGCCATTGTACAGCTTTGCGGGACATGGTTCTGCGATAGATTACTACAAGCAATCTTGAAATTTACTCGATTTGACGTGATTCATTCCCCCAAAATCGCACATAATCGGACATTGCGCCCATGACATCGATAATGAAATTTCTAAGATGGGACCGGGGAAGGACTGGTGGCTCGTGGTTACTTTTCCTGGTGTTACTGTACATGCATGACACAAGAGACTGAGTGTGGTAGTGATGGATTTACTGTTGCATCCATTTTGCGTTTGATACTGCCTGTCGTTCCTGCATGACGAGTTCGACGCAATCGCAAAAGCGGATCTCGGTTCGCCGTCACGGTCCGAAACCTCCCGCTTCGCATCGGTAATCAGAGTCAAAATTAGTCTTGAAGCTTGAAGCTTGAAGGACCGAACTATGTGCCATGCGGTCGCTGTCGCTGTTTACATACTCATCACAGTACAGTACTACTTGGTCCTGTGATTTCGGATAGGAATACTGTACTGTGATAGTCCTCCGCAGGACTCAGACCGTAGCAGAGGCGCAAAGACCCGTGGCCCGTGGCACTACTTCGCTGTCTGCCAAGTGGCGTCGGTGCACCGACAAGTCTCAGGCTATTACAGGACTAGTGTGCATTCTTGTGGAAATCATTCCTCAGCCTACTCAGCAGTCACTTTACTTCTCACAACTTTACTGTTCTATTCGATCCTCGGAAAAAATCCACGGAATTTCTAATACTAGGCCCATGGGGCTCGCATACTGTATTAATGCAAAAACGTAATGAGTGTGATAGTCTTGAAGAGTGTGCTTTACTAAACTGTCCATTTAGCACCCTGTGCCAAAAATCCATCCATGGAACCAGACCTCAAAATAGCTGGTCACGACTACTCATGACACCAGGCGCAGCCTATAGTATCGAGGAAGCATGTATATGGCGGCCAGCCACGCCTAATAATAATCGCCTGAGATACGTTAGGACGTTGTGCCTGGACGATGACTTACACTATACATGTAAAATGAAACTTTGTCCGCATGAGCATCTCTCCGGGCGACGAAGCTAATTCCGATGGCCATGCCGGAAACACCCACGGCCGCTGCCGTGACATTATCCAGCCACCATGTCCGAGAAACGCCCCAGGACCATGCGACCAAGAAGAAGGCGGTGGCCACACGGGAAAGCACAGGGTATGCAATTGGGAGGGTGACACGCCCAACTGCGGCATCGCCCACCACGTCCTTGAAGTCTTGCGTGTGGACCGTCGTCAAAATAATTCCTGCGCTCAGAGCAATAGCAATGCACACTATGCTATCGACATCCTTTTCGCTTTGGCCTGTTGGCGCACGGTTAGAGTCCCAAAAAGAACCGAACAAATCCCCCCCACACACGTACAAGCACTAAGAGTTGCACCGGCCTTCGCGAGAGTGTATCCGACGGCGTTTAGCACGCTGCGGACTAACCAATGGCTCCGCGCTCCACCGCCTTCATTGTAAGCCAGAATGTACAGCGATCCAAGGAGGCTTGCGAATATCGTCCTCTGACCATTAGCCGCGGAGAGTAGTAGACATAAAGGAATCGTCATCCATCGTAGAATGCATGCCGTACGGACAGAAATACGACCCGTCGGAATGGGGCGATAGGGATTATTTAAGACGTCTTCTGCAATCGCCTGTGGAAGTGTCTGATTTGCAAGGCCAAACTGTAATGTATGGACCCAAAGCCAGAGCAAGGCATGCAGGAGACGGGAAAAACTCCATGAAGGCGCCGCAGCAGCAGCAAAAAGAGTCTGCGAGGGTAAAACCAGGTCGCGTGACCAATCAAAAATCGGTACAGGACAAGAGGCAAATGTGGGCATTACTCACGGCTGGAAGAACGAGGGCTTTCATGTCAGATTTTGTGAAGAGAAAAAGAGTGTAGAGGTGATACGAAAGGCCAGTCGCAGCCATAGTTGAAGGCAGAAAAGGGGTTGGAATCACAAAGACAGAGGGTGCGCAAAGGACGGGCGGAGCGCCAGAACAGATCCCTCAAGATATATATTTCAAACCTAATGATCTCGATGCATAATTCAGAAGTAGCCATGGATTTTCTGTTACGTTGCTTAGCAGCCGTGTGCTGTTAGTAGTACAGAACAGAAGCATCCCGCCAGCCTGCTAAGGCTAGCGGATCGCTATTTGCCGACGGTTGATGTTGCTAAATAAAGGAAGGGTTCTCAGCGCGTAAAAACGGCAATCACGCCTCTTAATGCATACCCGAGTTCTGGCGCGGGCCATGAGCTTTTTTTTTTGTCTAGATAAGGGACGGATGGCAGTCGCTTGCAAGTTTCAAATAGCATGGTGGCGGCTGAGCCGCTGCACGATGCGGGAACGGCGGTCTCCAGCATTCAGTAAATTGTGCCATCAACCATTTCTTTTTTCTTGCCAGCTTATAATCATTTTCGCAGGCGGGCACGACCAGTTGATCATAAGAGAATAATTCCCACAAGGTAAGCAGACAACTCGCTAAAATTGCACTATTGTGTAGGATGTAGGTACTGTACGATGGTGTCGGGATGGGCATCGTCCTACAAATGGCGGAGCCGTTATGTATCACGGCTTGTTGGCTACTCATCATCGCCCTTGTAAATTAATTCTCCATGATTCGAATCGGCATAGGTCATTGGTTTCGAAATCCCTGTCGTTGGGACCATACTGTTACAATGGTGCAACAAATACGGGAGGTGAAACAACACGTGCCTTGCTCCTGGCGTGCAATGTTTGCAGCACGGTCATCGGCGTCGATGGCACCGAATATAATGTCCATTTCTTCAAGGGAGCGACCCTTGGTTTCAGGGATTAAACTACACGGTGCGATAAGCAGGAGTCCAATAAACATATGGAGCTTCTACGCACAGGGCGAATGGTGCCATTGCCCCGATGTTCAGGGATGCGAACATCAAGAACATCTTATAGCCAAGCCTAGTGTGGATGGTGGGTGTCACCCTTGATACAACAAAGTCTAGAAATACGGTCTTGATCTCGCAGAAGTTCACTTGTAAACGATTGGGAAATGCTCACTCCACGACCACTGCGATGAAGATGCGACAGCCAATCCGTAGTGTCTGGTCCGAGTTGGAAAAATATCGGAGACGTATACCCACGGTAAGGGGCCCCACCCCATCGAATAGAAGCAGACGTAGATGTAAATCATTGCCGCCATGGCCCTTCCAGAGGCGGGGGGGTTGGGCTGTGGCGTTGATGCTGGTGGGTGTGTTTTAAGGATGGCACCGACGATGAAAAATAAGGTGCCCATCCCTAACGCAGAGGCAAACAGTGAGGGTTTACGACCCCACGCATCGACAAAAAAGAATATGAATATTGTCGTTGCAATGACCTTGACTACACCATAAATGCCTGCCGCGAGGAGCGAGTTAGTGGCACCCGTGTAACCGATCTAGACGACATTAGGGGTCGAGAAGAAGAGGTGAATAAATCACTCACCGAGGTAAAAATCTGCGGGGCATAGTAGCCGACGGAGTTCTGTCCGCACCATTGTTGCAGGAAAAAGATGAAAAAGGCGATAAAAAATCGAGTGAAGTTTCCACGTCCAAAAAAAGCCTCGCGAAGGCCGACGTTAGTGCGGGCTTCACGCTCTTCTGTGAGAGCTGCTTCGATCTCAGCCAGCTCGTGCAATATATCCTGGGAATCCGGCGAACGCTTTCGTAGAAATGCTAGGTTCACAAGAGCCTCCGCACTACGGCCCTTCGATGCCAGCCAGCGCGGAGACTCGCGAACAGTTAACAGCCCAACTGCCATAATTCCCGCGGGCACCAATTGAAATGCGAATGGGATTCGCCAGATTTTTGAGCTATTTTGAACATGAAGGCCGATCCCAACTGTGAAACACAGATTAAGTCCTGGTCCGAAAGCGTGGCGTGAACAACAGCAGAACATACAGTTTATAAAGTATGAGATCATGACCCCGATGGCTACCATGATTTGGAACATCCCCGTAATACGCCCACGCACTTGCTTTGGTGAACATTCAGATACATAAGCTGGGGCGACGGCGCTTATCGCGCCAATCCCAAAACCAGATATGACGCGACCACCATAGATATACCCAAGCCCACGATCGCCTTCGCCATTTGCTATGGTTTGGAATATCTTTGAAAGCACACATTAGTATCGTGTCTAAACCCAGAGAGAGAAAGCCGCGCACCGCGCCGACAACGAAAATTAGTGTATATGCAAGGAGCGTTTTGCGTCGCCCAACCCAAGCTAAGTATCAGGAATCGTGAGTTTCTATATTTCAACATCACGTGATCGCAGAGGCAACTAAGCACTAAGCCACCCTGTGTGCGACGTGCGACATATGGCATTATTGGGGGACCCGCCAGGATCCGCAATGAAATGCCGCGCATTAAGAAGAACGTTGCGCAGCGACTACACAGCTGGGGGAAGATGCGAGACCTACCTGAGATGGGGGCGCTGCTGAGAGCGCCAAAGAAAGCCCCACCTTGTAAGACTGATACGACATTAGCTGAGACGTTATCAATACGGCTCTGCTCAGCCGGGCCTTCAGCAGGGCGGATGCCGAACTTTATCTGGAAATATTTCGACTGTACAATACCACCAGCAACGCCACTGATGGTGAAATATCGTCAATCGTCAATTTCACACTTCTGCCTTCCAGGACTGACAGAAGACGCACGTGTCATAGCCGAACAAGACAATGCCCCAGTAAGCAATGAAGGCCAACCCTAGACAGTCAACATCTTAAACATTGAATGACGACAAACAACAATTTGAAGAAAGCATAGAACTGTGCCCGACCAAATAGTAGGATGACAAGCCAAACTGTCCAGACCCGGGGTGACGGGCCGGGAGGTAGAAGGTGGAAACGGTACGTACAGTACACCCGTGTATTTTGCAGCAAGTTACTTCGCAGGGCATTTCTTTCGTGGATGCCCATGGCCATGGAGCTTGCAGGTTACGGGAAAATGCAGAAGAAGAACGGCGGCCAGGTGGGCAAAAAGAGGCCCTTTTATAACGTCTTCCCATGAGAATCCCATCATGATTCGAAGAAAAGCAGAGGAATATTAGCCGAGTGCTACCTCGGCTAAGCCCTCCCCGTTACATTTTCAACCTCTTCCGACCCAAATCGAACCAACAGCTTTAAACACTCAGGCTAATGGCCATTTGCCACATGGCAACTGAAGGACCTGCTTCAAGGGGTGTGTTCTGAGTCCCAAAAACCCCAGATCTCTCAACGACTTTGAACCGCAATCGGGATTCGGGACACAATATACATGTCCGAGTCCTCCATGACCATTGATTGTACGTCGAAGGGCGACGGACTTATACAAGGTTCTTCATATCAAAACTCATAGAAAAGGAGAAACAATCACCTGAACACATCACGGCTTCGGTGATTTCATTCCGTATATTATATCCGACGGCGTATCAAAACACATTCATGAAAACCCTCGATAAAGGTGTTTGTTTCCTCCTCCAGGGCCTACCCCACACCATTCCTGCCGCACTATCATCATTCACAACCTTCTGGTTTTGGTCCATCAGCGGTGTCCACCCTGTCTCCGCAATACCTTGCTCAGTAGTCCGGCCTCCACGTTTTTGGCTGTGTATTCACTCCTGGAGCTTCCTTACTGTATGGCTAAAGCAGCTGATCGACTTGCTTACGAGCGAAGTCTGATTTTGTTGGATACAGTATTGATATCAAACATTGTGAGGACTGCATCCAATTCACAAGACTCCGCACCACACGCTTGTGTCGTACGGACCATGATTGTATATCGATGCCTGGCCATCTTTCTTGCTTCCTGCAGTCAGGTTAATCCCGTGCACATATATTGTTCGGAGTGGCCGAGTTCATTGGCAACTTAGTGTGCATGCATGCTAGGCTTCCATTCCCTACATGCAAATGTAGCGCCAGTTGATTGGGTCATACGTCGGACTTTTACTTAAGCACTGTGAAACTATGACTAGGCAAAGTGGAATCAAAAGCCTCATTTGTCACGCTGACCTTGCGGAGATTTAACGCCTTCTGCACAGGCTCGTATAATGGAGTGCAAGGAACAACTAGATTGTAGTACATCGTCACGGTGGTCAATGGCTGAACGGACTCCTGAGCACGTCAGCACTCTCTGTTTCTGACTTCACTACCACGGATAGGTCGCATTCTGTGATTGGGCTCTCGCTTCCTTCGAGCAATTTTCTTTGCTCTTTGACTCCCCAGTATCGGGCGTGGTGGGCATGGGACATTCTGCGACAACGGTATATTGGGTTATACAAGGAAGCATCCACATGGCGAATTGGAAGTCGGAAGTGCGTTTTGCCCTCGCTTCACTGACGACGGGCTTTGCGATACGTAATTGTCACGGGTATTCTACTTGGCGGCGCGCGCTCCGAGTAATCGATAGTAGACCGCGGTGATGTGTGAACTCCGAACACACAGTACCGTAAGGAGATATCACAGTTAGAGAGGCCCAGTGCTTAGGTAGCTCGAAGACTGAAGTACTGAAGCCGTGTGATGGCAAGAGTACAGTAACGGTTCAATGGGAGTTCGGCGACGATAGGAAGGACTCCATAATGGGGAGGGGTGGCACAGGACGTGCAGAGGTAATTGTGAGGCGGATGAGAGAGATAAGGATGAACAAGCGAGAGGGCTTTGCCGAAAACAAATGAGCCACGGAGAGAAGACTCGAGATAGAAGGGGAAGTGCAGATAAGTGAACGAAGGTTCGCAGTCGAGATTCAACGCGGGTTGACTCGAGAACCCCGACCAACATCAAAAATCCCGAATGGAGACGGAAGAGTAAAGGAGAAAGGCCATAAAAGGGTTCACGCAGAGGATGCAGGCGAGAAGTCCCACATTCCAAACGATCATGGGGCATAGTATCCATACACTGGCATTTGGGCTCACTTAGAGCACATGTACCGCCTGGGGGCATCAAATCGAGGAGCAATCGTACAAACACGTAGGGGAGGGAGGAAAGAGAAGAATCAAGGCGCAGGAATGAGAGATAAAAGGGAAGAGGAAAGACAGCCGTGCAGTGGGGCAAGGACGAAAAGGACCCGCGGTAGCGGCGGTACCGTGACGCGGTACTACTGTACGTGTTGATGACTAAGAACTGTAGAAAAAAATTCGAGGACCGGGGTGCGCGGGTAGTCGGGGTCGAGGGCGTGGTATCGCGGTCGAATGCGGGATTCCTCAGCGGACAGTGGCGCAGTGCGAGGCAAGGCATGGTATGGACTATGGACGAGTAATATGGACAGGGGCGTAGCTTGGGAGAAAGAAAATAACTTGAAGGGAACGCGGGGCGGCGATGAGGGGATCCGCTGTTAGCGATATCTAGTCTGTGTCTGTGGCACTCTATACCCATCCTGCACATTCACAGAGGGAGCTTGATTGCTTGCCAGTTTTTTGTGTGCAGAACGCTCAGGCTTTGTGTGCGTTCAGTACTTTCAGTGCTGATAACCATAGTGTACGATACTTTTTTCCATGATATGACCTTCTGGCTTCTGACTCTTCTGAGAGCCAGACTGACTGAACCCGATCCACGATTTTAAGCAATCTAGGTCCAGGAAACGATCACAATATACAGGAACTGGAACTAGTACTTTGGCCATCAATCTATAGCCGACACTCTCCCGCTGGTTGTGTGAGAGTGCAGCCCTAAGGGTCATCGATCATCCGTCACAACAGGGCTCGGTTCAACCACTGGCTGGGCAACTCACGCTGGTATATACCTGGCAAGTGGTTGATGGCCCGGGTGTGGCCTTGGTTGACACTTGAGCTCTTGAACCCGATTATTACTAGTAAAAGAATCATTGGCAGAGGGCTATCGAACAACCAATATAGAATGTTTGGAAGCGTCAGGAGGGTCAACTTGAATGAACTGCAATCATGATGAGATGATGGTTCAAATTCTTCGCATAGGCCAAAACAGCGGATCGGTGGAACCCGCGAGTCAAGATGACGTATCGTCTGGGTCAGCTATCGCTTGGCCCGGCTCGGGACTGTCGTACCAAGTACTTCCGAGCGCTTTGACTTGGCACAGATTTAACTTACCGTGACGTTCTGATCTGTACTGTCACTATACATTATGGTCGTCATTTCGGTTGCCAGATGTTGGAGGTTTACAGCAACATCCGAGTAACGTTTTGCGATGTCATTTGAGAGGTGGTTCATTTGCACTTGCTCAGGCCATGCAGTGGCTTCAATCATATGAACGGGTCTTCTCCTGCTCCAATGACAACAAACAACGATTAATTGTACAGCACCTATCAGTGCAGTGGTAGTGGAATAGTACAGCAACCTGGCAATTATCGGGTGGACTGCGATATACATTCTCTAGCTACAGCACCTGAACTTTGCTTCATTCACCCAAAGAACGGGCAAATCCATCGTTCAATTGGAGAATTGGCATCCAACTCCCTTGTGAGACGTGGACCGCCCCGATCAATATGACATGGTGAGGAGCAATGCGGTGATCTGCGATGAGCCAGCGTTGACCCGGGTCGCCATTATCGTGATAAGCGTGGAGCTTCGCATTCTGGTGGAAACGGCCTTAACATCAGTTTCTCGGAGAACGTTGAGGTAGCAGCATCAATATTACCTCCATGAACTTCAATACTCGTCCTGCAACATACTTCGCGAACTTCTCAAGCGAGATGGTTTCCTTTGGGTGAGATCCCTTTTGGGTCATAATTTGGTCGCTCCATTCGAGGTGTCGATAACCACGCCACTGAGAAGGCCATATTTCCCTGTCAGGCCCGCGCTTGGGAAGGTAAAATGGAACTCACGTTGATACGAATCTGAGCATGTGAACTTGGCCCGACGCCAGCTACTCGACCTGCATCTCGAAGGCACATGCAGTTGCCTGCCGCGGCTGCTTTCAAAGGTAAACCGAGACTACCGTCCTTCTGTGCAAAGAAGATTGGGGGACGCAGTTGTTCATGGTGAACATAGCGCTGCTCATCGGACGGTTTTCGAGGAGTCCAGATTTGTTGCGGGATGACCAGACCTGTATCCTTGATCCCATAGTCTATGGCCCAAGTCTCCTGATTGGGCTCTACACCAGGTGGAGGTGCGGCAAAAAATATCTCTTCTGGAAGAATGACATGCCATGGTATGGGCCGCGATTCCCTTCCCAACAGGGAGAGGTGATATGTTTCGGCATCCCGAGGGCTAAACATGTGAGACAGATAGCCATCTATCAAGAGATCGGGGTGTTGAGGGACCATGTGTGATGTGGGACGTCAATGTAAGAGATATGAGAGAAGATTCTTCTGGTACGCCTGGGAAATGGGAGAGACTGACGAGGAAAGAGCAGGAAAGAAATCATTTTTAAGTGCATCGGTGCCATGCCAGAGCCCGTTCGAGTTGTGGTCGTTGTTTCGTCCTAGAAAGTAGCGCCCTGCGTTTATCCTGCCTACAGTGGTCATGCTGGATGGCGTCTGAAACGACGGAAATCGAATCCGGAATTATTTCTGCACATGTACGGAGCCTGGGCTCGGGCAAGTTACCCAAGATTTGTGGAAATTCCTGGATGAACGATAGCCCAACAAAAACAGAAACACGAAAGTCTGTGAGCTGTGGTCCTAGCACGACGTATTCGTCGTGGGCCCTATCACGTCCTACAAATGGGCCCACCGGAGAATGAATTATTTCGGAGCTAGAGGCAGCGACAGTACTGGAATACATCGCTGTTCAGACCAAAGACTCCTTACGGTACATGCACTTTTCCACCTAGCCGCTTCTGTCGACGTGAATGAGGTTGGCGATGTTTGATAAACGACTCCTTTTTTCTTTTTCTTTCTCTTCCTTTTTTGGAAAACGCAGATCAATATGGAGTGAAGACATGGTTGGCTGCAGGCCAGAAACGATGGCACGGATTAATTGAACTGACGGATGTGGAACACTAGGGAATGTGCTTCTGCTTGGCTATGCCTCGGGCGAGACTGACCGCAAAAGCCGAATCTACCGGGCTGAGGGAGATCTATAAATTGGGAGATATCGCTGTTCCAGGAGATCGGACGTGATGGGTAAGAACCTTCATGCATTATGATCACTCACCCTCACAGAATTAATTAAACAGGTCGTCGGACTATTAAACGAGGGCGGGAGCATACAGTAACAACACCTCTTGCCGCTATGATAAGGTGCCAAAATGCGAGGCGTGTGATGTTGTAAAGCAGCGCGCGCTCATTATGGCCTGGTGTGAAGACCAAGCTGGCGGGCGGACGGGGTCACGGGGATTTGCTGTATTCTAACTCGGGAGAAATGGAAAGGATGGGCGAAGACTACAATGCCGTATGTAATGTAGTACTGTACTTTCTGGATCTTGGCACATGATAAACGTGGACAGTAGGCCAGGCCGTACTGTATTAATATTTTACTGCACTCCAACACGTGTGAAAATGTGTGGGCTTGGCGGCGTATTTCATTTTCATGCGCCACCGCCATGTTGCCACCGCCAAGAGGTCGGAGACGGCTCCCGATCTACGCCGAACTCCTACTCAGAGGTCATCACCATCCATCAAAGTGTCCCCCTCGCATATTCAAAAGTCTCAACACATCACACCCCCGTCAATCCCGTGGCCCAGGGCAGAGCGTGTCGTTGTAGTTGACCCATAAAAAAAATCGGCCTCCCTCTCCCCGTGACGACATGTCACGTCTCGCCAAACTCATCGATCGCCTCCCGGAGGGCATACAACGTGCAGAAGACACAATCATCGGTTCGTTCTTGATTCTATTCTCTCAGACTTCTTCGGTATTCTGAATCGTTCGTGACTGCAGGAATTTTGGATCCCGATAGTGAGGCTCAGCTTATGTCCATCAAGCAAACTCTTTAATGCCATGAGTAGGAAGACATGATTCCCCCCAGGCAAAGCTTCATGACCAAATACGTGCTGAAATCAACAATAGTCATCGCTTTGGAAGCTTTGCCGGCGAACGAGCTCAGAACTTTGTCAAGTGGTGCGTAGTTTTCTTTACGTCATTCGCCAATTGAACGGACGACTCTTCTTATCTGCCACTCTCCAGGCACATAGATGGTCACGACTATTTCTATGCCCTCTCCGAGATGCTGGAAAGTGCAAGGGAGTGCATTTTTATTTTGGTACGGATTATCCCTCCCATGTATCTCTGTCATTCGTATGACTTTGGTCAAGGACTGGTGGTTGACTCCTGAACTCTATCTACGTCGCCCTCCTGCATATTATCCAGAATGGCGCCTCGATCGAGTCCTTAAGCGCAAGGCAGAGCAAGGCGTGAAAATTTATGTGATCGTTTATAAGGAGGTAACCGTCTGCTGCCATCGGTAATAGCCTGTCAGCTCACTGACCTCTACAAGGTTACTCAAACAATGAGTATGAGCTCGTCTCACACCAAGGTAAGGCATCCTGCCATCGATTTTTAGCCCGCGCGCCGCGTAACACATTCTGCATCTTAGAAAGCTCTCGAGGCTCTCCACCCTAACATTGCGTGCATGCGCCACCCGGACCATATTGGGTCTAAAGGTGCGTGTGTTCTTTTTCAGCCTGGCTAATGCGTTGATCTGGTAGATAATGTCGAGTTTTGGTCGCACCACGAGAAAGTTGTCGTTGTCGACAATCATCGCGCGTGTATTGGTGGCCTTGACATTTGTTTTGGTCGTTGGGATACCCAAAATCACCCGCTTGCCGATGCACACCCGACGGACTTCTCGCGCACCCTCTTTCCAGGCCAGGACTATAACAACGCGCGCGTCACGGACTTCCGGGATGTGCACAATTTTGTGAGCGAAACAATTTCAGTGCTGGAAACTCCCCGCATGCCGTGGCACGATGTATGTCGGTTTGTAGCCCTTTCTTTCAGCGGAGACTGACGTGAGGGGTCAGGTACACATGACAATCGACGGTCCCGTCGCTCTCGATATTGTGCAACACTTTATTGAACGATGGAACGAGGTCAAACGTCGCAAAGTGAGCGACTCGCTTATAATCTCGAATAACTTTGGCGCTCACTCGAATGCCTCCTTTATATCAGTATGCAGACGATGGGTCAGTTGTTTGTCTTTTATCTCCTCGTATCTGTCATTCATCAATCTATTCAAGCCGCTACGACTGGCTCGCATTCCCTCATAATGTTGAAGCAGCTCCCCAGGAGGCGATCGTACGCCACCCACACCGTGAAGAATGGCATCGCATGGGTCGCCACTTCAGGCAGCGCTTCCACCGCCTGCACCGGGGGAGTGAACGCGCTCATGAGCCCGATGACCGATTTTACTCGCGCCCCCCTCATGGAACGTGCCGTGTGCAAGTCGTTCGGAGTGTCAGCGATTGGAGCCATGGCGTTTTGACGGAACACAGCATTCAGAACGCTTGTGAGAGGAACATCTACTGTCTACGTTGACGTAGCGTGATGACGATCGACAGATATACAAATGATTCGGGAGGCAAACCACTTCATTTACATTGGTACGTTATCCCTGCTCTGCGGCAGCACATGGGTCTGAATATTACTCGTAGAGAACCAGTTCTTGTAAGTTGGGTAATCTCCCTCTAACACGCACAGGAATCTAATTCGCGCCTCGAGCATATCCAATACGAAAGAATCGGGGCCCGTGAAGAACCAGATTGCGGCCGCTCTTGTCGAGCGGATCGTTAGCGCTGCACGCTCTGGAAAGAAACTCAAAGCGAGTATCGGCGGCCGTGTTTCGAGCCTATCTAACGCGTGCACGTTCTCATTTAGGTCATTGTGGTCATTCCAGAGCTTCCTGCGTTTGCGGGTGACGTGAAAAGTGAAACTTCACTCAAGACTATCATGGCCGCGCAGTACCGTACCATCAACCGTGGCGGAAGCAGCATATATGAAGAAATCCGAAAGGCCGGGTTTGAACCGTAAGTGACAAGGCATGTCGCTCTCCACAGCCTGATTTGACTACCACTACCCATAGTACGGAGTACATCCGGTTCTACCATCTGCGTGTTTATGACCGCATCAATGCTCCCATGGGTAAGCTGTTCTCCGTGGCTATAAATTGAATTTTTTTTACTGATACCTGTTCCACAGACACGCTTATCAGCCGGATGGAAGCCAACTCTGGCGTCAAGTTCAGCCAAGCACAGGTAGCGCTGGCCCGTCAGTGGGTCGGCGACTCTGCGGATCCCAACATGCCAACTGAGGTCGCGATTAAGCTCCCCGAGCCAACATTGGAAGGCATTGTCCTCAGCGATAAGACAGAGGTCAAGTCAGAGAAGTACCCACTGCCTCGACAGTACAGCGATGCGGTCGCTGTGATTGAGCGGTTCGAGCGTGGTGCGGGTGCCATCGTTGGGAGGCGGCATGACGCTGTCGCTGACACGGTTGGTCAACACGCATTGCAGGACGAGACGGGACTTCGGGATGAGCAGTGGTTGGGAAGCGAGGATGAAGAGCTTAACTCGTATGTGTTCTTCCAGACCGATGACAGAGTGCTTATATACCCCGTGCTCTGCACAGATACGTGTCTGAACTGTCGTATATCCATACCAAGCTCATGATTGTTGACGATCGCCGAGTCATCGTACGCATCACTTTCTCTCCTTCTGTGTCCTGCTTTATATTCTTTTTGTGCTTTAGATGGGCTCTGCGAACCTGAATGACCGTAGCCAGAGGGTGCGCAATACTGGGTCTTGTAGTGTTACGTTTGGCTCATGTGCTGATATTAAGGGTGACGGTGACTCCGAGATTGCTCTTGTCGTCGAGGACGAAGATCACATCCCGAGCATGATGAATGGGCGCCCGTACGATGCTGCCCGCTTCGCCGCGTCCCTACGGCGCAAGCTCTTCCGCCGTGCGTGACCTTGCTGCACAAGTCGAGTTCACTTCCCGATGTAGAGCGCACCATGCGGTTTCAGAGCATCTCGGCTTGATCCGCCCGCAGAACGTGGCCTCCCGCCGCGAACACATCACCTCGTTCATGTGCTCCGCGCCGGTGCCGAATGAGGACGAGACATATCTAGAGGAAGATTCCCGTGTCGCGGACCCGTTATCAGACAGTCTATGGAACCTGTTGAGCACGACCGCCCGAGTAAACCGTGAGGTGTTCACGGAGCTGTTTCGCCCAATGCCAAGCAACCTTGTGCACAACTGGAATGCCTATGAGGTAAGTTGGTACCGCCTTTACGCTATGTTTATGTTTTGATGACCTGCGTCGTTTAGGCGTATAAACCGAAGGTCAAAGTGGGTCACGTCGTCCCTGGCGTGCCGCTCCGCCGTGTGAAGGAGCGGCTTGCGCTTGTGCGGGGATCCATTGTAGAAGCTCCACTTGTACGTTGTCCTCATTCAATTGGCTCCACTTTGGGTTCTAGTCTTAACGTTCCGAATCGCAGGACTTTTTGATTGACGAGAAAGACTTCGTCGAGGGGCCGGAATTGAGCAAGTTGAATCCTACGCTCCCGATCTATATTTGAAGTTGCGGGGTGGAGAGAATGATGATGACCAGGAAATGTAGGATGACGGATGTGTACGAGAGAAATGAAACGTGTGAAATGCAGTGTGATATTTTTAATCAGTCTCAGCCTCAAATCTAGGGTCGCTCCACAAATCGTAAAATTATACGTTGACGTTAACATGGGACCTCGATCATACCGCACCTCAACCCGACTTTGTTTCCAATCTTGCGCGGCATGCTACCATTCATATATCCCATAAATAAGATGATACAATAAATCTCAACCCCCGGTTGTGCACTGCACACCAGTTTCCGGTCGTCCAACTCTTGTTCTCAACATCCGGCTCATCTTACCGTGAAAGTCGACAACAGGTCTAGTGGTTACCGGCATACGTCCGCCATTTTACCGCGAAGCTGTTTTTTTGTCAACTGTGAGTGCTTTTGGCCTCGTCGCTTTCTTTGCGATCCGTTAACTGTCCTCCTGTGCCCACCCTTCCAAAGTCATCCACGATGTCTAACTCGTCCAATCATCAGCCAAGACCGCTAGGTCGCACTCCTGGGAACCACACTCCGCGTCATGTTCAGTGGGCGAGTGCCATCGATGACGATGAGATTGCGGGCAGGCAACGCGATCGTGATCGTGATCTGGAGAGTGATGTAGTTTCGACCCATGAGCTGGATGAAGCTGGCCTTGATGTGTGTACCGTCTACTCCTTGCTTTCTTGCTCACACGTTCTTTTGTTCACAGCCAACCGGCTTTCAAACACTAACCCATGCTCTCGAACACCATCGCACAGGCTCGGAATCACCCCCTCCGGCTATCCCTACATCTTTCCTACTGTCGCGGCCGTCACAATCATATACACCCTCCTCGGTAGGGTCGTCCATGCCACCTTCTCCAAGACTTCCCTCATTTGATATCAATATACCCGGCGAATCTTTCATCGAACCACATGAACGCGCAGGACTTCCGGTGCCGCGCACTCAACACAAAGGAGAGCATAAATTCCCTGAGAGCGTGCTACATGCTACCCATGTCGTCCGCGCGCACTCCAGGAATCCTTTCTCGAAGCGCTTCTATCGCCAACGCTCCCGTTCCACATCATGGACTAATGGAAGCACGGACGAAGAGGGAGAAGGGCAGACGAACCCACCTATGACGCGGGCGCATGGAGGCATACTTGCCGCATTGCTCACCTTGTACGACCGGGAATCTGACGTAGCGTCGGTATCAGACACACAAGAACCCCGTCCGCGAATCTCGCCGACCCACTCTCTGCATGATCTTGTATCAGCGTCTGGAAGGGGCCTAGCGACCGTATCTAAAGCTTTACACCTACCAGAGCCACGTCCACGAAAGGAACGCAATGCTGCGGGGGTCTGGGGCCCATTGATCGCCAGTACGACAGGCACCCTCGTAGGCGCGACTGCCCCTACTCATAGTACCATTGCGCCTGATGTCAAGCGGCCTGGGTACCACCTTTCTCGGTATGTCCATTTTCTTCTGTAACTTTTACTCGAGCTGAGAACTTTTCTCAGATACTCCCTGGACCGCAACATTCATAAAGCGACCACGAATATCTCTTCGCAAAGGCCGCGAAGCTTGTTATTTGAAGGGAGCACACAACATCACTCACCCCCCTCCTCTGCTTCGCAAACCCCAACTCACACCAGCCCACACGTGAACCCCTTTGCTTCCGTTTCGTCACCACGTTTTGGTCAGTTTGAAAGGTGGTCCGAAAGCTTGCGCGATCTATCCAAGTTTGGTCATATCGGATCACCCGGCGCGCAGAACGAGGCGACAGACAAGGAGGGCTTGGATGAGAAGGGGTATCTCAGCACTGATACAGAGAACGGGGCGAAACGAGATGTGAGAACACGGAAACGTGAGGGGAAAAAACGACGACGCAAGGCTGAAATATATGTGCGTTTTTTGTTCCTTCGGGCTGCACGACATAAGCCCAACCGTCCGACAGATCACTCGCCATATCTCGTCAATCTTCTCTCGCCAGATGTTCATCCTGAAGCTAGCGCGAGCTATGATGATGTTCGGCGGCCCGACACATCGCCTTCAAGCTCAGATACAGAGCACAGCGCGTGTCCTAGAGATCTCGCTGTCGTGTCTATATCTCCCTGATGTGATGTTGATCGCATTTGACGATGACATTACGAGCACCAGCAGCGTGAAGTTGATACGTCAAAGCTCGGCACTAGATCTGGGCAAGTTACAAGAAGCACACAAGATATACTGGCGTGTATGTGTCCATAGCAAAGGTCGGAATTAGGGGACTGAGGCGCAAACACAGGTTATTCATGATGATGCGTCTGTCACAGATGCATCGGCTGCACTGGACGCGCTCATGCTTTCGAAGCCTTTGTACTCACCGCTGCAGCTCATCTTTTTTGGCGGGATGGCATCGGCATCAATTTGTAGTGTATCGTTCAATGGCTCACTTTTCGACAGTCTCGTCTCATTCCCCTTGGGTGCACTGCTCGTCGCTGTTCAAATTTTATCGGTGAGAAACGAATTATACTCCAACGTTTTTGAGTGAGGGTCCCCACTTCTGTCGATGTCCTGACCTGAGACTCTGCATGACGTAGGATCACAATTGCGACTCTTTTGAGCTTCATTGCCGGCGCCCTAGCTCAGACTCATAAATTTTGCTACTCCGCCGTCGCATCATCGTCGGTCGTCCTTATTCTACCTGTCCGTATACTTTCATTTCCACCCTTTGGATTTCCTCTAAAATCTCTTCAAGGGCTTTATCGTACTGTGCGGCTCGCTCGAGCTGTCTTCTCGCAACATTGTTGCAGGGGCCGTACGCCTTTGTTATGCTCTTGTATATTCGCTTTTCCTCGGCTTCGGACTCGCAATAGGTGTAGAAATCTACGAGAAAATGACAGGTCTCGAGATTTTTGGGCCGGAGGATTATCTCTGCGCGAAGAGCCACAGCAATGCGCCGTGGTTTAGAAAGACACCTTCGCAATTTTGGGGTGAGCTCTTCTTCTCTAGCCTATCCACTCGTCTAATACTTCAACCAGCATTCCTGACTGTTCCGATGTTTTCGCTATTTCTTAGTTTACGGAATCAAGCGCCTTGGTACCGAAAAGAGTTGGTGGGTTGTCGTGTTTCGGTGCTACCTCTTTTCTGAATGGGCATGCTGAGTAAAAATCTCGGAAAGGCTATCCTCGTTGCGATTTCGTGCGTTGGCTGGGTCACCAATCACTTTGTCGGTACCAAGTTCCCGAATCAGAGCGATATCAGTGCTGCTGTTGGGTGAGTACCTATGGATTCTTCTCTCTTGTGGCTCCAACGTTTATGTTGTGCAGTGCATTTGCCGTCGGTGTTGTTGCAAACATATACGGCCGATTCTTTCGGGGAAATGCCTTTGCCGTCATGGTATGTCTCTCGCGTCCTCCTTCATCCGCATGCAGACAAGTTGAACTGGACCAACTAGATCACGGGTATTTTATTTCAACTGCCGTCTGGCCTCGGTAATGGCGGCCTTCTACATTTTGCATCCCAACAGGCCTCTGGCAGCTCGACTTCGTACTTGAGTGGATTCCAGGTCGCCTTGCAGCTGATCTCGGTGTCCATTGGGCTGACCGTCGGACTCGGTATCTCTCTTGTACTTGTTTTCCCAGTCCAGTCGCGTAAACGGAAGAGCGGTGTCTTTAGCCTTTGATCTTTGCTTATCTCTTTTATGTTTACTGTGGTGCGCTTTGAATTACGTGGTCTCCAGTTACAATAATGTATGGTGCCCTCCACCCGCATCCATTGTATGTCTTGTCCATGTAGTGACAACTTACACACCCAGTACGGCACTCGAATAGCTAGATTCCATTGCTTACCTTACCCTACATACTGTACTAGTAATACTGACCCTGTTTCGGACTGCTTTTTAAAATATATATGCACCAGCGAATGCTGCGCACCATGATGGATTCCAAGTCACTCGCCTGGGCGACCATGGTCAGCAATTATCGAGAAGATTTTACAAGCATTCGTTTGTCACGCCACTTCTGGTAGTAGCAGTAGCGCGGAGACCACAGTAGCACAAAGCTTATGGCGAAATCAGAGGTTGGTTCGGCGAACGATCAGCCTGCGGCCTGACTCTTAGTCCCCATTATGAACAAGCCGAGGCAAGTCAATCACCAGGAAGGAAGGCATTCTCCACGGCTTTACGAATATTTGCGAATTATAGTAATTTCTATCGCATTATCTACCACAGGACTTCCTGAGCCTCATTAGGCAAACACACATCTGGAGCGGAGCGTACGGGTCAGCCTCGATAGGTCCATCGGAGACCTGGGGTTGCAAGATCTTCCTGGCGCCCGTGGATCCGTGGGAGAAGGACGATGTGCTGTAATGGATTGAAGAAGACGGTAGCTCATGGGGCACTGAAAATGGACTCGGATATAAAGCGGCCAGGTCGTCGGCGTTTTATCGCGAACTCACATTTGGCCACGTTTGACGATTCTGATCCGGAATAGGCCTTTCCCCCCCGCTCAACAGGGACAAAAAAGACCAAAGAGAAAATTTTGCCCAACGTGTTCAACGCCTACAATCGTACAGGAGTGAACACGCTAACTGTAATATGGATAAAATAAGTTGTGACGAGGGGTATATAACGATCAACTAGCCAATCGTAAACGGAGAATGTTCGCCGCGGGAATCGGGATCGCTAACCACACGCGCGGTGTCCGGACACAGCCTGTGTTCCGAGGAAATCATAAAACGACATGAAGAGAAGATAGAAGGGTGAGGTTGACCAATGGAATGGGGCACGGTCACTATAGATTCGAATAATTAAGGCAAGAGATGAAGGCGGGAAAAGGGTAGCCACATAAGAAAAGTAATAGTTCAAATTTCCAGGGCTCGATCAAGTAAATGGTAATCTGGCACGTGGGGGTCGAGGAGGGTGGGCGGGAGGGTAGAGGGTTACAACCGTACAACGGGGTGTGAAACCCCGTAAAATAGACATGATAAAGGGACAATGACCGGAGAAAGGGTTGACGAACGGGAGGAGGGAAAAATACGGGGCAACGCTGTTAGGGCGGCAATTAATCTGTCCCGTCGTAGGCGTCTTCGTCCCCAAAGCTGCTATACTGACTCTCAAGCGTCATGTGTTTTTGCGAACGCGTAGGCGAATATAGCGTGCGCACGCCACCTTGTGTACCACTACCGGCATATGTTGGCGAAGGAACGGTTGGCCCTTTGACACCGCTGGTGCCTCCGAGAGCACGACGCTCGGCATATGCGCGTAGCATATCATCGGGTGACATGACATTTGCGGGCATGGGCTGCATCGGCATGAAAGTTGACATAGAAGAGGCTGCCTCAGGGCTGTGCGTAGGGGAAGGGACGGTGGGGAAAGTTGTAGACTGAGCAGAGAAGAGTAGTTCGGGCTCTTCCTCGCATTCAGCGGCGGGAGAGGGGTCTCCAGTGCGCATCACTGCAACCGGGGAGTTGAATCAAGGAGCGGAAAAGATGAGGGGACAATACATACGACGGAGGGCGGGCATAACCGCATCAACACTTGGGCGGGAAGTAGTCTCCTCTCCTGCTAAACGAGCTTGTATGTCCTCCACACTGAGGGTCTGCGGGCCATCGGTCTGCGTAGGAGACAGGCTCTCATCCTGTTCTGTGTTGAGGGTAGAAGACTGGGAGACCTCCCACTTGCGATCCGGCAGAGGGGGAACGATCGCCGTGTGGTAGGCACGGCTTGTAACCGTACGGCGGCTCTCCAAACTCGGGCGCACGTCAGGGGCAAAAGATACGCGTGAGACGCGCTCGGCCAGAATCTGAGAAGTTGTAGTGGAGGAGCGAAGCTGTGCGGTCCCATTGCTCTGACCAGGTAAGACAGTGCGAGCCCTTGAACCTATACCAGCTTGACCGCCATCCACCGTGACGGTGGAGACGGGGCGAATGTTACCAAAGGAAAAGGAAGACGCCCGGTTACTTGCGTCAGCAGCGATACTATTGCGGATTGCGGCCTGTGCACCAGCGACGGAGATGGGTTTCCAGTCTGTGGAAATTGTACTCATGCGCTGGTCGACAGCCTCGCTCCATCGCTTGCGTTGCTCTTTACCTCGCTCGCGTTTCGTTTTGACATAAACGGCGGCAAGGACAAGTAGAATGAGAAGAGGCATAAAAACTGCCGCAACAACTTTGCCCCCGGAGAGGCGCTTCGGAGTGTAGGGGCCATTATTCACGAGAGTAACGGTACCATCGGGCTTGGATGTGTCGGCGGCGGCAGGGGGATCACCAGAGGAAGGAGGTTGATAAGTGACGGTAAAGATGGGGCCAGCGGGATAAGGGGCTTGGAAAGGAGGGGTACCAGAAGGAACAATGGCAAGCTGAAGGCTGGCGGAGTTGGTGGAGTTCCACCACTTGGGTTGGAAGGTAGTCTGATAAGAACCGGTGGGGAAGTAGACGTTTTGCCAGGCGTGGATGCGGGAGGTGGTAATACCGGGGGCATAGAGATATATGTCGGCGTATTGTGTAGTGAGACAAGATGTGTCCCAGGCGATGCTGATAGGTGTGGAATACGGAAAAGACTGGGAAGAGGTAGGGGACTTGTAAAACCCGCCAGTGTTGCAGGCTAAAAACCGGTGGTGTCAGAGGGAGGGTTCACCAATAATGCCATGAGAAGGTTGGAGGAAGTAGGAGAGGGGAAACATGCGGTGTGGGGGAAGAAAGTACTTACACTGGTTGGCACGCTTCTGGGGGTGGGGGGAGTGTGCGAACGGCCGGCCAAAACGAAAGTGAGGCATATTATCGCTCATTGTTGTACAAAAAATAAAAGGAGAGTGACCGCTAGACAAGCGGATGGAAGGGGAAGGGAGGGGAGAGGGAGAGGGACGGGAGGGAACGGGAGGTGTTCAAAGAAGAAGGAAAAAAAGAGGGACCTGCTTTGATTGGATTTGTTCCTCGGCTCGGGCGTCGTCGTTGCGTTGTCGTGACGTCGCTTATGTCACACCATTTGTATGCCCTTACCAAATTCAGCCATGCCATGATTCTACTGCCCGCTCTACTTCCCGTCAAGTGGGAGTGGAAGGAAAGTCTTGCCTTCCCTGTCAGCAGACTCAACGACTTTGGCGTTTTCTTTGAAACCACAGGAATCGTCATTGGAGCCCATGGTGAACCTTGCACAGAACGCAACTGTCGGGATAATTTCCGCAGGGATATGGAGAGTTGTGTGGTGACAGGAGCTACATGCTTCACACCTTCCCCACAGCAAGGGCGACATGGTATGGGACTCCTGTGTAACAACATACTTGCTAACAATCTCATCGGCAACAGTATATTGAGATGTTCACCACACATCAACATCGATGCCCCAGTGGCGATGACAGTATCGTAAAAGACATTGACGGCGTTCGTAATGGTCTGTTCCTCAATGGGGCCTTACATCTTGCATTCTTAAAGGTGCATCTGTTTGATCTGATGCTGCACATGGTCAGACTTACATTGCAGTTATATTCACAGCATCCGGAACTCTTACCCTTATTACAACACCTCCTCTCCCTGCTGCTTCTCAAAACACTTTCCGAACCCCCCGCTTTCCCTCTCACGCTCAACCGGGATTCGCGTCGTCTCTCTCTTAATTCTCCGCTGACCTCGCGACAGAGGCTGAAGTGTTTCTTACTCTGCTGATCAAACTTGTCAGTGGTGAGGCGGAAGCTGGTGAGGCTCGGCCAGGGTGGATGAGAGTCCTCACTATTGAGATCATGCGAGGGTGCGTCTTCCTCTTCTTATCATTATCACTGATCCTACGGTGCTTACAGACTCATGCCACATGCGTGTAGGCTCTGCGGGGACGCCAGGGTCAGGCGTGGCATCTGGCAATGCTACCATACCTTGGCCAGTGACCGTGACAGCGACACCAGCAGTGCCTCGAGCGCGCGTGGCTTCACACCCTTTGTCACTACCCTCTGGCGCCTCGTCACACCGCATCCGTCATTACTTGGCTTCTCTGCGTAAATGCAGGGCATGGGCATGCCCGCGAGCGACTTGATGCCGTATTCGCATGGTCACGGCTTGGACAGCATCGTGGAGATGGTGGCGACAGCAGCAAGTGCGAATGTCTCAAACGTCGGAATGGTCGGTACTGAGGCAGGCCTGGGCATGCAAAATGCAGTGATGAAAGTGCAGTGGCACGGCCTACTCTCCTCCCCTCATCTGAACCCTCGTCACCCATTCCTTCTCACAGCATCGACCAGATGGGCAAGACAGACGCGCCGCCCATCGCCGAAGCGTACATATACGTCCTCGGCGTCTAATGCCTCGTCTTGCTCTGTGATAGCCTCGGCCTCGCAGGGTATACGATTCCCCTCTACAACACCCTCGCAGTCCAGAAGCCCCCCGCCAGATCACCGGAGCCCGTACACACACCAGGCCCGCTCGACTCGTCGACTCTACCCGAATCCGAGCCCGCGTCGGCCTGCAGACAGTGTGCGCGATGCTTAATGCCGGTGGCCCGCGCTGCATGCTGCTCTCTCCTTCCTTCTCACCACCAACCTTTCCGACCCCTTATTTGGCGATGTGCTCGGCGCACTGCAGGTGATCGCCCACTCCACAGGGTGCCCACGCTGCGTGACACGTTCCTCATCGTGCTCGCAAGAGCTGCCCTCCCACCACGCGTCGTTGCTGTGCTCGACGAACCACCACAAGCACAACAAGCACCACGCTCTCCGTCTCACTGAAGGGGCTCACGCTTGGCCTCGCAGGCGGCGTGTGCATGTGCAGGGGGGGGGGGGAGCGGAAGTGGAAGCGGCATCGGACTGAGCCCGTGCAATTTGGTGTGCTTACGCGCACTCATCGCTGCTGTGATGTTTCTAGCTGTCACGCCGGGCCCAGCTGATTTGCGGTGCTTGAAGCGCTCCAGAACATGGATTTAAGTCCTTACAATGTGCGGTACTGCCCCGCCTGGGTCAGCAGCCTTGGGATCTTTGCGACCACAATTAGACAGCGTCATTTTCGCCGCCCATCAGCTAGAATTGAATCCGCCAATATCACCATCCCCGAGCTTGTTCTTGCCTATCTCTTTGCATTTCACCTCCCTGAGTCCTACTCCACACTTCGGACCATCCTCACCAGTTCCGACTCGACCAAGAAGCAGCCGAAAATACAAAGAGCGCTACACCAAAGGCTCCGTCGACATCAGCAAAACTACCCACATCATTCCTCTCGTTCCCTACCAGCTCACTTGCGCACCATCTCATACATTGGTCGACCTTGCTTTAAGATGTCAGCACTGTCAGCTTCAGCTCCACCTGCCCTTGACCCAGACGACTCCAAGCTAGTTCTGTCGCCACCTCTGCCTCCTGACCCACGACTCCCGCTCTCGCCTCTTGCTGCCCCGCTGCATCGCACACCCAAAGTCAAGCCAGATAACCACCTCATACAAGAACGCCTCGAAGTTCCAAAGATCAACTCCAGTGACGTCCCACCAGCAGACCCGAATTGGCCACAATCACGAAGAGTGCGACCTCAGAGAAGACTCCACCGACACTAGCAGGACAGTCACCCCATCTTGTAGGATGGGGGGCCAACTTGGGAGCGGGGTGAATAGGAGGGCTAGCCTTGGTGGGGGTGGAGGGTTGGTTGTCGGATTCACTCTCAGAGGAAACTAGGAAGGGATCGAAGGAATTATGTTAATGCGGAGTGGAGAGGTTGTCGTCTGTCTGTCAGGTGAGAGTAAAGTCGAATGCAAAGAAGAGAGGGAAGGCGAGCAAGAAAGGAGATGTATGACGTTGAATTGATCGGGGCCCAGGAGGACCAGTACTTCATCCACATGAGGGTGGGCAACGATGGGTTGGAGGTGAAGCGTGATGAACATGTGTGACTTGCCGTCGCAGTCTGTGAACGGAGACTCGATCGAGACACCAATACACCTAAGTGTCATGCTTAACCTCTTCATGTCACAGGTGAGTATTGGTCAGATCGCCCTCTTGGCCCACAGGTCCTGGGGATCCCTGGATCCCTGGATCCCCAGCCATCCCCAGCAGTTCTCACATGTCCCCCCATCCGCGTGACTTCCACAAGCCTTCCTGCGCCACCGGCAACCTCCACAAGTCTTCCCGCGCCACCAGCAACCTCCAATGACGCGTCGTCATCGTCCCCCCCCTTCAGGCACATCGTCTCCAACAGCAAGCACGCATTTGCTGCTTTAATTAATAATTAATATAACATATTATATATCATTCAATTTGTTTTTATGAGAAGAACACGAATATAATGATTACAAATCCATTTATGAAGTTCCTTGGCACTTGCAACTCCAGAAAAGTGCCTGCCCCTCCCAGGAGCCCAGAGCTGGCCAGCTAGGGTACTCACTTTCACACAACCAACCATGTGATCTCCCAGAGCCCTCCCATGCCACATGCCTTGTTTTTGGCAACGTGCGTCATTGTCGTCCCCATGTCAGGCACGTCATCTCCAACAGCAAGCATGCATTTGCCACTTTAATTTATATTTTATATAACATATTATATATCGTTCAATTTGTTTTTATGAGAAGAACACAAATATGATGCTTATAAATCAATTTATGAAATTCTATGGCATCTGCAACCACTGCTCCTGGGAACCCAGAGCTGGCCAGCCAGGGTACTTGCTTTGAACCACAACCATGTAATCTTTCAGAGCTCTCCCACACCACACATGCCTTGTGCCTTGGCAGCCTCTGCTGATGTGTCATCATCATCTCTGACAGCGAGCACACATTTTCCACTTTAATTCATATTTTATATAACATATTATATATCGTTCGATTTGTTTTTATGAGAAGAACACAAATATGATGCTTATAAATCAATTTATGAAATTCCATGGCATCTGCAACCACTGCTCCTGGAAACCCAGAGCTGGCCAGCTGGGGTACTTGCTTTGAACTACAACCACATAATCTTTCAGAGCTCTCCCACACCACATGTGCCTTGTGCCTTGGCAGCCTCTGCTGACACGTCATCATCATCTCTGACAGCAAGCACACATTTTCCACTTTAATTCATATTTTATATAACATATTATATATCATTTGATTTGTTTTTATGAGTAGAACACAAATGTGATACTTACAAATGAATTTATGAAATTCCACTGTACTTTTCAGGAACCCAGAGCCAGCTAGCCACAATAGCTTACTTACTTTGCCAACCACGTGATCACCCAGAGCCTGCAGTCTCTGATAACATGTCATTACTGTCTTACATTGCTGAGCTCATTGTCTCAGACAGCAAGCACACATATGAGTTTTTTCTCAGTATTTTATATAACATATACATATCATTCAATTTGTTTTGACAAGTAGAACACAAAAATAATTATAAAATTTGGTATTTCACAAACAACCTTCAACCTTCGCACTTGTGCTCCCCAGCCCTGCCCAGAAACCCAGAGCCAGCTTACCATGTCATGTGGTAGGCCACTGATGTGCCCCACTCTTACATACCCATTGCTCATCGCAGCTTGTCATCTCTGACAGTGAACATGCATGCTCAAACATTTCCCCCCTGTAGTATACAAAAATAATATATTATTCAAGTTTTATCATTCAGTACAACACAATTACAATAGTAAGAAAAAAAAAAAGTTAATGCCATTCCAAAGACAACATGAACAGATAAAATCAGCAGAGAGATCCAAGGTTAAAAAAGGAGGCAAAGGAGAGACGAAGGGACAAAGGGAGACAGCAGAAATGCAGTACCAGAAGATTAAACTCCAGGAGAATTACCAGACAGCCCTTATTCAAACTTTCCAGGTGCCTCTTATCCTGGTCTTGCAACTGGAGGATTCCCCTTATCCACCATCTTTACCCTTGGAACTGATGACAGCATTGTGCTTATCAGAGTGCATACCCAAGGAAACAACCTGCATCTCTTCATTGCTTTCATTAATCAAGATGAATTCGACGTCAACTTCCACTGGACAACCTGGCAACCAAGACCACATAAGAATGCCACCAATGTGGACCACAAAGCTACCAACAGAAGGCGAACCTATTCTCAGAACCAGAGTCCAATATCAATGTGGTCAGCCACCAGGATACCCAACCATATCTCAGGAAGAACAAGGACACAACCCTCCCTCTTACCTAATCTTCTCTTTCCCTTTTTCATACTTGACTCCAGACCAGTTCTCCTTCTCACTTACATAATTTACCTATGGAACATTCTTGCATTTTCTAGAGACTTCCATAAGGTTCCATAACCTTCCATCCCCTTCCATAAGCTTTCCATGACCTTCTATAATATTCTGGTAGCTTCTGTCTCCCTTGTATATATACTGTCTCTAGTAGCATAGAATGAGTTCTCTAAGCTTGTTCTATTCATGCAATACAGGCTATTGTATCAACTCCTCTTTGAATGTGTGCAGCTTCTCTCTGAAAGAACCCTTCTTGCAATAGTCGACTTAGTTGCTATTTGCCTTCCTCTCTATATGTCTTCAAGGTCACATGTTGTGCCTTGCTCAATTCCAAGTCATGTTGACTTGTATAATCTTCACTTGCTCCCAGACAAGTCACATGACGTATCACATGATCTCCTTTGACCCTTTAACAAAGCATGTGATGTCTCATGTGACCAAATCCGATGCCCGACTCCTGACTCCTGTCTTTCCTCTTTGGTTTACCGACATACTTACCAGATTAGGTCAACTTCCTAATTGGATCGCCTGCATGCTTTCCTATTTGGGAATTACTCCTGTCAGAAACCCCAGAACTTGAACAACTGAAAGATATGGTGACCTGACTATGACAAATCCCCTAGAGCCAGCATGCTTGCCAGTACTCATCTATGGAATACCTTGTAGACCAGAAGCTGGAGAACATATCCAGTGAACCCAATAGCCCCATGTCTGATGCCAACCCTCCAGAAGAGTCCACTATATCACAGACTGCCTCATCCTTACCTAATCTTCTCCTTCCTTTCTTGTACTTGACTCTGGACCGATTTCTCCTTCACTTACCTAACTTACCTATGGACTGTTCTCATGTTTTCCAGAGACTTCCATACGATTCTATGAGCTTCCACCCCCTTCCATGAGCTTCCATCATCTTCCACAGTATTCCAGTAACTTCCATGACTGCATGTATACAGTCGCTCAAAAAACTGTCCCAATATTTGGCTATTTTGGAAAGATTGAGTTGGAATAAATCAGATAAATTATCAAGTAATCTGAAAATAAAGTATATTATATTACATTATCTTGGCTTTCAGAAATGCCCGAGATCATGTGATTTGGATCAGAATTGGTGTAATTATAAGCGAAATAAAATGCCCTATCATTGGGACAGTTT
>Ga0307512_10001442_pt1 | contig 33694 bp, 19 predicted proteins | sample 14_EM_MG_FD_200267 | JGI IMG/M metagenome (GOLD analysis project Ga0307512, IMG submission 200267) | Populus trichocarpa ectomycorrhiza microbial communities from riparian zone in the Pacific Northwest, United States - 14_EM | ecosystem: Host-associated > Plants > Roots > Unclassified | place... | reverse complement strand
CGGGACTCCATTTATGGGGACGAGACGGGTGGGGTGGCGGGGTAGGGCGGGGATGCCAGCGTGCGGGGTGCTAGGGGGTGGCTGTTTCTGTGGCGGGCTTGTTCGAGCGGGGAGGGAGTTGGCGGGGTAGCTGTGATGATCGGTATGCTTGCTTCTGCGCCGCGTCAATATATATTTCGAGTCATCATGGGAGAAGGCTCACCACTATCGTTTGTTCCTCGTCGCGTTCGTTCCCCAGAGATCACTATGCCCATAGAACTCCTAGTGGGCGAGGACGCAGAAGACGACGAGATGGAGGAGATGCTTCCCGGCGACTCCATCGCAGGCGCCACGATCGGCACACCCCCTGCATCCTCTTTCGGTGACGCAGATGACCCATGCATCATGCCTTTCTTGGTGTCCGAACTCTCCCCGGTGACCTCTCGCGACTTTCTGCTACTACTACTGGATTTATGAGATCTACTCGACCTTGCCGATTTTTCCGAACCCAGCGACGTTGTGGACTCCCGCGATTTTGTTGTCGTCGATCCTCGCTCTCTTGACTTTGATCTACGTTTGCGTTCTCGTCGGAGCTCACGGTCAGACGAAACGGTCATGCGATCTACGGCTGTTGTAGCCGAGGCGATGGGTCGGTTTCCACCGAGAGGGAGAACTTCGTAGTTCTTTTGGTGACAGTGGTGGCGGTGGCGGTGTCGATGTTGATGTTTTGTTGGTGTAGGCTCCGGGTCTGAGAGAGTTTGAGAGCTTGCCCAGGCGCCGGAGAGACGTCTGATAGTGTGCATGCGTGTTGAAGCGAAACTATCAATGGTGTTTATGTAGAAGCGTGTCGAATTTTGTCGGGATCATTAGGTCGGGGGAAACGGGGGTTGATATACTCAGCCACGGTCTTCGCTGTGCTCGCAAACCAGCATCTCCTTCGACCGACGAAAACTCTGGGCACGAGAGCAGGTCTTCGCATCCAAGGCGGACTGCTCCATTGCATTTCGCATCACATCCATCTCACTAGAGCAATGCTCATCTCCTTGAGCCGGCGAACGATTCAACTCTACTTACTGTGCTGTACCTACACTGTCTTTGACAGGTAAGCCTCACCAGACGATGGTGTGACGTGATTGGCAAACCAGAGGTGACCGATTAGCCGCATGACGCAGCACTAGCGCTAGGGTTGCATATATGGCGTGCCTAGTGGACTTACACTTCCTACGTTTGCGTCATATTTCCTCTACACCTTCTAGAAAGCTTCAAGCTTATGCCCATGTGCTAGCATTAAAAAGTGCACTATTCCGCACTCTCTTCGACAACGCAGGGCAGAAAAGGGCGTGACAGGGCGTGACCGACGAGATTTTCTATTCGAATATAGCAGTTGCGAAGGTCGAGGTGATGTTCCCCCGTTGTGCGGTCCCGGAGGAGAGATGGTGAATACCTATTACTTTGGGCTTTACTTTTGAACCGAGCATAACAGCTCTAGAGCAGACTTCACAATGGGTTTAGAATCCGTTTGCCTTTCCCTCAGATCCTCTGCAGCTCTCCTTTCGAGCATGGGATTCCTGCTGCTGCTCTCCACCATACTCTGGGAACCCTGCGCATGAGCTTCCTGAATTGTCCAATTGGGGGCAAAATGGGGCTGGGTGGCTTGCATTTGTCGCGCGCAGCATTGAGCTGAAACGAACTTTAGGTCTCACGCGTAGTAGAGGTGTTTTTGCCTCACACACCAATAGAATTTGGGCAGAGCAGTACAAGTAGAAGCGATAAACATGGAAATGAGGGATGGCTGTTTCTGACTCACAGCACTTCACTCGACGTAGTTGAAACCTGAGTTAGTTGCGAGCCTTAAAAGAAAACTCTGGCAAAATCTGGGGGTGAGATACGGCGATACATACCGGAGAACCCGAAAAATGCCGCCTCAATGTGATAGTGGCACAATTCAGCTTCGGATACGCAGCATCTTCTGCGGTATGGACCCACGGCACCTCGTCAGAAGATGACCCCCGGCTGTTATGCTGCCCTGGAAGAGCAGAATCTCGAGTCTGCCCACTTCTCGGTACTGCACCCTATGTACCTGTAGTTAAGTATTTATACCGGCCGGGGGGTATAGCGCAGCCGTGGTATCTTCCTTAATTAGCACTGGGTTGACTTCGACGTACACCTGGGTTTGCTGCCTACCATAAGGAAAACCACAGACTGGAAACTCCGAGTCAACCAACTTGTCCCACAAATTCATTGTTGTAGGGAGTGTCAACCTATCAAAGCTGGAAAGAGCTCATACAATAGTAAGGCTGGCCAACTGGCAATGGCGCACATTCTCCCTTTTGCCTTAATCGTGAGGAATTCATCATGTGCGAAGTTTGCTATGCCGCTGTAGGGTTTATACAAACCACAGCTAGAAACATTAGAGAAAACAACGCATAAGATGAAGGCAGGGCAGCGCGGGGTTGAATCGTCGCCTTGACATGAGCTGTGAAAATGGGGAGCAAACTCAGTAGAAGGTTGTCCTCTGAACGCCTTGGTTAGGCAATGTCGAGTTCAGCGACATGTGATCACGATTCGCATACCTGGGCGGAAGTGTGCATGGAATAGCCTCAAAAGCCGAAGGGATAGGGGGGAACGCTCTTGGGATATCGTAACTAGGGCGCCAAAAAAGGTGAAGAGATCGTCCTTCGCAAGCCATGGGGCAATAGCGAGTCCAAAACCACAGATGCATATCCAATTGTGAGGTTGCAGCACAAGTGTACAGATGCAGAAAACAGGATCGACTGTATAACATTGTGATACTAACGTCTGACTGCCGTAAGAAGACCTTCGCCCTGATGTTGTATTGATCTGTAGTCTTCTATAGTACGGTTTACAGCACAGAACTGCACAGGATTGCCGGAAACACCGATAGATATGCATATGCAAGGTGCTTCTCGCGTGGAATCATCAATTGTCACCAGGTTCTGGGCGGGTAGAGGCGTGGTACTTGTAGCTTCCTCAGGGGCACGCAATCCTCCAGTGTCTTGGCGATCACGTGCAGCACGGTGCCACCTCATCCTTGGCTACCCCGCTCCAGCGCAATCTGTGGCTTGTCGCACACGGCGAGGCGGCTATTTCTGAATGTTAGAGAGAGATAATTGCTTTTTCCTGCGCTTTGGGCCTGGCGTATTACTCCCGATCGCCAGAACCTGCAGGCCATTCCATCCTCGGATTCCAGCGCATCAGCCGTTCCACGATCTCCCCTCCAGCAGGGCAGTGCATATTGTCTTGAAAGTGCGTAGTCTGTCTCGCAATGCACCCCTGCCAGGTCTGGGCACACAGCGACCGTCTGCAGCTAGCTCGCAGCTTAAACACCCCCTCCCTCCCACTCGTTGAGCCGGTCTACGTCCCGCGGAGCACACGAGCAGCACTGGGAACCGCCACTTCGTCTCGCCTTACTTCGCCTGCTTCACCCCTCCTCCCCGTCAACACGCACAACACCGACACCATCCACGATGCCCCAAATCCCCGACCACCCGCCTCCCTCCTACCTGGACCAGGATCCCGACATCGTCTCCCTCCGCTCAGCCGCCCCCTCCTACACCTCCTCCGTCCCCCCGACCTACACCCCGCGCACCTACACCTCTCTAATTCCGCCCTCCGCCTCCACCGCAACCTTTCCCATCCCAACACACCACACCTACAACGTTGCCTCCTGGCCCTCGCTATCCAACCAGTCCCAGTCCCAGGCGTATCTCAACGTTGCCGCGCGACGGGCGCGCCGGGCAGCAGAGGAGGCCGAGGTGCGAGAGGTGCGGCGGGTGCTTGGCGGGGAGAGTAGCGGCGGGGGAAGTTCGAGTGCTGCTGGAGCGGCGGAGGGGGAGGCGCTCGAGGAGGAAAGCCGTGCCTGGGACTTTTTTACGAGGCAGATTAGTGATTGGGAGCAGAGGGAGGTCAGTTGGAAGGCTTTTAGGGCCAGTCATGAGAGGGCTAGGAGTGGGAAGAAGGGAAAGGGGAAGGGGAAGAAGGGGATGTGGGGGCTTTATGGGCGATTGGGTTGAAGGGGGGCTATGCTAACGGTGGCCGCGTTGGATACAACTACAATGGAATGTAGTGAGATGGTGGAGAAGTATTAGTATTTCTTAGTGAGCTTGTCGGATCTTTTGCAGATGAAGGAGTACAGAAACTGGACCTGATTTTGAATTACTAGGAGTTTGCGTGGGGAATTCCTTTCCATTATTTTTCATTTCTCTGGAGTACTGTGTACTGATTCTTTTTTTTCATTAGTCATCATCACATGGTGTTCTGGCTTCGACTTTCTTGGTTGCTTGCTTCCTTGTCGATTACAAGGTCGGAGTCTATTGTGTATCTCACTGCATTATGTGTATATGTACGTAGCTTGGACATGTTAGTGACGTCACGCTATCTTGTCTCCGTCCTTTGATGGCTGATATGCTGCATGTCTATATTGAGATTCTCCTCGTGTGTTTCTCTAGAATTTTTGATCCATGTCCCACTAGTCACTGGTGTGGTGGTTAGTAGAGTACTACACATTAAATCGCGCGGTTACACTGTAGAACCCGGTCAGTAACGCATATCGCGCTACACCAATCCAGATACAATAAAAATCTTCTGTAAATGCATGCTGGTGGAAGCCTAAGGACAGGTGCCATGCGATGGGCTTTATGGGAGGAAAGGGATACAGTTGGTGAACCACCATCATGACTGCGGGCAAGTGCGTCCACTCCAATACTCCAATACAACAAGATTTGCCGGAGCATGTCGTACGACATGTGCGAATACAGAAACGGATGATAGACGGTCGGTCAGTCGTGACGTCAGTTTGTATTCATCAAAAGAGTTGGTGCTCGTGATCATGGGCCAGTACTTCTCTACTTTTTGTTTCCTCTAGCATTGGACTCGGCCTTGAAGCTGCTAGCGCTGGCGTTGTTTATGTTTGTTGCTGTTTTATTATTCTTGACGAGGCGGATGTTATAGACAATTCTAGTGATATTAGAGGAGTTGGGGTTGGTACTTCTAACATTTATGCTCAGGGAATTACTTTTCTGTTAATGGAATTCATTTTCAGGCGATAGGAATTGATGTTACATCTATTAGAAAGGCCTCATTGCTCGCTGCTCTTTGCCTGGCACGTGCTGCTTATGCTATGCTATGGCTTTAGGTTGCATACTTTCGAATTGCCTTCGTTATAGGTATTTTGTAACAGAGTTAGTAAAAATAGCCTGTCAATCCATTACAGCGTTATTCCGGCAGCCGAGGTGGTGCTGTTTTCTAATTGTTTGTCTCTTTAGGCGGTAGGAATCACGGATGGTATTCGCCACTTTCTTCTAACCCGAGTTTTAAGCTGCTGCTGCTGAGTGGTGAGGGGTAGTATATATACTATATACACGTATAGGGGTACGATAAAAGTGCTAAGCCTTATAAAAACTAAAATCTGGCTATCATCTTTAGAGAACCATCCCAAATGCCATACATAATCATTCCCTAAGGCTTGTGTAAGACTCATACAGAGATTTTAGTTTTATTAGGTATGCTAAGGCACCAGTACAAGGCAAAGGCGAGGCATAATCTTCACCGCACTTATATATAACTATCTCTAGTTTTCTCTATACTTAAGGCTATATACATTACAGTTTTCTCTCCTCTGCAGCAGCGCTTCTACGATACTATGCGAGCAAGACCTTGTATCCCGATAGATGTGGCCCCTAAGTATTTTAACGGACCATACAGAAGCTAAGGATAAAATGAGGTGTAACGAGTAGTCTTAGTTATATTGCGAACCAAAAAGTTGGAGGGGCAATGGTATGTACACCGGATGTCACTCGCTCGCTTAAGTTTGTAATTGTTACGAATGTAAAGCGGATGAAGTCTATTCTACTATCTAAGGGAGAAGCTCGGTCTTTATATACATGAAGGCCTGGAACTCCATGGAAGTCTATAGAAGCTTGCGATTGCAAATACCAGTGGCGGTGGCGAGTGAAAACCCGTGGATGAGTCTACGACTGTGAGTGCGTAGCCTGTGAGTCAATTCGGCGATCTCAGTATCGGCGACTTCCTTTCAGATCATATAGTAACAGTAATCTTGTTACTGTAAGGTCTGGAATGAGGGCGCTACCGAGTAGACTCAAACACGTAGACTCATTCACGATTACTCACTCGTTATTCGCTACTCGCTATCTGTTACAGATGTACATGATGTTACAGGTCTGATACACGGTCACGGCTGCAGGGGCTGATGCCTCTTGTATATCTCGAGTCTTTTTCCTTCTCTCTTCTCTGTACCATAGAATACACGCACACGGTTCTCCCCAACTTCCATATCGTAACACTATCTGCTGCTTTGATCCCTACTCCATCATCTCCGCCGGATCTCCATCTCTCCATGTATATAAAGGCATAGACTGTACCCTTAGATAGATTAAGAGACTTCGTCTTCATTATAGAATGCAACAAATCCTAATGCGTATCCAAGACTTTTCCTGTAAACGAAGCACAGTTGTCTGTGAAAATGCACAAGCCTCACTAACTAAAGATAGGTAACGTATCCCATTTGGGTAGTCTAGTCGAGAGGATTATTTCTGTACATGTTTTTTAGGTCTAATTGGACATGTTCCGGTCCAGTAGGAGAGCCGGGTCAGCCACGAATCGCTACGGATCGCCTGGCATCTCAATGGTATCCATAAAGGCCTCAACATCAGCGAGTTGCCTGACCAGCCGGCGCCTCGGATTTCTGTGCTGCCCATCCCTAATTTCCGAATCGCACATATACATATACACACAGATCGGCAAATCTATTCACCACCAGTGATAGGGGGGCGTATCGAGGCGACTCGTAGGTTGCTCGAGATTACTCCAGCCTGGCTCAAGACGTCTCACGAGACACTGCAGTCAGGCATACAATTTTCAATTTATCTACACCCTATAGAATATCCTACGCCTTGCAGTATCACTACAGCACCGTGAACACCCTTAGTTGTCCAAGCTCAACTAATAGCTGTGGTCGATATTGTTGAATACCCGGGTATCCTGGCGAGTGGAAATAGGGCGCCGGCATATCCGAAGATATACCCGAAGATTTTCTATAAATACCGAGTCTTTCTTCTCTCTTCTCTCCGTACCATAGTCTATATACACGGTTCTCAACAGATATTCTCAGACAATTCCGTAATACGCAGCCATGATCTCATGCTCATATGCACCTCATACAATTCACAGTTCCTGAGGGCAGAATATTGTGCCTCCTGGTTACAGATGATTCTCATGATACCCTAGTACGGTGGTATGGTATTGTACAGGTGATAAGGGTGAAGAAGCAAACTCTCCTTTCGTTCCATAAAAGTGGGAGCTGGAACATAGTGACTTTAAATTCACGACGTCTCGTTATGCCTTGTGAACTTTTTTGAGTTACGGAGAATGCGTTTGGGGCCGTCGTGTCTCTCATCATCTCGAGACGGCTCGTCGCATTGGCATTACTATTCCACCCTACCAAAAAACTTGGAGCTAACGGTGTGGTGGTACGTACCATGCCTCCCCTCTCAAAGGAGCAGGCAAGGTAGGTATTTCAAACATCATGATTGCGCAGACCCTTCTGTCGAAAGGCGCAAAGCGACAGATATAGTTATCCCCAGAGCGACTCTATTGACGTAGAACCGACATCTCTCTCAATATAATTATTCTGCACTGACTCGCGTGGCAATTTCTAATTTTTCAGCAATTGCAATTTTCACCTTGAGCATATTTTCACGGCGGCAAAAAAGTCTTGGACGGATGGTAGGGTGGATGGTCCGCACAGGTCCCATTCGGAGTGGCCCCGTAGTGTAGTGGCTTGGTCTTGCCACCACTATGCTCATTGTTACGGGTTCGAATCCCGGCGCCACTCCTCTACCCAAGCAGACTCCTTGTGTTGCACAAGTTGATGTCGCACCACGAGTTCCCTGTGGCAAACTCACCACAGGTTGAGCATACGAATGATTAGTAATGGGGGTGGGCTTGGTGGGTCAGTGGCCTAGTGCCCTCCATTGGGTAGCGGGAAGTGGGAGGAAACGACTTTGCATGAGTCAGAAGTAGGTGTTATGTGAGCTAGTTTGGCCGTAATTTAGCCGATGGATGGACAGGAAGTTTCCGATGGACAGGGGTATAAAAATGTTCATTCAAATGCCATGACCACCAGTGGTCGGCCGGCTTATGGTAACTTAGCTGGGCACCCCTTCGGGGTGAATGCAAAATGATTATAAACAAACAAACAAACAGGTCCCATTCGTGAATTATTCTTATAGATAATGACGTCAATTTTGAATTGGCTGTCTCTTGGCTATTGTGTGGCTTTGGGTAGTGTCCATGCCGATTGGCTGTGACCAAGGCACATAGCAGTCATACAATAGCAAGGTAGGGTACATAAAACACGACTAAACAAGTTGCGAGCTTTCCCACCAAAGAGTACCACGCCTGGGATCGATCTCCGACCTCTCTTGTAGTGATCGATCCACTTATTGGCCCAGCCACAGAACACCCTGAGTAAATTAGAACCCATCACCGTGGTGTCCAATAAACTACTACCCCCTCTTCGTTCGCTTTCTGATCTAACCATCTTTTTACCATAAAAGATGTATGTGCCGTTTGCGCGGCATTCTCATGCTGCTCTACTCTCGATCCTAAGGGATCTTCTTCAGCAGATTAGACAACAGAATTGGGCATTCTTGTATACCTCGAGATGGCGGACATGAGCCTGCTACAATTGAAGCAGGTAAGGATGTAGAGGAACCGTAGGATGACATTTGACACTGGAATATGTGTTTTGGAAGATACACAGCCGGGGGGGAGGGGCGTCGAGATGTCTGAGTTGATATTGATACTTAGGGCTCACTGAAGCTGGCCATTGTGTCCGTCGGAACGATAGTCTTATATACAATTCATATTTTCCACCAAGTACCCATAGCAGGCTCCTCTATCCCATTTAATAAGTATGCCTCAAATGACTCTCGGGCGCTCGAGCTCGGTCCACGAAACGCCGAATGAGAAGGCGTTCTTGATGGTCTTTACCACGCAATCCCAAATTCTATAGTGAAGTTCCAACGCCCGGGCGTCGCGTACATACATATTTGCTAGTTTTTGACCGATTCATTGTGACCCCATGCAAGACCTAGGGTTGGCATTTGTTGTGCATGTAACCTCGTTCTGTTCACCAAGGAGCTTTTGCTTCTTGGATGCTCGGCTCATTGTACCCGAGAGGCTCTTTGTATCACTGGCGCCCGGGCGTGAGATGCGCTAATTATTAATATCCTTACTGGCCGGTTCCCTACTGCATTGCCACTTCATGCGCAGCCTTGCTGTGTAAAAGACAGAACTCTCCACATACATTTCCCAGCTATTTATTCATCATTGCACTAGAGGAATTCATGGGTATCCAGCAAGGTACATACGCTTTAATTTGTTCAACGCCAACATTCCGCAAGCGTTGCATGCTGCATGAGCATGAAAAATCAGTTTTCTTTCTATGGTAATTATAACCTGCTTACGGAATCAGTAACATATATCGGCGCCACACTCGAGTGACCTGCTCAAAGCGAATCCACCAAAGTCAGTCACGCCAGGCCTCATGTTATGTTTGAGCATGATCTATCACGGCGATATTGGTACATATTCAAGTTTCGTGGAACACTTTAGGCCTCTAATGCGTTAATTCTTGCTAGTACATGACCGACTTCATCAATTCTCCCAGACCATAACCTACCCACAACATGTGACGCTCGGGCTGCGTCTTTCTCGTCCCACCTCAAGAGTTATCTCTTAGGCAATAGCCGTGTCGTCTGCTTCTAGCTTTGGCTTCTTGTAGTCGAACAGGTACTTCTTGAAGGGGTTATTGAAGTGTAATTGAAGGCACTTGCGTAGTCCGTGAAGACGTGGGTGAACGGCTTGGCTGGCGGAAGATCGGCCTTTGAACCCTGAGATTCAGAGCCCGAGGATTCTTCTTTGGCGGTATCGCGGCGTTTTACGGTCCCTTCCTCGCTTTCCTTGCCTTTCTCAAACGAGAGATACGAGAACTTGATGGGGGAGTATTTTAGCCATCCAGGGTATTTAAAGGTGTATTTATCGAAGGGCTTGGTAGCGGTGGCAGCGGCAGCTTCTTCACGACGGATTCGGAAGTCATTAGACCCTGGAATAATATCGCTTGGAAATAAGGGACAACTAACCAACAGGTGCTGCCGGCGAGAAGGCGAGAAGGCTAAGGCCCGCGAGGATGAAAGTAGAAGGCCGCATTCAATGTGTTGTATTTGTCTACTGTGTGGGGATTGTTTGATATTGTTGATCGAAGATTTAGGGTTTAGTATATTTGTCCTGGAATATATAGTCGCTGCCAGGTGATTAGGATGCTGCGTTTAGGAGGATCTCGGCTACTCAATGGCTTCTTGGTGAGTCCCATGCTTTCCCCCCAATATTCTCGTCATCCGTAGTGTGATGATACGCTCGGAGAAGGCATTGCACATTGCTTCGAGTTGAAAATTCTGCTCTGATTGAGTTATGCCTAGGTCACCTTTTTGAACTTACTCGAAGCAGAATATCCTCTCAGGCCATTGCAACCTTGAATCTGATTCACGAATCCGGAGATATCTGTGAAAACTCTTCATCCGCAGCGATGAAGAGATTCATGCATACGCCGGCACCTTTAGAGATACGCATCCAGTCTGATAAATCTATTCACCCGCGCTGAAATATACCGCCCTCGCTTGTATCCTCAGTACGTAGCTGCCGTGGAACAATGATTTCCCTGTCGATTTACTCCAGATATTGATACCATGTACATAGGATATCTCCCCATTAAGCCACTCTATCGGGTCCTACATCCCGACAAACCTTACTCCTGACCTTGATAGGGAATGTAGATACAAACGCTTTACCCGACACTTGAAGTTGTGACTAGGTTGTCCACTCGGTATACTAAAATGTTGTTTGCACCTAATTAGTACTTACTGTTGGTAAGGTTGGTAAGTACGCTCGACGGTAGGCACTCTTCATCGATCGGAAAAGGTCGAGGCGTAAGTACGATGGCTGCAAAATACAACGGGTCTACGTTTTCTGGATGCAGAGCGAAAGCATAACATGCTAATTGGTTTCGGGAAGGAGTGTTTCTTGGGTGCGGCAGCTAGCAGCTTAATGAAATTTATCTGAACTTGATTGCTTTCACATGAATATATAGGCGTGCGCGCAGATGTAACTATGGTACTGAACTTTTCTTATAACGTTTCAACAGCTTGGATAGCTATAGCGGTTTAGCGCATACAACATATAGCTTAAAACAACCCGGAATCCTAAACCTCGCACCTCAACGTTTTACAGTCAAATCGAACGCTCTGGACTCGCTCACCTGCAGAGAAACATAGTACCTTAGCAGATGGGAGCTGTTTCAGCGATAATTAGCATGGGTCTTGACATTCTTACCTCTGAATTCTTACGGTCCTAGTCGATTTGTTCAATATTACGTACATCCACGATATCATAATCTTGTATTAGTACCACGATTCTGGCCCGCCTGTGATAAACGGAATCTCACATGTACCTACAAAGCAGAAATCTCATAACAGTTCGAACCACTAGGCTCCGTTCATTTTCGCCTGACCATTATGTGAACAACGGGCAGTTAGAGATATCATCCATAGCTACATGTAGGATCTTTCATAATATCCCAAATTTTCTCCACTCTTACAATTCATACGTTGCAAGCAACATGGCGAAAGACGAGTACGCACCCCTCACAGAACAGACCAATTCGGACGAGTCTATCTCTTTAAATGACGAAGTGCGGTACAGCAATAGGAAAAGACTAATTGTTTAAATATTGTGGCCGTGGGCACTGCACGGAGCCTTGATTATTGGCTACTCCTTGGGCGCCATTGCAGTGATAAAGTTACAATGTAATATTAAAAAATGGGAGAGCAATGAGCGAAATGAGATATATTGTGAGTATACGCCTTGATCAGACGTTGCACCCCGAGCTGAAGCCCTCTAGCGAGTGCTTGGGACGTCCTCGAGTATGAAAATGTCCAATTTCAAGGCGGTCTCTGGACCAAGACACCTTACAAAGGGCCGCCATCGCTAGCTGTCGACGCCGCCTGGAATGCTCTGACCGACACTTATATCGTCGCAATCCCACCAGAAGCACTAGATCAGATGAATAAATCGGAAGCTGCAGTTTCCTTCCCGCCGAATTCACCAAAAGGTGCCGGGGGTAATGCGTTGGAGCAGTTGAGGTGATTCACCAACTCCACTATCTAGATCTTTTGAGAAAGAAACCCCACGAGGACTACTATAAAGACAAGGGCGGAGCATGGGAAGATGGGGCTGAAATACTGGAACTTCATGTCGACCATTGTATAGATATGCTACGTGTAGAGCTGATGTGCGATTCCGACGTTTGTGAGTACTGAAGTTGAGTGCGATAGTGTATAGACGCTGATTGCAATAGCCATGATTACGTATTCATGGGTTGAGGGGCTCAAACAACCATTTCCTGACTTTTCGAATACTCATCGGTGTAGGAAGTTTGAGAAGGTATGTGATTGTGTATTCGATAATAGGGTGCTAGTGTCGATTCATGATATTACGAAATCCATGAACGCCATCACTGCACCAACCCCTCAATAGTCAATTGTTATACTCAAGTATGGCTTTATTTCTGTTCCAAAAATTTGTCACAGCATGGCTATTGGCGAACCTGTGTGTGACGTTGGGCTGTTAGCTACGCGGAGTTTCAAGTAAGTAATGTGTGTGCGGGTGTGGACTGGGGGAGGCCCTAGGTTAAGTACTATCAATCATCTTTAATCGTGTATGATGAGTTTAGGAGAAGACGTAGTTAGGAACGTCCGATATTTTACTGCCTGAACCCCGTACATATGTTACGATATGAAGGGGAGGATCGTATGCTTAGACTAAGGGTGCATTCAGTTGCCCAATTTTTAAAATTGTGCAGTTTGTAATCAGTAGCAACCAACATTCAAAAGTGATTGTGGGGTGAACTTTTGGTGGGGTTTAACCCCGCTACAGGTTATTTATTGCTTCTACTCACCCAGCAATTTCTCAATACAAAAATTATATCAAATGATAGAGAAAAAAAAGCACTTTCACTTTAATAAATATGTTGTGGTGTTGGGAGAAGGGTGTTTGCTGTTACAGTGAGTTCTGGCAATAACACCTCCAGAGGTAAAAGTTGAAAACCAAGTTTTGAAGCTTAAGGTCACAACCAGCTGTTAGTTTTTTTCATCTGAGTTCATGAGGCTCAAATTTTGTGTGGTAAATTCGACTTTCGAGGTGCAACCGAACGCGCTCTAAAGTACGTACCGAATGCCCTCAGCTCGGTCAGGACTATAAATGCAACATATGTTGCATATATGGTCTATCTCTCTGGCGTATGGCTTCAGTTGGGCTGATGCATAATCTCCCTAAGATGATGGTCATTCCAGACTCAGCTGGAGATGCCAGCTGAGTGCGCATGCATGCGTACAAGACATACAAGACATACTCCAAATACCGTATATATAAGATCACGAATGTACCTGTACTTGAGAATACAAGCTTCTAGAAATCAGTACATTTCAACAACATATAGGAAGCAAGGTTTGAGTGACTGCTGATGTTCCAGGGTCTGAACCTAATGGCTAGTGCCTTTTCTCATCTTAACCCTCTAACTAATCTCGTAAACTAGCTAGCCTTTCTGCAAATTGAGCACAGCGTGCGTCAAATCTGGCACGAGATAAAGCAGCTTTTTTTCGGCAGGGATAGTCCATTGTTGCGCGCTAGAAATGGTCTAGCGTCCTACAGCTACCCTTTGCCATTCATCACCATGTGCACCATATAATACAGTTTCCCTACATTTACGTCACCTCGAAAATTTAGTCTTCATCGTCTTGCTTACCCCAACACTAACTTATAAGCTGTCATTGTTAGATCTGGATTTAGCGGTTTCAGCCGCTATTGAATCCCACTTCAAGGGTTACAATATCGTTGCCTTCTAGAAACTACCCAAATGGGGTCAGCTCAGTGATGGAATCTCTCGCAGTAAGTTGCAAATAACTATTAACCTGCGTATAAGCAAGAAAATTATTTCAACGGAGGAGAAGTTACCTTTTATTTAACCCGTTTCACTCTGTCACTCATCTACGTGTTAAACCACCAATTCTAACCTCTTAGTTCAGAGCAAGGCTTCGGAAATCGTTTCTATCAGGCAAGATATACTGAATCCACCTACTATACGTAAGCTACACTATTGGGGCAGTGTAACTGTAATTAACTAAAATGCCCGTTAGGCAGATACGGTTACAGTTAGAACTACTAGATCCAGCCTTACTGTCGAGAATCCGGCCGCGGTGTCATCATTGATAGCTCCGGTAACTGCGGCACTGCCATTCAAGCTTGGTTGGCGCAAGCGGTGGATGATGAAGCGATTGTTTATGCCCGTTTATCAAGCGTCTCGGGGTGGCTGGGTCCTACTAGTATGCCGTTTGCGGTGATAGTATGTTTCTTTAGTACAGCAGAACGAATAGCTATATATGTTGCGTTGTCCCTTAGTTAGTAATAGACTAACCGTAGCCTTGAAATATGGTTTTTGAAAGCCTTTTCAGCTCTCAACAAACCCCTTTAGCTCACCGAGCAGAGAAAGGAATAGTTCATAACATTGATAGCATTCTAACTTATGTTACAATTCATTCTCTCTGGTCGGATTTATTAATTTGGTGTGAATCTTTTGGGTCTCGAAGTTTATACGAACGAAGGGGTAGTAAATATGTTTGAGAATTGACCCGGGTGCAAATTCTCTGGGCGTACTTTTAGAGTTAACTATATACAAATATTATCTGGTGGCTGGGTAACCACATACGGATCCAAATCATATCCGCTAAGAATTCGGAGAGAACAGGAGGAAGATGGTAGCAATGGAGGATGGGGTCACGGTGTGGTTAGCTCGAGGCCCAGTCTCGTGAGACCGGAATCAACTGGAATAGTCCGTATATAGCCCTTCTGCAGAGGAATAGTTGTAACAATGAGATGGCCCTGTACAAATACCGTCTGAACAGCGAGAGTGCTACAGCTTCCTCGAAGTGTGGTACACCTGGTCGGTTGGTCTCGGATTTTCCGTGTCCAAATATGGCTAGCCGATCGGCCGCTACTGGATTTTTATTCATCACCGCTGGGCATGAGAGATAACCTGTGGTTCACAACATGGTACTCTATTTTCTGCTTGGAGTATTGGTTCACCCGCATACTAGTACGCAGGCATATTTTGAGTTATCCAATAGGGGTCTTGGTAGTGTAGCGGTCCAAACAGCGCCACAGTGCAACAAAACGACTAGAACAAAGATGAACGTGCATTCGTTTCTGCATCGAGGCCACGTGTTTTGGGGGTTATCAGTGATCAATAGCCAATGACGACATGCTTCAAGTCGGTGCGGTGGCGACGCCTGAATGCCTGCCCTTTGGCAGGCTGTGTTCTGAGAGCGCGTGGTACATGAATGAGTAAGTGCATGCCTACAGGTAACCTCCAATAGCGATTTGCCATGGTTAGGTCAAATAATAAGTACTACTTGCATTGGCCTATATATTTCATTGGGGACACCCAACGTCCTTACGTTCCCCCCACGCGAAAGATTGAAGATCTTCCATCGTAACAGCCAATATCAGCCAATCGTTCCATGTTTATCGCGATCAGTCATAACCCTAATAAAGGCATATCAGGCAGTCATTGGAGAACACTTGTCTTTCTTCGGCAATCAACATTATAGTCGTTCTAGCCTTGCAGCACGGGCCGCATTGCAAGAAAGGAAGGTGCACAAGTAATGGAGCCAATAGAAACCTGAGTTACAGAAGTTTAACGCGCACAAACCTGAAACGTTGCCCGGTCGGGTGGGGGAAACAGATCTCTATAATCTAGCTAACCTTATCTCTTTTGCATAGTGTCCCTGATTTGTTGCACTTCCTACTCAGGGAATACGGTCAATCGGCTATATTGTTTATATATCTGCGGTCGACGAGACCCGACACAAGTATACCGTAGCTGGGTGCCGCCGAACTGTTGCGGCACCAGAGCTGAATCGTGATTGGGTAGCTGGACGTTAGATAGACCTGTGAATAGCTTTTAATCTGCCAAGTGTAAAACATTTATTGCATCCCAGACTCAAGATCCCACAACTCCAAGGGTCACCCCTTCACCCTAAGGAACTGACTAAAAACTTGAAGGTAAGCTGCAGAAGCGCTTTTCTGTTCACTCCCTGATACATGCACTGCAGTCGCAGCTACATCATCGTTGTTTATACATTATACGGCCAATTATGCATGTGGGAGTAAAGACATGGGGTAATGGTGGATGGAAACCTGGGGAAATGACACCATGATGCATGCCGTGGCGCTAGCCCCAGATGCATGCATGCCGCATCCCATCGATCGCGAACCACAACACTCGGCACTCACATACTACGTACTTACGTTCGTACCACTGGTTTCTAGCTGGAGCCCCCCAGCCCGCAGACAGGTATATGCGGAAGCACGATCCGATGCTTGTGGTGGGGGACACTTACAGTTCTGACACAGAATTTCCAGCGCGTTCTTTTCGCGTAAACGTGTGTTTTGCAGATCTAGACAGGTGGCTCGATTTAATCCGACGTGAGGGAGCTACCCTTAGACCGTCTGTAATGCATTGTAACGGTATTGTAATACCACAAGTTTTCTGTTCTTTCAGCAATCCTTGGTTACCTATTAGGTTGCTCTGGTAATGTTTATCCCGACATTGCTGGTTGTTCCAAACTTTACAATATGCCATTGTATTAGACTCTATATTTCGAAATCTCGATCTGACATGGACAGATGTTTCAGATCTTGATAGAGGGAACATTAAGCATTTGTCCGTTATAGCGGCTTAGGTTTGTTTTAATCATATTGCATTCGGCCGCTTGCGGCCATGGCATATATCTTCCTAAATAACCCCGCCACTCCAATGAAATCGCAAGAGCAAAAACAAGATAAAGTCGTGACTTCCCCCCTTCTCTCATCCATATGGCGGCTTGGGTTTTGGGGCTAGGGTTTTGACGACATCGACAATCACCCCCATCACTGTATACCCACCCACTGGCCCGATAAATCTCATAAAAAGGTGATGTGGGGGGCATCACAATAATCCGTGCAGAGAAACAATATCCTAGATTTGCTCCAGGCTGGGCGCTCGGTCGCTTTTGTTGCACAAAAAGCAAGCCGCCGGCCAGACTGCAGATGCACCTCCTTATGTGTCCGTGCTGGTTAGCAAACGCATACTTAGGGTGTTTTATTCGCTGGCAATGGTTCGCCAGGGATAGTTTTGGATAAGGCACCAAAAAACGAAGCAAGCGTCTAGGCAGATCTGCTTCTGTCCCGTGACGACGGCTTCATTGCTCGCATCTACCCCACTCCCCCCCACGGGCAAAAGTATACGCTAGAGCCATCCCCCCCATCAATTGCCCCCCCACATAGTTACAGCCTTGTCTTTGGACGATAGTAACTTGGAACAATTATATTACCCCAAATGGCAACAATGAATAAAATTGGGACGGCAGCATTTTGGGGCTTAAAACGCCTGTTTGGGTAATATTTAACTCTAATTGGCATAATTTTTTAAGGATATTTTGTCTTGTATAAATTTCTAATTGTAGGCACCTACTTTCTTCTTTGTAGGAGCTTGTACCTATATGTCCAACTTTTTAAAATAGATGGGGGCAGAATGACCTAGAAGAAAGAGAATTGACTAAAATTTAAAGGCCTTCGACATTGTTGGTTATGAGCCCAATAAACGATATTTGGTTATTTACCCGTTACATATCTTTGGCTTAGTTTGGGATGTCTAGACGGTGTATTGGTCTGTCATTGAGATAGAGACTACCTAGTTGAACCTCTGTCTTGATAGTCTGTAGCCTGAGACTATTAATCCGGGGGCACCTCACGATCATAAAGATTTGGAATGGCGCATACCAGCGAGCAATAGAGATAATAATCAAGCAAATACGGAAGATTTTAGTCCTCTGTAAACTTCAAATATTTATATTATCCGCGAACAGTTCTCGAGTGTGACCCCCACAAATTTTTTCTTATATCAAGTTCGGGCAGCTCAATTTCCACAAATTCTTATGTTTTCACACTGTTTGTGAGGCGGATCACCTCGCATTTCCCTTATTTCTTTTTCCTTCGGTGAATCAAATACATGACAAAATTGCTTTTTCCGAAGCTCGTCGTTCGCTGATGTGGGGCATATCTGTCGTGACCACAGTGGGTGTTCCAATCAGCACCCACGGAGAAGCAGCGGGAAAATAAGGTACAATTGAACTTATAGCCAACTATCTTCAAAGCCTTTAAATGATGGCCAGTTCCCACTTGCCCCGGATTCCTCACCGACAACACCCTTCCTGACCTACCTTTAGACTAAAAAGACGTTAGAACACTCTTTTATTCAACGTCCGCGGACATCTTTCAATCTCTCATAAACTCCTTCGCTGCAGCCCTAGCGTGGTATATACCTATTCAGCCTTGTGACTCGTCCTCCCGAGTCTTTCCGTTGGCATGTCAACCTCTCAGAAACCCCATGAAGCTACCAACACTGCCGTTGAGATCACGATTCCGGCTCCAGAAAGTATTTGCACCCGGTATTCAGATGACCAATACTGACCATGGCGATTTCCTATAGCTACAGCCACCACCACTACACTCACATTCGAGAGTCTGCGGAAACTCGGCATCGATAATTACGCCATGAACACCTGGTTGTCACAGACTGGGAAAGAAGAAGGAGTGGTTGTGTACCCTAGGTGTAGTTTCGCTGAGCCACGGGGTGGCAAGTGTTGATATTGGATTGGCGGGTGTGGGGGGTTGTGGCTTGTGAAGTCGTCGCGTGGGTTTGAAAGGCTCTTCAGCCGATAGGATAGCATACGAATGCACAAGCTACTATGATGTTATGTATTCGAGTACTTATGTGCAACCCAAGCAGGCGGATGCGAACCATATGTACATGCACCCTCTCAGCCGGCTTGCCCTGTCCGGCTAGGCCTAATCAGGGAACCCGATACCCTTCGCCTAGTTGCGCATTCCTGGTGCCCTCCTTCGTACCCTCCCCCACGCTCTGGCACTTCCGCACATGCAGGACAAAAATTCTAGATTGTGGTTCTGACGTGTAGCATTCGCACGCGCCTGCTTGAAATACGGAGAACCTTGGACGTACGTGTTCCCGCATACCTTAACCATGGGGCTGGAACACAGATTAATTCAACGTTCCTCATAGGCACAACAGATCAACTGGTCGCGCGAGACCAGTCCAAGCCTCACAAGGCCCATGTCTAGAAGACTTGCCGTACCAGTAGTTGTGTGCGTCAGCGCCTGGGTGGCTCGCAGTTACCTGTTCATTCGATTCAAATTGTCTGGATATTTACAGTTAACCGTTGCTATTTCACTCATTAACACTTATCTGATTATTAAACATTCGTTTCATGCCACAGAAAAGCCGCAGTTCTCTAGTTATCTATACCTATTCGCAGGCTTGGAAAGCATATTGAGCACACGATCTGAATATACCTCGGCTCGTGGTTGATATGGATTGAAAACCCGGTGAGAAAAAGCACAGTGCTCAACCGCTCGAATCACTATCACACCCTAATCCGTGTTCAGCCAGCGGAGTTGAATAAGCATGAATCCAAGGTTCCGTTGCGCACTGACCCCCACACCCTATTCCATACGCGCTCGGCTAACTCCGGTTTTATCAGGGTTAAGTTTTGGCTGGTGATTGGCCACTTTGGGACGTGAAGTCTGCCTGCTGGTTAATTTTCACTGGTTGAATTGACTGATAAAGGGAAGTACAGTGATCAGCCTCCCGATTGCGAAAGCCCCCCAGTAGCGAATCTGATATTTTTGCTTGGTTAAATCACGACGAGGGTTCACCTAACCATACCGCAACCATTAGTTTGTATGCCGATCTGCTCGGATTTGCAACTGGGAGGCTTTTGCAGCTGAGAGCTTGTTACTATATATTACAAGCGGCGCCAGGTGGCGTAGTTCGATTTAGGCAACAGTCATCATTAATAATGATAGGTTTACCCTCGATACTGTAGCGGGCGGTGAGGATGATACAGTCCATGTACGTGACATATTTCTTTGCAGATACACTACAAGAGTGACATCTTTTTGGGGCGATACATACAAGCTGTGGCAGATGTAGATATAGACACACCGGGGGCATTGGGAGAAATGCTGTAATGGGGTAGGATTCGTGCAAGATAGATACATAAGTAGTACTTAGTTAACGAATTAAGGTGTGTGAAAACTCTACTGCGAGATTTCCTTGTAGGCGCTGAGATCTTTTGTTAACTTAGTACTAAGCTTGCAAATTCAAGCAGAGATGACATTTTTTACTTGATACATATCTCTAGTGACACCTATCTTTGAAGATACGTTTTCATTGTGACGGTGACTAACGTATCTTATTATGTGATACAAATACTCTCGTGACAGGTGACGTTGTATCCTCACTGCTTGCTACAGTACTCTTGATCTCATCATTGAGGGAGAATCTGTTCGTATCTAGTACAATTGGTAGCTCCTCTCGGGGAAAAATGTACGGGTTATTTACAATATACATGAGAATGTCACTTACCATATTGCCCTCCCGGTCAGAGCCGCCCATAATGGTTTATTTGCATGATGTGCAGAGCTATTACCTGGTGGAGTTCTTGAAATATGTACCTTATGGAAATATCATTTTAGTGGTGGTATAGAGTAGTGAAGAGCTCCTGGTTGCGAAAGCTTTCCAATTGCGAATTCGAGTAGATCAACATACAGACCAACGGTTACAGCATGGTTAGATAAACCCTTATCAACATTTAACCCAGCAAACATATTAGATTCTCAAGGAGACATCTTTCGCAATCGGGAGACTAGTCACTGTATGTTGTGAAGCTGCACATCTCGATGTGTGTGGCGTGCAAGGATCTGCCATTCTGCACTCCTCTAGGGTCAAACGTCTTCTGTTGCAGAAGGTAGACCGCCGTTCATGCCAGCATGGGCCGTACTCAGTTGGCAACAACTTTGTCCTGGCTCCTGAAATTACCGCTGTTGATAACGGATCTTAAGCAAAAGAGTAATGCTGATTCATTTTGATGGGTGATTCCTAGTCTGAAGGAGGTCTTCTAAGGAACTAATTACGCGTCATCTGTTCGCCATACCCTCAAAGCTTAGTCCAGCCCAAAGTGACTAGTCCATAGATTAGGTCGAAAAATTTCCAGTCTGGGTGACCGCAGAAAGCTAGAAAACGTAGTCAACTGGTTATCTGTTTGAAATCATAATCAGGAACCAAATTTCGCAGTGCATCGACTAATTTGCAACAAAAACCATCGCAGCGACAACTTAGCCCCATTTCTATGCGATGAACGTGCCAGAGATTTCTTATACCTATACTGCTTGTTCTAGTAGGGTTTTGGCCTTGTCTAGTTTAGAGTTAGCACGTCAGTTTATGACATAATTGCGCAAAGCTGATAGCTTCAGTCCGGACAGCAGCGGGAATGATTACCCAGATACTATTTGTATTTGGTTTACAGGTACTGAATGAAATGTCCTCAGGATGCCGGGTAATTCGCCGGGTTTCACCAGTGACTAGACGCTCATTAGATTTCGCCAATACGTACATATCCGCAGTTTGCCACCTGATTTCCGACTGATCCATCCGAATATGTACAAGGATATCCATTGGCAAACCGTCCAAACCTGTGTGGAGATATACTTCATATATATACGCCCAATGTATAGTGGCGGCAAACAATCATTTAATCTTGACATGCGCTAAATATACGTCTGAAATATATATCAGATCCGCGCGAAGTTATTACTTTGTCCCATGAATTAATCAACAGGCTTGCATTTGATCTCTGAATGCTCCCGTTTTCAGGCTCTATAGTCTCGGATTAACATTCATCGGACAAAAGATATATCAAGGCTGCTTTCCCGTATGTCTTCGACTAGACAGCTGCACACGCAATCCCTCTATCTGTTAATATACACTGGTCGGCGTATCATCTACAAAGACCCGCTCTAATACTTCTAACAGTTCCTCTCAACACACTGCACCATTAAACTCTCGATTTCCTCTATATTTCAACCCGGAGCAGTAGCAGAGTTTCTTCAGCCGATATCCATTTCCATTTCCCACCACCATGCCCACTACTGCTCTTAACGTACATCCTGTGTCTGGCAATGGTATAAACATATTTTGCTTACTTTGGGTAGAGGAATGTGCTGACAGCAATTTCTCACACTATGTAGTTGCAAACGCTGCTACCACTATGGCCATCACCGCCACACTCACAGCTGAAACTCTCTAACACCTCGGTAATTGCAATAACTACGTATTGGAACGATGGCGTACACAAACGGGTGGAGATGAAGGAGTGGTTGTCTATAGTCGCGGCTCGAATCCCGCGAATGAAGATAATAAGACTTGATTTGTATCTGTGGCGCTACAGCTGGATCGGGCTTTATGAAGAGATTTTACAACGAGCACTTGCAGCAGCAAAGATCATTATGTACCTATATCAGCTCTAGAGTAGAAAGGTGTAAAGGTGTAATCATTGCCAACAGGGTAATTGTGGATTTAACCGGAGGCGCACAGCCTCGCCATCGGGCTAGGGGTATTGTTGCAAAGTAATGAAACGCCAGTTGGACTGTAGCTGGTCCCGAGCTGGCCCCCCAGACAATACTATTTCTCATTAGAATTCAGCTACATCTGGATCTCCCAACATATCATATCACCCCTCTATTTCCTCTATATGGTAACGGAAGTACTATATTATGTTGCCTAGTAATAGCATAAAGTGTGCGATCAAGTCTCATTCCGTTGTTCAGTAGAGTAGAATAGTAATAGAACATAACAAGGCCGGTAGTTTAGTTTGGGATACCCAGCCGCTCTCAGCCGAGATATCACCTACGCATGCCACCCGCCGAGCCCCAGGACTTCTGAGGCCTACGTATTGCATATACGGAGGAAATGTCTAGCCGCGTGGGGCCCGCGTCTCTCCAGCCTTAAGCTTTAATTTCGAGACGACGTGTGCAACAATAACAGCTTTGTAGAAGTGCACTCGGTTCAAGTAAATGTAAGGTGTGTGCATATCCTGTGGTGGCAAAAGGTGGCAAAAGGCCGCGCAACAGTCGCCACTCTCTTGTATTATATATCTCGAGTCTTTTTCCTTCTCCCTTCTCTCTGTACCATATTCTATACACGCATGCGATTCTCCCCTTCATATTGCAACATAATCATTGCACCGAGAAATAACAACGAAGGGCTGTCAGAAAAATGTTCAATGACATACAATTGAGATACAATTGAGAGGACAGGTTGATAGTAGGTTCGGGTGGCGAACGTGGGTAAAAGTTATTTGCCACTGTATATGATCCCTTTGTTTTTCAAGATTCATAATAAGTGTCTAGTTTAACGTGAAAAGGTGTATAACAAGGGGAGAGCACTGACATTATAGATTACTTGGATTAAGTGTTGGATTCTTAATTAAGCCCCAATTCCCACGTCGTTCTGGTTAGCTAGGCCTCCTCCAAATCATTCCCCCCCGGTATACCAACAGCTTTAAAGTAGCTTAAATTTTTCACAGGAAAAGGGATAAGATGGCCGACTCATTGCAATTACTAGCGAACTAATCGTAAATGACAAACCCCAAACTACGTACCAGAGAAGTCGACGGCCAGAAATGTGCTTAGTTCATCCCTCAGCACTATGTTCGAATAGATACATTAAATCATCAGGTGAAGCCCTGTTATCGATACTTATATCTTAGTACAAGCGATCTTGTGGGTTGATAGAAATGGGAAGTCATGACGTCATGGCAACCCAAATGCTTGAACGCTATTGAAAACCCTTGAATGTTACGGGCTTGCTTAACACGAGTATGAATGTAAGAGTGATCGCCATCATTGACACCTGTGGTTTGTTATTTTCTTATTACTTTAAGCAATAGTATTTGGCACCAAGGCTCTATATCACGGGGATCGGACCTCGATAAGGCATCTAGACCCTTTCTTTCTCACATACCAATAGTTCTAGCTCTGCTCGTAAGCTTGCGCTTGACTTTGGGTTAAACTCCCTTTGATACGAGCATGGGAAAAACAAACTTTCTGAGAAAAAAATAAGCTTTCCGAGCCGGGTACCCTGTTCAGCCGGCCCCAAAAGAATGCAGCGAGATCTCTCCGTCTATGACTTTCGGGAGCATACCTAGCTTTAGGTTTAGACGTTACAATTTCAAGGCTACGGGACAGTTTTGGGGTCGTGGGATTGGCGTTCGGACTCGAGCACTCCTAGATTGCGGTCTTGGAGAAACCGCCTTGTGGCCAATCGGGTAGATCCTTGTTCCCCAAGGCGTACACTGTAGCCAATAGGGTGAGGTCTGGCCTCTGTCCAGGACTCGAATACTCGGGGTTTGGCTTTTACAAGGATTTATTATCCTAGCTAGACATCGGCCAAAATTTATCCCGCAGTCAGGAAGCGAGACTTGTCCTTCCTCAAGCACATCGCAATTCAATGTATCATCGAAAGGATCCGTTAAATTTTATTATCATGACTCTGATTTAGTTTGCTCTTTGGAGGGTTTGGCATTGTGCTCGCTATGGAACAGATACCAGACGGACTTTTTTAGCCTCCTATTGTATCCCAGTGTATCCCAGTATACCTCAGTGTACCCCAATGTATCCCAACTGTTTGTTAGATCCACGTGGAGTGCGGCTGCACGCCATTAGTGTAGTCTGATAGTGGGTGGCGGCCAATCCGTGCTGCATGGAGTGCAGATAAGGTGTGGCCTATGCGTCCAGGCTAAGGGTTGAGCCCTGTATATCTAACCATCATAATCGAAGTGAACATATATAATCCGTCGCTTGGTTATTACAGGAAACCTATCTCGCTCCCCGATTTCGCTCGGTCGCAAGCTCGCCGGGCATGTGGAGTGATAGCCATTGAGGAAAATAGGGACAGGAGCAAGCTACTTCATACCAACCCTCAAATACCACATCAATATTCCATTTGCAAAGGAACATTGCAAGATGGCTAAGTTTATTAAGATCTACTAGACGAGAGAGTTTAGAAGACTCTGAATAGGATGGAATCGGTGCAGGCAAACGCTTAAAGCTAGTCAAATCCTGTGATACTCGGTGCCGTCGTTTTTATGTAGCTAGATTAATACAGTATACATTAGAGCCTGTGGCGGCGGTCGTAAAGTAGTTATCTAACAGCTTCATGTGCCCATTAGGATAACATGCATGCACTCGTGCCAAGCCTCAATCCCAGTAATGTCTGTTTTCTACGTACTTGAGTAAATCTCCGATTGAGTATTAGTATGTATATCTGAAGCCCATTACACGTCAAATCAATTTACGGCTATTCACTAAACACAGCGAAGTCTTAGGTATTCCCTGAGAAAAGAAAAACAGCTTTTTTGTGGAGGTTGGTGCTTGGTATAGACCTTCGGGCTTACATCAGCATGTTCACTTTTTGCGATACTTTTTGCAGTAACAACCACCAAAAGATACGTTATCTGTGACTCCCTGAGTAAACTTCTCCAAATTGCTGTAACATCAAATAGATACTAACCAACGTATTTGACATTCGAGACATCCGTTTGCGCTATTAGCCGATCTAGGGTCTACAGTGGGGAAAAGTATGCATTATGTAGGACGAACTGCGTCATGATGGACTGCAAGCTAAGCCGTTGTAGTAATCTTCAGCCTTGCAGTTGAACACCCGCATGAAATTTTCATGCACTCTAGCACCAAGAGCCAAAATTTATTTTGGATGGGTTGCGTTTGGTTAAGCGAGTGACAAATACTTGATTCAAGTTTGTGGATGGTATAAGTATGCACGTTCTTGTTTGTATATTTCTTGGAAAGCTGTGCTTGCTCGGTACATGCTTGCCACTGAGGTTTGGAGTGAGACTCGCACTACACACCTGCACTTTTAAAGTACGACTGATCAATAGCCTGGATTGTCGACCAAACACTAACTCGCGAATAGAGATGTGGGGTTTCTTTTGGTTTACCACCGACCGCCACCATGAGTGCCGTAGTCGGAAATATCGCCCTCAAGCCTTGATACGGAAGTTGAACCAAGAGTCGCCAAGGGACTCGTATCTCAAGTAATCTAACGCTCTACATACTCTAGCTGAGCTTTACTTTGGAATGCGGGCACTCTTCCCACTTGGGACCCCCACATGATGTATAGCCGATGCAGTGTACGAAAGTGGCAGGTCCATAAAACGAGGTGTGGGTTGGTTTCACACAAAATGATCCCGCGGGACCGCCAAACAGACAAACTTACCGTATACCGAACCAAACCCATTGCATCGAGCACCAGCACACTGACGAGCGAATTTCTATGATGCTGAGTGTGGGGGGTTGCTGGCGGCGGCCAATGGTGGGTTTTTTTGTCGTAAGATAATGTTGAAATCAGGCGGTAGAGTGGAACTACTGTAGGAACGGTAGAAGAAAGGCTCAGATGATATCAATAAGTAACGGACAGGAGGTCTCCAGTCATGAGGTAATGTCTGTTCTTAAATGCTCAGTATAGAATCCCGCAGGACCACAATTCTTCTAAACTAAAATTGTTCCTCTAGGATTATATCAAAGAGTATATATAACGCCCATAATCCCCAATCGTCAACATGAATACCCATAGAAAGTTTAGCTAAAAAGTGCTCCGAGAGTAGGCCGTTACTGCGTCCTCCCCAGCAGTCTGTGCCAACCATACCTGCATCGCGTAGTTTTCAGTGCTCTTGAGGCGGCGGTTATTCTCCTCGACGATGACGGTAGTGTTAACTGTTTATTTAAGGTTGGCTTAGTAACATTGCTTAGTGTTTGGGGGTTGTGAATGCAGCCGATGGGCAGGGTGGACATACCTGAGGTTGCTTGGGCGTCTGAGGGGGCGGCGGGGGCGGGAGTAGTATAGGTGGGTCTAGTAGAGGTGATATTAGGAGAGGTGAGATTGGCAGAGGTGGCCATTATGACGTGGTAGCGTTGTGGTTTTTCGATAAATAAGAGCTAAAATTGCGTAGAAACGATTAATCGTAGTAGAATTCGAAGCTGATGAAGAATAAGAACCTGTACCAGATTCGGGGGCAATCCCACTATATTTATACTGTACCAGTCTCTGCATCTGTAGTCGCGGGTATTGTGAGTCGTCGTGCTTTCCTAACATCCAACACTGCGGGGTAGTTTTCGGAATGAGAGTTATATCCTCGTGGTTCGATTCATGACGAAATTCGTCATTGTACAAATGAGTTGGAATGCTTAACTAAAAGCGGAATAGTGGAAGCCTTTCTCATTGCCAAGTGTTTATTAAGGCTGAAAATGATCGAGTGCTGAGTACAACAAGTGTAGTACAAGCAATGACACTTGACACGTTCTTGCACCGAAGGTACATAAGTACTTTCTCCCCAGCAGCATTGAAACAGAAAGGTGTGCATGGTTGGGCCCTTGCCAACCCATTGATTGGTGGGACTGTATACATTGTTTTTTCTGCCATAATTATTGGAGAAATCAGGACTCGAACCTGGGCACAGTGCTGTGCTCAATCGCATATTGCGCACAAAAGTTGTGTGGTTCGCCAGAGCCTCGTTGCGCGCTTTTTCAATGCCCCCCGTTTTTTTGGAAAGCATTGCCCAAACATCATCGCCATCGGTTCTCGGCTCCAGTCGTACAAAATTCATCTGTTCAGTGTGGGCTTACGCCAGACTTTACCTGTCACCGGCTTAACCCTAAGCCCTAACGGTACTGCAGTCCGAGCAACTTGACTCTTTGGATTCCAAGAAACAATCAGACATGTTAACATTATGTGAGAGCACGAAGTAAGCTTAAGTAAAAAAGACGTTCTAGATCTATGATAAACTATAACCTAATAGCAATTGCGAACCGCTCAGCAAAGACCTGAGATATGAACAGCAAGCTTAAGCCACGTGGTATCTACGAGAACTGGGGACAGAAGACTGGCGACCGCGTAGTGAGTAGAAATGATCAAAGAATAGATAGAATTCCATCTAACCTGAAGCCGCAATACGTATCAATTTGCAGTTACAGCTTTGACGGTGACAGTTTTCGCGTAGAGGCAATACAAGGCGCGTTTTGTTATGTGTGACTGCTTCTTGCGATGGACGGCCTACCTCTTGCGACATTGAACTATTTCTTAGAACCTGGTAACTATGTGGATATCAAACATAGTGCAAACGTTTTGTCGAGACATCTAGTTGTTTGCCGGGCCTACTGGGAGGCAACTATGCCACTTGTGCATTGTGTGAGATGAACATGCGTCATGATCAACATTTGTGAGCTCCCGAGCTGGTCTTTTGTGGAACCATCTCAGCCTTGCAGGTTCCAGTGTCTACCATGTAGTTTTCGGGTATTCGAGGCTTGTAAGCCAAATTTGATCCTTCGCACAGGCTAGAACTCCAAATCCGATGTATACTCTCTTTAGCTACTGTTGCCAGTGTTGTCGCATCGGATCTCCCCTTGCTTACTGCTAGTCTGCAATTTCTCGAGCTCAAACTATAAATGCATGGGATAAAAACTTCCAGAAAGCGCTCGTCTCGCTTGGATTTTATATCACAAGTAAACTCAAGCCCCCCGTGTTAATACTAAATACGGCTACGTACTAAGCAGTGTTGTGATTAGCTGTGCGCGACGTTCAACTAACTAATAAATCTGCACTTTAAAGTCATTAGTACTATGTAGCCATATTCAGTACTTATTATCAGTGGAGGGGGTGCACACCAAGTAGATAAGAGCTAGCGCTGTATGGTTGAAACCAAACCTGAGCAACTGGACACAGTGTCTGGGCAATTGAGATACACAGTCGCACTTGCAATGTTAGAATGAGAGGAGCGTAGAAAGAGCGCGCGCTCATGAGTCTAATGAACCTGTATTGTGTGTAGTGAAGATATATCGATAGGGGGAGGGGGGAGGAGAATAAAGTTAACGAGGACAAGGGGTGCTTACGGTACAACGCGCCAGTGATGAGCGACAAACCAATAAAAAACTCACGATATTTCGGTCTTTAATTGCTTCTACTAGTATTATGGAATTCCTTTAATACCACAAGCTTGGTTTTGGCTCGTTCGCCATTTTCCCACACCAGAAACGAGGGTTGTTACAGCCATGCGCGCCAGGTGCGACTATATACACTTGCGAAGTCAAAGATTTTGGCATCAGGATCGACAAATTTGCACAAAACAAATTTTCTCGGCTTGTCCCAAGACTTCCTGACTGGCGGAATAGCCGGTGTAATGTACAAATGCGGCAGGGCGATGCAGGCAAATTGTGGGGATGCATGCAGGGATTGTTTCCTAAACATTCGTGTGAAACGGACGAGTGAGTGAGCTTTTATGGTTCGACTTGAACAAACGCGCTGATAACTAGTGACGCTTTCGATGACGGATGGAGCTATAAGCGGCATGAATATATGACGCCAGCTCCCAACCCCACGCAGCCGGAACCAAAACTACTCTATATAGTCGGGGTAATTAAAAGTGCAAAAATTCTCAACCACAACCAATCTCTTCCTTTCTCTGCGGTCCTACTTTTGTTGGGGCCTAGGATTCTCATTATCAGGCTGCTGCACATCAGTCCTCTCCGCAGCAGCTATTTGATATTAGAAATCCTCAATAGGTGAGGGCAGGTGGGAAATACCTGCTCCGTGAACGATGGTGATGTAGAAAGAAGGCTCCGGTCGTGGGAAGAGTCATGTGTTTGGCAACCAAACTTACCCCACCACATCTTTACTTGTACAATTGGCCGGATATTTTGTTGGATGTCCCACCAGCAAAATGGAGCGGGGTACCGTGCCGGTTATGGATGGTGTTTTCTGCTGGCGGACGGCGCTGGGTTGGGCAGTACTTTAGAGTGGAACTACTGTCGAGGGCCGAAAAAGAAATTGGCATGGCGCCATTCCGTTGAATAGATCATTTAGCCAGTGCAGTTAAGTTGCGGACGAAGTTCAAATGACAAATAAAAGACACAAGTCCCCGATCACGGGCTACGCTGGTCCTTGAAGCTTAATGCTCGTACATAACCTGTAGAATCACCATTTTCTGAAGCCAAGGTCGTTCATCCAAGAATATAGTACCAATCTTCAATTATTCTAATACAGATACCCCCGTAGATATCCTAGAAAGAGCTCCGAGAGTACACTGTCACTGCATCCTCCCTAACACCCTGGGCCAACCATGCCTGCATCATATAACCTCCGGTGTTCTCTAGGCGGCGAAGGTTCTCGTCAGTAACGGCCGGGGCGTTACATTTACCTGGTTATCCGGGGCCGAGTTAGTATTTGGAGCTGCCACTGTATTTGACAAGACAAGATGGTGATACATGAGGTTGACTTTGTGGCCAAGGGTGTATTAGAGATAGGAGAGTTAGCGACATTAGAGATAAGTTGTACAGAGGTGAGCTCGACGGAAGTGGACATGGTAATGTGGTTCTTTGGTGAATAAATGATAAGCTGGGTAGAGGTAGACATGGTAGCGCGGTTCTTTGTTGAGTAAGGATCGAAACTGCGTATAAGAGGAATTTCAACGGGTGGAGTTAGCGGTAAAGCTGGCGGCGAAGGATTGAACATATAATGGACACGATGGCAGTTGTGTATTTATACTATGCAAACACTTTCACTTTCTAGATGAACACGTTGCAAGTTGTTGTTCAGGTCCAGTAGTAGCCATTGATAGCCCAGGAAAACTATATACGGGTTGACATCCACCACGGGCCTGCCTAACTTTTGATCCACCAAATGGCCCGCTCGACCACGTCTGTCTTGTGGCTAAGTAGATTAGGGGTGTGGTTATTGGAGATATTAACTGAGCACTTGACGTTTGGCCTAGCGACAGACAACGGCGTTGCAGGAAGGAACCCGTAAGGCTGCAGAAAAGCTACTGGAGAGAATGCAAAATTTTCGCTGCTGTTTGTGTGTGCGCGACAGGAATGAATTTTTCGCATAGTACTGCTAATGATTGTGATGGCCATAGCTAGCGTGAGCCTTGATACAAGCCAAAGTTTCATGCTAGTGGGCCATTCGTGAGTCTGTAGTTGGGCAGAGCCGAAGTAATCGGTGCATCCGCGAATTGCTCAGCTGAGGCCGTCCATGAATGGCCCCGATCTTCCACTGGACCTGTACATTGCGTTTTTTAAACTTGAGGGCTTTCCACTGTAACTGTTTTCTTTAAGATTGCATAGACTATTGACTAGAATGAAGGTATGCAGGAGTAGCAGTTCGAAGTTTGTGCATAGAGGACTGGTTTGGTGGTGTGGAGGACTACCAGAGTCTCGTTGGCGCTCCAGCCCATGTGCCCCTGCTACGAGGTTTTCAAATTGTTAGCAAGAAAGAAATTCACAGCCTTGCATCTAGAGTAGTCAAGCCCAGGTATGACGTATGTGTTCCTATTTATATGTCGAGTGGGCGGCTTTGTAAATAAGTCGACCTATTGGTCAATAAGTCAACTTTGCATTCTAGTCACTGTAGTTGTCAAGCAAGTCAACTTACCGGTAAAGAAACTTTCTTGACAAATAAGCTGGCTTTGCTGACAAGTCAATCGACAACAAGACTAAGGTTCGCGCATAACCATTTACTCGTTCATCAATCGTAAGCCTAGCTATAAGGCATTGTTATACTTGCTTGTCAATGAAGCTTCCAATTGGCAATAACTGCCTGGTGGCTCGAGAGTCTACCAATAGCCTTAGTACTACTAGCACCATCTATATCCATTATCATTTACCGATACATACAAATTTTGTTTGTTTGTAATCATATTGCATTCGGCCGCTGGCGGCCATGGCATATCCCGTACACATATCCTCCCCGCTTCTTCCGTAACATAAAGAAACAAAAGCAGATACATACAAATTACGTGGTACAGTAGACGGCCTGTCATCTCGTCTGAGTGATGAATCTCAGATGCCATTGAGGTTGAAGCAGTTGTTTTATAAGGTGGCGGTTATCGAAATTTATTGGAAGGGGAAATGTACAAACATCTAGAGGCGTATAGGTGGCAGTACAGCTGCGCAGTTGCCGGTGGGGTAGTGATAATTCGTCGTGACAAATTTCATTTGGTGCCTGTCTAACTTCTTGTCTGTGAGTTCAACTCATATATCAAGAAAGTCGCTTACCAGTGAGTTAACTTCTTGACAAACAAGCCGACTTCTTTGTATATTAACTTATTTACAAAGCTACCCTCTTGATATATAAGTCGGAATATGTCATCAACTCACAATATGCAGTTGTCTCAACTCTACAATAATTATAATAATATCTAAAAGAGACCAAAATATGAGAAAGGTGAGGGAGATCTTTAAGGTGGTGCAACGTAAAGATGGACGAGAATCCAGAACTACAGCACCACTCCCGAGCCAATAGAGTACCTCTCATAAAAATTTAAGCCTAACTCCAACAAAGAGTAATTTTAGGACCCGAAACTCTGGGAAGGTGATATGGGAGTATGAGTATGATAAGGACCACTCTCCCAAGTTGAGATTTGAGGTTTACTCAATAATTTACGAATTTGTTAGATCTGTGATTTGAAGGGCATCTAGGCTTTACGGAAGTACTCCAATGAACCAAGATCTAATGAATGCCCGAGTACTTACTAATCTAGGTGTAAAGATGTATGTAAATTGGCAGGAGGCATGTAACCCAATAGCTTCATGGCCTCACCAGTCAGTGCATGCCTTTGTCAATGTTTTCTTTCTCTGTCACTTGGGCCTAACCTACGAGACCCGATGGGAATCTTTGCTGACACGAATTGGTGCTCTCTTGGGCCGCCATACCGTCATTCAGTGATCATGAATGTTAGCTTTTTCTGGCAAGTGATGCTGCTCAAACTTCGCATAGAATTTTGATACCTTAGCTGGTGTTCGTCGGCAAAATTCTGGAAAGCATGCTGGAGATCGAGGGTGGCTGGCACCGGGAATATTGAAAGATTTGGGCCAGTTGTGGATCATCCGAACCTTTTGTGAAGTGTGTGGATAACTCGCGACTAGCAAAAATCCAGGCAGTCTACTCTATTTGACGTAACATCAAGTGTTGTTTAGAGGATTTTTCTTCGCTGCCCTGTTGTATCCAGGCCGTTTGTTGGAGTAGTGTCTAAATCAGTAAATTCGCTCGAGGTTGAGAGGTCTCCTGTATAGGTCTAGGTCGACGGGTGCGGTGGTGCAAATAAAGTTTGGCCCGTGCGGGGTGGCTAATTGCCACTATTAATCCTAGTGGTTCGAGCTACTGCAAGAACAAGAAGACACCTATCAGTTCAAAACTTAGACATATTCCAGCGCTTGTATCTGCTCTAACTGATATCTGTTATACATCAATCACGTCCACTGTGCTCTAGAAAGGAAAATGCGGCGGAGACGTTAAAACCCCACATTGTCAAATTCATGTTAAAAATAACGATAAGTTACAAATAATCGAGCTTTAAAAGTTAATTTACGTTTTTTACTTAAAAGGAATACATTTACTGGGTTAGTGTGGCTTTTATTGCATTAATGCTATCCCGAATTACTTATAGGTACCTACTATGCCAAAAAACCCCCGTTTATTGATGTGATTGCAGTGCCACATTTACCCGAGTGCAGCATGACTCCCAGAGTCCAGTGATTGTAGCATATTACTAAATTTAAGATTCCAATTACTGGGGAATAGCTCAAAATACCACAGTAA
>Ga0307512_10001441_pt1 | contig 33745 bp, 51 predicted proteins | sample 14_EM_MG_FD_200267 | JGI IMG/M metagenome (GOLD analysis project Ga0307512, IMG submission 200267) | Populus trichocarpa ectomycorrhiza microbial communities from riparian zone in the Pacific Northwest, United States - 14_EM | ecosystem: Host-associated > Plants > Roots > Unclassified | place... | reverse complement strand
ACTAACGTGGACGATGACGGGAGGAACGCGGTTACATGGGGCGCCTTCCCTGGTCAAGAGATCGTACAAACGACCATCATCGAGAGGGAATCCTTCTTGGCCTGGAAGGTATTGCTGTGTACTGAGCCCCTATTCGACCTAACAAGAGCTTATACGCTTCCAGGATGCGGCATTCTCACTCTGGGCGGAGTGGGCTTCAGTTTATCCGCCCCAATCGCCGGAGCATGAATTACTTGAAGGGGTTCGAAGGGAGAGGTGGTTGGTCAGTATCCTCCACCACAATTATATCCACACCGATTCGCTCTGGGAGTTTTTGTCCGATTTATAGTCGACAAAACGCTGAAGTTTGTAGGTAATATACTATCCTTCGTGTATGTAGTGTGCATTTAAAGAGACAAGATGTACGTGTAACTCGTAAAATGCCGTTTCCAGATAAATCTGAGCGTTCGTCATAATGCAGAATTAAACATAAGATCTGGGTCTAGCATCCGACCAGCAGGGGGAGAAAGGAAAGGAGTTGGGATGTAGGACTGGGAGGATTTCCAAGAATCGTCGTCATTGAGGTGGATTGCAAACGGAAGGGGTTCGAATCGGATCCTCCGACTACGCTGCCTGCGAGCTAACGCGGAAGATAGGGCGGAGAGTAACATTGGTCGAGCAGATGGACGCGAAGAGGACAGGGACGAACTGGTGACAATATGGAAATCATTCGCAAAGGTATCCAATGCGCTCAGAGACTTGGAGTGCACGAGAGACTTCTGTTGTGACCGCACAGGAGGAGACTTTTTGACAGCAGAAGTGGTATCGTCCCTTGACAAGCACAGTGTGGTTGGGAAGCCGGGTAGCAATAAGGACGGCGATGACTCTGTAGAGACACCAGGGGTAGATGATTCGGAGTCGGGATCCTCTTGTACGCTGAGAGCAAACAACTCAGCTTCATCTTGGAGCTCCAACCAGTCCAAGTCCTCCCTTGGGGGATAGGGAGTCGGCAGCCTCTCGCAGGTTGAACGGTAAGTCACCGAGTGAACGTTTCCGAAGTTGAATGATGCAAATCCTGGTAACCCTTGCTGCAGTGGGAGACCCTCGATCACAATAGGAGGGAATTCGAACTGTACCGGCCGAGAGGAAGCTTCCACAGGTGACGTGGTTTCATCCTAAAATCTTGTTTTACTACTAGGTGCATCCTTGCCGATAAATTCTCGTACCTTCGCGGTCCGTGAAGTATCGGGGGGCATAAGCTCAGTAGGGACAGAAGTGCTGCAGGAGCTATTATTTTTATCAGACTCCAGCCGGGACTTTGTGATAGTAGGGCTCCGGGGAGCAGCCGGATAAAGATCGAGGAAACGAGGGGAATGTTGGGGCGAAGCCAGCGCCGATCCATGACTGTGCAAATTGAAAGGTGAAAGACCGCGAGAGAGACCAGAGGAGTTGGGGGCAGACCCCATGGACTGTATGGTAGCCAGTGCGATCTTGAGAGAGGGGGACGAAACCTGTCGACGCAACATGGTGGTACAAAAGAAAGAGCGGTGATCGCCTCGCTCATAGGACTGAGGAGGGATGTATCCGAGCCTAAATTACGTAACCCACAGGCCTCGTCCCTCCAGTGATGCTTACGTTTATCATAACCATTCGACGCCTTGACATTGACCCAAGTCCCCTCTGTCAGGACTGTGGAAATCCCTACAGATCACCTCTGCGGCGAGTGCGTGAGATGCGATTGCCCCCCAAGATTGCCACTCACCCGCACATCATAGGGGAAAGATGACACGATGATGACATCACCTTTCCATGGAGTCGGAGGTGCATCGCAGAGGTATACTAGTTATAGTGGGAGGCCAACGCGTTTGACATCCCATCTTCATCTTTGTTAACCACCTCCAAAACGAACTTCAAATGGCACAGAACCCACCCATCGATACGTCTAACCCCCTTGTCAAAGACTATATCACTCTCGTCAGGCACGAACCCACCCCCATTTACCGCTCTCACCGCCGTTGAACCCAATTTTGTGTAGGTTACAGGTGTTGACACCGCTATCCCTGGCTGCAAACATCGTTACAGTTCTTATTTGTAGCATCGTGGTGAACCCGTCCATTCGTGAGTTCTATCGGCCTTCGATCTTCAAACCGGATGCTCAATGGCCCCAACAGGTGGAGTCGAAAAACAATATCCTTCGTCTATTTCCCCACACCCATGGTTTATTGCCATATACGTTCTTCTGCTATACGTGGGACAGCTGGGGTACTGTGTTCTCCTCGTCCTTGCGCAAAAGCAGGAAACGAAGGTGACGACCTGGAGAATATATCTGACAACATTCTTACCTTTTACATCATAGGGAACGATCATCAAAGTCGTGGGTTACCCTCTGGTACTCGCAAACTTCGTCATGGCTGCGTGGGCCATCACCTGGGTATGTCCATCCTACCTTGTGAAACATTCCGGCTAATTTCCACACTCCCACAAGGTTTTTCAATGGTTCCTTGCCTCGACCATCCTTCTCGGTATCCTCGTCGCGCTGCTTATATATCCAAACGTAGCAATCCTCCTTACCCACCCACCGGAGCTCGGGAAACGACCCTTTGATGTCGTGTTCATTCATGCCCCCCTCCGCTTCTTTTTGGTTCTTCCATTGACTGTCATGTTCCCGTACTCACTCTTGTAAGTGAAACGTGAACAGATGGAACGTTGTCTGACGATTCATCTTCAGTGTTACGTTGGGTTTGACTTGGAAGCCCAGCGAACCCGAACATTACACTGACCATCAGTGGATCGGTTTTGCTGTTATGCTCGCCGTAAACCTCGTCGGTTTGGTCGTGATCGTGACACGAGGTGACATTGTCTGGTGTATTGCCTCAGTGTGGATCAACATCGCTATCTGGACCACGAGCCCAAAACCACGTCCAATCCTTGTAAGTGAGCATCCCACATCTGATAGGGTTGTTGTGAAATATATGCTTCATAGGCCCTTGGAATCCTGTTTATGATATTGCACCCTATTGCTCTTGTAGGCATTTTGTTATGGAGACAGCAGATGGCGAAGCGCGAGGGAAGAATTAGGCTTCCTGAAAATGGCACGCCATGAACACGGACCACGGACCGTCTATACTCTGGGTGCACCAGTATTCGTCATGTTTTCTTATACGATAGTGTTGCCCCTGTAGTTGTATGTTTTCCAGTGTAACTACGAGTTTTGTTCCTGTCCTGTAAGCGGTGTGTTTCGGCGCTTCATCCAATCCGATCACTTTCACCCGGCGCTTCCGGGCCACAACCTGACGACCTCCATCCCACACGCACAGAATCGTCGGCCGGTCACACTTTCCTAAGGTCAGGAGCATCCTCGCAGGACAATGTCTGCTCAAAAGGCCCCGAAGACCATTGAACTTGATCTCCTCAACGAAGTCGTGACGATCGAACTTGACGAACTCGAGGAAGACGCGACCAATCTCATTCTCGTGCTGAACGAGAGCGAATGCAAGGTTTGGGTATGGACAAAATTGGCCCAGGAGTATTGGCAAAGAGGATACCACGACGAGGCAGAGAAGATTGCTCTTGCCGCAATCACTAGTGAGTAATGTATTACATCGTGCATGTGAGTCCCTTACGACTTCTCGTGTCTTTACAGAACTTTCACCTTCAGACCCTGGTTCATTGGCACCGATACACTCTTTCTTGGCGAATGTACATATCTCTAGGGCGCGGCAGGCACCCAAAATCATCCTGCCTAATCCTCGTACGGGTCTCGTATATCTCGCATCCTCCCCGTGATACCGAAACATAGCCAGGTCAGGACGATGTGACGTCCCAAAAGACGAAGGAAGAATACTACAAGGAAGCGGCGATGTGTATCAATGCCAGTGACAACGCACTCCGACAAAACGAGAGCGATGGCGGCGTGCTATTCCTTCTTGCGCGAGGTACTTGACGTTCCTCTCCTCAAGTATTTCCTTTCTTAATTGTGTAGGCATTCACCAGATGGCGACTCGGAGTATGGAAGATGCTCTTCGATGTTTCGATGCTGTCGTGTCCACACATCCAACAAACGTTATTGCGCTTATGGGGAAGGTACGCCCTGCCCACGGTTCCAACGTCGTGTAAAACCCGGGAGTTTACGTTTACCTGAACAGGCACGCATCCTTTATGCTCGACGGCAACATGCCCAGGCTCTTAAACTTTTCCAAGACGTCTTACGGTACAACCCAGAATGTAAACCAGATCCCCGAATCGGTATCGGACTGTGCTTTTGGGCTTTGGACCAGAAAGCCAGAGCAAAGGCTGCCTGGCAACGGAGTTTAGAAGTGGTATGAGCCTACCCTTGATTCCCTCGACCCGATCTCACCCTTTAAGTCGGTTTAGAATCCCAACAACTCTTCTGCTCAACTTCTGCTCGGTCTAGAGGCCATCAACACCAGTAAGAATGAGAACTTACCAGAGGATGAGCGGCGATCGGCTTTCGTGGGTGGTACGAAGCTGATCGAGCTGGCGTTCAAGGCAAATCAGAAGAATTCTGCCGCTGCGAACGCGTTATGTGAGCTGTTCCTCCGCAAAGGGAATCACGCCCGAGTATGCTAATCGCGTGTACGTCAAACGCGACATTTTGTACTGAAATTTTTGAACAGGCAATGAAACTCGCCGAGCGAACGATACAGTTCGCAGACACTCTCACCATCTTGACGGATGGATACATCAAGGCTGGCAGGGTTGGTCACGCCGAAGGGTCCATTCCTGATGCCACGCGGAATTTCACAGAAGCAATGAAGGGACCAGTTGTAAATGCAATGGCCGCTATTGGCTTAGCCCAGATACAGCTGAACACCGGTAAGACTCTTGCTAGTGGGCAACTACTGATCCTGGGCTAAATTGTGTTCCCACAGACGAAATCCCCGCCGCTATCCATACATTAGATTCCCTCCTTCAATCTCCGAGCAACCAGCATTCGGTTGAAGCCATGGCGATGCTTGCTTCGTTACGAGCGCACCCCCGACCTGGTGTCTCTGCATCCGAGTTTGCGAAAGAAAAGGAGCGCGCACGAGAATTATTCGAGAAGGTCATTAAGGAACTTCATTTACCGGAGGACAACGCTCGTGCTTCTACCTCAACGAACGGGGTAGGCCCTTCACGGCCGAACAAGTCTGCGCGTAACCTTGCCGAAGACGTGGATATGCACGTGGAGATCGCGAAACTCTGGCAGGACGACGACGTCGACGTCGTGAAACGTGCGGTTCAGGAGGCGTTGCGAATATATGAAGTTGCCCACAGGGTCGAGCCTAAATTGATGAACAATCTGGGGGTGCTAGACCACATAGAGGGCAACCTTCAACAAGCACGGGGAGCGTATGAACAAGCACTCACGAGTAGCACCGCTGCCGCTCTCCCCGATAGCGATGCTGTCACCACGACCATCTTGTATAATCTTGCTAGGGTATACGAGGGTCAAGGAGAACTCGACCGCGCCCAGGAGGCATACGAGAAGTTGCTTGCTCACCACCCAGAATACATCGATGGTAAGTTGGGGACTCGTCGACTCCCTGTGTAGTACTGACTTACAAGCAGCAAAGATTCGTTTGGCCGACCTTGCCGCTGCGCTGAACAATGGGAACGAGGCACACGACCTCCTCAAACAAGCCTTGGCTTCCCAACCAAACAATCTCAATGTCCGAGCGTTCTACACCCGCTTCTTGATCCAGTCGAACCTCCACAAACACGCGAAGGATTTCGTATTTGCCACGCTGAGGGATCACGACAAGCACGATGTCTACTCTCTGTGCGCTTCTGGATGGATCATGTATCACCAGGCACGAGAGAACCGGGATATCAAGCAGATCGAAGAGCGGAAGCGTGGCTTCCAGAGATCTGCGGAGTTCTACGAAAAGGCTCTGCAACTTGATCCACTGTGTGCTGTCGCCGCCCAAGGATTAGCTATCGTCGTCGCGGAGGACGCGTTGGGAACAATGGGTGGTGCTCTTTCTCAGACCCCTGTTCCCGGATCGGATGAGGTCCTAAAGCGATACAATAACGCTAGGGATGCTCTGGAGGTGTTCTCGAAGATTAAGGAATCCCTCAACGATGGAAGCGTTTACGTGAACATGGGACACTGTTATTTCGCGAGGGAAGAATACGATAGAGCTATTGAGAGCGTAAGTACTCTTCGGTTCTATCGGCGGACTATTTCCTGAAATTATCTCACTCCACAGTATGAGACGGCTTCGAGTCGGTTTTTTAACGGCCAGAACGGGTCACTTCTGATGTGTCTGTGTCGGTCACATTATGCCAAAGCCACCAAGGACCAATCGTACACCGAAATGAATTTAGCCCTCGCGTGTGCGCAGAAGGTCCGATCATGTTCCTTGGGTAAAATGGTTTGCCCGATTAGCTAACAACGACGGTCAGGCGCTGCATATAGCTCCCCACGATAAGGCCGTCCTATACAACATCGCGATGATGATGCAGAAAACGGCGGAAATGATGTTTTCGATTCCTCTCGCGAAACGGCAGATTGTGGATCTAGAGAATGCCATCGAACAGGGCGCCAAGGCTCAGAGGTTCGTGTCTGCCTTCGACTCCCACACCTGTCAGAAATTGACGATTAAGCAACAGACTGTTCACTTCTTTGGCTGCTGATGAGTCTCCTTCCCTGCCATATGACAAGAATATCGCCGATCAGAGGCGAAAGTATGGCGATAACATGATGAAAAAGGCAGAGGAGAATCTCCAGACACAGCGGCAGTACGATACCGAGAAAGCGGATAAGTTGGCTTACGCGAAGAAACTGCGGCAGGAGGAGAAGGAGAAGCAAGATGCTTTAGAGGTTTGCATTCCTCCGGTCCACTCTGTGGATTGATAATTGACCACCTTCGTTTTCAGAGGGAAGAAGCAAGGAAGCGACGAGAGGAGGCGGAGGCGCTCGCCGCAGAACGCAGGAAGGCCCGGGAGACAGCTCTGGAATGGTCCAAGGACATCAAGGTGGACAGTGATGATGAGAAGGAGAAGAAGCCGAAGAAACAGCGACGGGTCAAGACAGAGGTCGGCAGTGGAAACGAGGGAGAGGCTGAACCCCCGAAGAAAAAGAGGAGAGGCAAGTTAAAGAGGTTAGGCGGGGATTCGGGAAGCGAGAGGGAGGGTCTTTTCACCGATGAAGAGGGAGGGGGCGACTCGAAGCCCGCTAAGAAGGTTTGCCATTGCCTACAATTTTCGCGCGCCGTGCTGAACGTTTGGTTCTTCAGCGGTCGTCGAAGAAGCGTGTGATACGTGACGACGATGACGGAGAGCAAGTCTCTGCGCCTGCCCGAAAGAAACAATAGTGAGCCGGTTCCTTCATTGCCCTTTGCCTCTTTACTGACGTCCATGCGTTCCACAGCAAAAGTAAAGAGCTCATCTCGGATTCAGACGAAGAGATGGAGTGATCGTATTGTTCCGTTAACCGTCCATGACACATCCATGTTGCATAAATACACCACACTAATGCTTAAGGTTTTCATACCATTCACAATAAGCTGAACCTTCCATTGTATCCAATGCATCTATCAACAAAACGTCCCACCTCCTACGTACCATCACCTGACCGCTTAAGCCAAACTCTATTCGGGTTTTGGGGCTAGCGCCAGCCATTCGGGGCCAGGAAAGCCCCCTGGTATGAAGATGTTTGCTGATGTTTCACGGAGTTTTGCTCGTGATTAGGCCTACCGGTGAAGAATCCCGGTTCACGAGCGTTTGTGTTCGGGGAAAGCCTAGTGGAGGGAGGATAAAAGATTTAAGAGAGCCCTGATGGATTAATTTACCCATGATAGGAGGACGCTCTGGACGATTAGATCCGGGGATTCGCTCGCTAGCGCTCGCTCCGAAACCCGGAGGAAGGGTGTGCGTCGCTTTCGAAGGTGATGTCGGGTGAAGATATTCGCGAGGACAGTTGTCGGATATCTCGAACTGAAGGGTCCGGCTCGGCTTTCTTACGGCCGACTTCGAGGGTCGGGGAACGACCACCCACATCTCAGCGCGTAGCTGCGGAAGATCTGGACGCAAGTAGGAGTAACCGTTGTTTCCCTTTGAAATACCTCAACCGCGAACGTTGAACATTGAACCCAGGCCGAACTCCTCGCCTTGATAACAACAAGAGCGGGTTTGTTCACCTGATTCGGAAAACCGGTGTTCTTCGGTCTCGACTGTATCAGGGTCATCAGGGAAAATCGCCTCCACGACCGCGAGGATCGTTGCTGAAAGGATGCTTCCGGGGATACCCTAGCCGCCGGCAGCATCCCAGGCACAGCGTCAGTGCGGACCGAAATCTCCTGAGGTTTTTGGGGATAATCTGACCATAGTAACGTGTGGATTGTGAAAATTCTGGACCATACCACCGATAGACAAACACAATACAACGGGGGGGCTGCAGCGAACTGAGGCGAACAATTTGCGTCGGTATTGTTTCTCATGATTACGGTATAATACACGGGCTCGTGGACGATGTCCTATACATGGTTATAACGAAGTGATTGCAAAGAATCCGGAATGCTGTTATGTCCTCTCACCGTCGTTATTGGAGGCAGATTGCTGTCCCTGCTCCCTCCGCTGGATTTCCGCCGTACGAATATGTTCGTCGATTTCTATGCTCCGTAGCCATTCGTTGCAAGCCGCAGTGAGTACCAATTTCTCGACTTCATTGAGCAGTTGGTCCGCTACTTCGTAGGTGACTAAGTGACCGATGTACCCAGCCTCGTCTGGCATTCCGGTTCCAAGCTCACGAACCTGTTTGGATGCTCCTTGAGAACTGCAGGATCAACACGGCTCGATGGGAGTTAGCTTACTGCGTCCGGCCCGATTTGACACGTGTACCAGAAGGTTAAATATTCCCCAGGTGGTCTGTTACGGCGTCCAGCGTAGGAAGTGATGGAAACGAATAGCGGCTCTGTATGCTTCTGTCCATAAGCCGGATTTGACCCGATTGTCGGGGCGTTTGTCCAATGGTAGAGGGGTAGGAATTCGCATCGGTAGCCAGACTGGTGACCGGCGTGGGTCAGAATGCGATCGGGAGGAGAGAACCAAGCGGAACACATACTTCCTCATAAGCCTCCCTTAATGCCGTCTCCTCGATTGACTCTCCAAGATCCTTTCTGCCCTTCGGTAGGAACCAATGATCGCCGTCCTGGACGATGACCACTTTCCCGGACGAAGGTTGGATGATGACCGCGCCAGCCCCAAGCATGAAGTTTTCACTGAAAAACATGCGAGTATGGAACGGGCCCTGGGTTGAATATGGAGAGTATTGTAATACGCCACGCAAATTCAGGTCAGACGAATGTGGCGGGTTGGCGTTCTGGCGAGACTGGGATTGAGATTGGGACTGAGATTGAGAACGTCGGTGACCTGTGAGTCTGCTCAGAGTGCCACCTGAGTTCCTGTCTGAGACAGTGGTGGGGGACTCGTTCGGTGCCATCGACGTGCTGGTGGAGTCTGATGGTTTGTCTATCCAACGCCAGAGATGACGGAATCGGTTCATGTTAGAGTGGCATTCTCCTTGTGGCGGTATTATGGATTTGCGATTCGCACAACCGAATACTGGTTAACAGACCACAGAAGTGAGAAGAATGCAAGATGGAGACGCGATTGCACACAGACGATGGAGAGATCACGTCAGATGACACAACCAGGCTGGAGATGATTCAAAAGGCGAGGGCAGACTTTAGAGACCTAGATACAAGCATGGCCGTCGATCAGGATTTCTCTTCCATCCCTGTCTTGGACTACGCCCTCACGAAAGATCCTGCAACTCGTCCAGAGTTTCTGGATCAGCTGAGGAACGCTCTCGTAAACGTCGGCTTTTTGTATTTATCCAATCCCCCTGTTTCGCAGGGTGACACCGATCTGGCCATCGACTATGTTCCCAAACTGTTCGCAATCCCTCAAGAGAAGAAAGATAGACTCTTGATGAGGAACAATCCCCATTTCTTGGGATACACTAAGATAGGTACAGAGTACACCAAGGGGAAAGCTGATCAGAGGGAGCAGTACGACTTTGCTACCCCCTATGAATGCCGATGGACACCTGGGGCCCCCGAATATCTCAAGCTGTGGGGCCCCGCTCAAGTGAGCGTTCGCTGATCCTGGATAGCATTGTCTCATTCTGACTGATGACATTTGAGTGGCACGAAGAAGAAGACATCCCTGGCTTTAGAGAGGCCTTCCTGCGATACCTTGCACAGTGCGAGGAACTGAGCTACCAGTTCATCGATCTTATAGCGGAGGCACTAGGACTCGAAAAGGATGCATTACGAATATTCTTTGATCCGGTGATGCTGCACCATGCAAAGGTACGCGTGCGGGTCCAAATACGGCCTCATGCCGGCGGTATGAACAGGTTCACAGGTGGTCAAGTATCCGGCCGTTAGCGATGTGGATTCAAACCAGGGAGTTGGCCCTCACTTCGATTCGGGTTTTCTGACGTTTGTACGTTGAATGCTTTACATTCCCGGCAGAGCTAACGTTGGAATTTACGTACTCTAGTTGCTGCAGGCGTCATCGCACAATGGGCTTCAGGTACAGAACCTTTCTGGCGACTGGGTTGACGTGCCACCCATTCCTGGAACATTCGTGGTTAATATCGGCAAGGGTGAGCGCGTTTGTTCCTTTCTCGTGCGTTTCCGTTGCAAATTCCCTGGACGTTTGCCGGGTTTCCATCGCAGGTTTGGAGATGGTCACCTACGGACTGACACGTGCAACATCCCATCGGGTTCTGTCCCCTCCAACCGGGTCGACTCCCCGATATTCGATCCCGCTTTTTCAGGACATCAGTCAAAATCTGCGGCTGAGCGAAATCCGGTTGAAATGTACGTATGTATCCGGTTTCCGGTCAAAGGATCTCATAAAGGCTTGGGCCATTTCAGTCCCACCAAAAGTGCTTGCGTTGAGAGAGAAGCGAGGTGCTGTTGGGGAGACGGACTGTAGGTGTCATGTGCCCCTGGGATCGTTTGTGCTGACCCGCTCGATTCTGCAGCGATTAACTACGAGGAGTATGGGGATGAATATTCTGGACAGGTGTCGTTGATTGGGCGCGTCAAGTGGGTTAATCCCCGTTAAATGCCTCGAATTTCTCTGACACAGGGTGTTTACAGGAGTCACCCGGATGTGGCTGAGCGACATTACCCTCAGCTCTTTCGCAAATTCTTCCCACAAGGAATAAAAGCAAACAGCGGGTCAAGCAGTGGATACTAAGCTCAGTTGGGGTGTGACCTTGTTGGGAGACTTCCCGAAATAGGAAACGATTGTTGCTCGCTTGTTTGTACTTGTTTGTAAATTAACGCTTTTGGACAAGACTGGCGACTGCACTTATTCCCAATTTCCCCCCCTCCTTACACATCAAAAGGTCTTCCTCCTTCTCCTTGACCGACCGTCCTCCCTCCCTCTCCTCGTCTTCGGTCGACATACTTACTCGTCCCCCTCCATCCCCAAACACATCCAATCCATCGTCTGCCCCGTCAGCGAGGCCCCCCATTCTTTTGTTTTTCGCTCAACAATTCCCACAATCCTGTAACAACTTGTCGAAATGGGTTGCGTGCAGTCCTCCGCCGTTGATACCGAGGCTAAAGCCAGTTAGTTTCTTTCTCCATTTTCCTTCCTGCAATCTCTAAAATCCGTGCTTTCTGTGCTATCGCAGGAAATGACGAGATCGAGAGCCAGCTCAAAAAGGACCGCATCATGGCCAAAAACGAGATTAAGATGCTTTTGCTCGGTGCTGGAGAATCTGGAAAGGTGACAACATTTCCCCGTCTGCCGCTCAAATAGCATATTTACCCTCCCCCGCAGTCCACTGTTTTGAAACAGATGAAGTTGATACACCACGGTGGTTATAACGACCAAGAACGAGAGTCGTACAAGGAGATCATCTATTCCAACACTATCCAATCTATGAGGTACGAGATCTCGTCACATCCTGTTTTTCAATCACCTTGTTCATTTTTTCCAGGGCGATTCTCGAGGCCCTTCCTCATCTCGGCATCCAACTTTCCCCTCAGAATGACGCCCGCCGCTCTGTCATCCTTTCTCTTCCAGGCCAATTAGAGGGTGAAATACTTCCAAGGGACGTCGGCGATGCCGTTCGCGGTCTTTGGAAGGATCCCGGTGTCAAGGAGGCCGTCTCCAGATCAAGGGAGTTCCAGCTCAACGACTCGGCTGTCTACTACTTCAACTCGATCGACCGAATGTCATCTCCTGGTTACACCCCCACCGATCAGGATATCCTTCGGTCTCGTGTCAAGACCACTGGTATCACCGAGACGACTTTCAAGGTCGGCGAACTCACATACAAGTTGTTTGACGTCGGTGGTCAACGGTCGGAGCGGAAGAAATGGATTCACTGTTTTGAGAACGTCACCGCTCTGGTGTTTTTGGTCAGTTTGAGCGAGTACGATCAAATGCTGTACGAAGATGAGAGCGTCGTAAGTCCCAAATACAACTGTCCCTGAAAATACGAGCGGCTCGCTCACCCGCCATTTCCTAGAACCGTATGCAAGAGGCGTTGACGCTGTTCGACTCGATTTGCAACTCGCGCTGGTTCGTCAAGACCTCGATTGTAATTTTTTCCGTTTAACTTGTCCCGTCCGTCGCTCATGCCCCCCCTCAGATCTTGTTCTTGAACAAGATCGACTTGTTCATGGAGAAACTCCCCCGGTCACCGCTGGGAGATTATTTCCCTGACTACACTGGTGGCGATAACTATGACGCTGCTTGCGACTACCTCCTGCAACGTTTCGTTTCCCTCAACCAGAGCGCTGCCACGAAACAGATTTACGCCCACTACACTTGCGCTACCGATACCCAACAGATTAAGTGTAAGCTTTCACGTCTCCCGTACCCATTTCTAGTCTCATGCCTCTCTTCTCTCCAGTCGTGTTGAGTGCCATCCAAGATATTCTGTTACAGCTGCACCTGCGCGAATGTGGTCTTCTGTAATTTGGCTCCGGATACGCTGTGTTATTGAGTACCCCCCACCCCCTGCATGATCTACCGCCCTCTTATCTCGCCGTCCCTCATCCTCCTGGCCACCTCTGCGCATGCTCTCTCACCGTCACCTATCTATTTCCCTCTCTTTCGTTGTTCATTCACCGTTTTCGCTCCTCTTACTTTATACACTTTTAACTCGGTTGAGAACAGGCCCATTGGGTCTTCAACGTATTTTCCCGTGAGAGGAGGCACGTTGTCCATCTTTTCGTGTATCAGATGAGTTTGTTTGTTTCTCACGTAAGGGCCCTCTTTGTTGTCACCTGGTGCTTTAGAGCTCCCGCTCTTTTCCTGTTTTTTCAATATACCTCTTGGATATGGGGATGGGATTAGTTTTCCTCGCATTCGAATTTGTAATGACTATAATCATCCATTCAACGCGGCTTTACATCGTCGAGGCCGTTGCCACCCATCACAGCGCCCCAAGCTGATACTCTGATGGCATCTAGGGGGTGATATTTCGAAGCTGAGCAAGGTTTGATCGAACATTCACGGACCCCCTGACGCACCCGCCGCTCTCAGATCGCGAGGTCAGAGACCACAGCGCCAAGCCAGCGGTGTTTTCCGCAACGGTGATTGGTACTGCTCCAGCACGGAGAGTTCGTTCCTTTGAGCTAACCTACGTTTGTTCAAGTCCCAGAGATATGCCGGAAGCCCACACGGGACCCCTGTTATTGTCTTTCGCTGTGCCGAGACGGAACGGAGAGACGGAGGAGCGCTTTAGCATGAAATCCCGCCACTTTTTTCCCCAAAAGAACTCACCGGGTCGCTCGTTCCGTGCCGTGTATGTAACTATTCTTATCATTTACCACTTCGCAACAGGAAACAAAAACATCCAAGGCGCCGTTCCTTCGCTTTATACCCACTCTATTCACTGAATGCTGGGAGGCGTCGCATTCACTTCAATATCAGGGCACTGGCGCTGCGCCCCCCCAAAAAAAAAAAAACGACAAGGCGAGAACTCACGCCACCGATGCAGACATACTTTAATTCCAGCCGAATTTGAGTTTTTACATCATTAGGTGGGATTACGGCAATAAGAATGTAGACGTCGATTACATGCTCCAACTCGAGTCTAGCCACTGAGGCCTTGAGCGCTTGAGAGCCCTCTTGCCACGAGACCGTTTAGGCGACACTGTCCCTCTCCTCTTCCTGATGCCTCCAGTCTCACAACCACGACGTTCGCGATAACCGGTCATCTGAATATAAATTTAATCGTACGTCCACATATACACGATGTTATATACAACTTGACCACAAGCGCGGAATACTTCCGCGGGATGACGAAGAAAGGCAGAACCATTGAAACCGGTCCACCAGAGAAACGAAACGAAGGGTCCGGATGCAAGAACTGAAACTTGGAATAAATATAAAATAAAACCGGCGCGTAGAGAATCACGGAAGAGACGCGTGTTCACAATGGCAACAGCTCCCCAGGCGCGACATCTCCGTCCGTGTCTGGGGGTCCGTGAACGGAAACTGGGAATGGATGTGGCATCCTGAATGGAGGCCTTCTAGGCAGAGGACGATAGCCGTTCTTGTCCTCGTCTGGCAATCCGTTGTTGCCCGCGTTCACGGGTGACGCCTTCCGGGTACGATCACGGACGAATGCCTTCTTGGGAGCCGCAAGGGTGCGGACGGTGGGTAACACGAACGACCGGTCTATCGGTGGTGATGGTTGAGAGTTCATGCTGTATTGGGATCGTCGCATCGAAAATGCCTTCACGAGGGCCACCGTAGAGAGACGCCGCTTCGGGGGTACCCTAGTCGACGGCACAGGTTCGGAAGGTATGTCCTCTCCCCAAGGTCGCGTCGGTCGATTTGGTCGTGACGGTAAACCTTGTCTGCCGCCCAAAAACGGACTACCCTTGTGTTGATGAATAGGTTCCGAGATCGTCATCAGGATCTGCGCGTCTGGCGACGAGAATGACTTCTCCGACAGTTGTGAAACACGCCGATCGAGCTTAGCACGTCCTGTCATGCGTTTGGCAGAACGCGGATAGGAGACGAGCATTACGATGAGGATTGCGGCGCATATTGAGGCAAGTACGATGAGGACTATGACGGCGGTTAACAACCCAGTTGTGCTGGAGTCACGCTTAACAAACGACTGTTTCATGTGTTAGACCAAGAGCGTTAAATCCCGGAGCTGGAGAGAACGTACTGACCGCGAGGGTGGGTGCCATCTTGAAAATCGCTGGAAAGGACCGTCCTGGGGGAAACCGACTTGCTCCGATGCAGGTGTATTGGCGATCTAGTCAAAGACACCAAGAGATGAAGCGAAAGGAGAAAAAAAATAGAAACAGGAAAGGGGGAAGAAATGGGGAAAGGGACCCTGCCTCGAAGATTAACCCCCATCCCAAGGAGTCCCCGGTTTAAATGGGAGACCACCATTCCAATGGCAGTAATGAATCTCGGAGAGGCTATCTTTAAAATATGGGCGCCGCGCTACAATGGGTCAGTAGACGTGGTTACATGAGATGCCCAACGATGGTTGATGCACCTGCGGATGATCGGAGGAGAGACGGAGAGGTTGATAAGCCTCGTCGCGATGACTACCCCGTGGTTTCTGTCCTCTTTCCCGGTCGTAAGTGAGACTGGGCGCCGTCGTGGATGAACAAGAAAGCACCGCAAAGGGTGACTGGTGGCAGGTCGCAGCTGCCTGCTTTCCGAGTCACCCGTGCGCCAGCCAGGTGGAACTCAACACAGATTTTGAGTCGTTGGAGTACACCTGTTTTATTGCCACTTCGGTAGAGAGGAACAAACCATCCATTGGATACAGTTGACCCCGTTGATTATATGCTTTGCTCTGCATCAGCGTCAGCGTTCACGTTTTCGGAACAACCATCGTGCCCTCACCAAGCCAGCGGCTCCCAGTCTAGCCCCATCCTTGCAATCTGACAAAAAGCTTTGTATAATCGACGCCGGCCAACAATACCTGGGGAGCTCGCGGGGTCTCAGACGGGGTTTCCGGAGATGGTCAAAGGCTCGGAAGCGGGCAGACGTGACTGAGCGCGTGAAAGTAACCACTGAGATGAGCTTGGGTAGATCACTGATCCTGCAACTGCCCCTCGATAGTTGATGAAATGACCTATTATTATTTCCCGACTGGAGACAAGTCTAGGTTGGCCCTCGGGTTCATGCTTGAGTATGTGTCCGAGAATTTGCTGATCATTTGGGCTCCCAAAAAACGCATATCGGTAGTAAAAGCTGATATGTATGGTAGGGGAGACCGCACAACAACAAAGAAAACATCATCGATATAACCTCGTGCTCAGCAACACCCATAGAAGCCTCCCCCTACAAGACAGCGTGATCAATCAAACACTTCGCTGCTTTAATCTTCATCGGTGTCCTCGGGTTTCGGTCCACCGTGCGTAAGCCAGTGAAGCTTTCGCAACCTCCGCCGTTCCTCCTGAACTTTCATCTGGTTACGGGTGAGTTTCTTCTTCTTGACCATCGGGAGCCCCTCTTTGCTGTTCTCCGCACCGCTGCCAGCAGGAGTGGCGTTGGCAGATACGCTCGGCGTTTGGGCTCGAGAACGCACGGGAGTGTTCACTCTACTCCCTTTCTTGTCACTGAATGCGTCCTCGATCAATGGTTTCTTGCCTTTATGGGTGACTCTACCAGCTTCGACGTTCCAAATCTCAGGACCTGTAAAGCGTGGAGTCAATCGAAAGAGCGGAAATATGGCCACTTGGTGGGACGTACATAATGCCGAGACGAACTCATTGTTATGGGAGATGATAACCACCGCACCAGCCCAATCTCTGATGGCGACTGCCAGACCCCCAAGAGCTTCACGGTCCAAGAAATTACTCGGCTCGTCCAGCACACAAATCTGAGGGTTATTCCACAGACACGCAGCAATGACCAGCTTGATCTTCTGACCGCCGGACAATCCGGAGATTTCGTTGTACTGAGCGATATCTCCATCGAGTCCGATGTCCTCTAAGTGTTTGCGAACGATGTGTAGTGACGTATCACGCTGACCAGCACCTTCGCGTGATGATTCAAGGTCGTCAAACTGTTGCATGAGCTTTGTATAGCCCTTGGCGATCAAGTCATCCCGAGGAACCCAGGTGTTGAAACGGTGGTCCAGTCCCCTCCACTTGATCTCGTATTGAAATGATTTCTTCAACTTTTGTCGACCCATAATCATCTGTATAATTACGACTCAGCCATCGAAACCGCGACACCATTAGCACCGTTAGCGCACCTCCATCTTACGCTTTGTTCCGTTCTTCCCAATCCAATCCTGATCAAGTAGTGCCTGTTCCTCGGGAGTCAAAACTCGGGTAGCCTTCTCCAGAATCTCACCTACAGAGAAAAAGATATCATTCAGTGATTACAATTCATCATTCTGATACGACCGACTTACGATCATGCCCGTCTTGGAATCGCCACTGGATGTATTGAATTGGCGTCTTCTCCAGGTGACGTTCGATGTGGTGGGTAGCATGCTGAGAAACGTATCCAATACGAAGGGCAGGATGCTTATACACCGTCCCCTCCTGTGGTTCCACCTCTCCGGTCAAAACTTTGATGATGGTCGACTTTCCGGAGCCATTGGGTCCAACGATCCCGACACGACTCGAAAGAGACAGAGCGCACGATACATCGTACAAGCTCGGTTTTGACTTTCCGGGATAAGTGAAAGTGCAATTTGACATCTTTAAGATTGCCCGTGTGTTGCTACGCACACCCATCAGCGACCCAGGAGGAGGAAACGCGAACTTGATCGAGGTGGCAGCGAGTGTGTAGTAAGACTCGGCTTCGGGATGCACCTTTACGAACTTCGACAGGTTTCCAGGGTAGTAGACCAACTTTGCAACGAGAGGCAGTGAAGTCAATAAGGTCCTGCGAGGGAGTTGATCGGGAGGCGGTCAGCATACCTTTTTTGATTCATAATGGATAACATCGGTAGTGACGTTATCCAAAAATCTGACAAGGCATCAGCACACCGGTACGATATCGCATCGGCAAATGGCCCACCCGGAGTCGTGACTAACGATCAAACAAGTCACTCGCTTCTGGGCGATAAGATAGTTCTCAAGCCATTGCACGGATGGTCGATCCAACTATGGCTGCTTCAGTAGATGTTCACAACACGGGGGATCTCACAACGTACGTGGTTAGTGGGCTAGATCGGAGGCCAATAAGTGAATCGTAAACTAAAGATCAAAAGTTGCTTACTTCGTCAAGGAGCAACAGGTCGGCATTATAAAGCATTGCACGTGCAAGCTCAAGCTTCATTTTCCACCCGCCAGAGAGCCCACCCACCATTTCGCTCTGACGGGCATCGTCGAATCCAACCTCGAGCAGCTGGTCCCGGATTTTCGATCTCGGAACGCCGGTCAAAGCCTTATCTGCCACAGAGTATGAGGGACACACGCCCAGATATTGCGCAGCAATCCACCTACCAGCTACAATAAAATCGAGGACAGACAAACTGGTGTCCTCCCCCTGGAGTGCATGTTCTACCATGACACACCGGAGCTGATCTTGAGGCGGGAAGTTCTCTACCTTACCATCTCGGAGTTGCCGCATAAGTGTCGATTTTCCGGAACCGTTCGCACCAAGTATACCGTAACGACGACCACGGATGAGACGTAAGCTAGTATGGGATAACAGTAGGAGTGCGCCATATGCCAAAGAGAAGACAGTATCGCAGAGTAGTTCGCCCTCAGACTCGTCTATGTCTGCGGGTTTAACCTTCCTTGTCTGTTATGTTGTCAGGACAAAGGGTGAATCGCACAGTTTCTACAAGCCGTACCTGGTTTATCTCCAAGAAGTGCAGACGAAGCTTCTCAGCCAGAGATGCCCCGGTTTTGTCAGTGCTTCGCAGCCAGGGATCAAGGTATGTGCCAGCACATTTATTCCAAGCCTCGGGATGGTTGAACTTGCCGTCGTGAATCAGATCTCCAAGCAGAGAGGACACAAAGTCAACAGTAAGGCCAAAGGGGCCACTGGGGCTGTCTGCGGTTGCTGGAAGAGCCTCCAGAGGGAACATGTTTCTGATGACAGCCCGAACAACGTTGGCCTCTGCAGCATAATCACGGGGAGTCGGAGGAGGCGCAGAAGCTGATGCGCCGGATTTGATCAAGGTACTCAAGGCAGTCTCTGCGAATGCTCGCACCTGTGTTGTGTCAACGATGATAGCAGACATGTGAAATTATGAGTTACCTCGGGGAAGGCGGCACCTTTGGCAATTTTCTCAACTCCTTCGACCAAGGGACTAAGGTAGATGGCCGCGATAGTAGGGTCGCGGACCAATTTAACGAGGTTATCGATGACAACGACGGTACGACGCTGGACTTCCATGCTGCGATCGTTGAGAGCACGGAGTAGGAGAGGAACCAGAACTGCTAAAGCGGGGCCCTTGACCTCTGCAACGAAAGTAGTACTCGAGAGCGATTTAATGCACGCAGGGACAGACTCAGGATTTGCCATGCATTTGACGAGGGTCGGGATATGGGGAATAATATCTGCGTTCTCCAACGTCGTGCACAGGGTGGTGGCGCATTTAATAGCAGCGGATGATACCTGTTTGGGCCTCGAGTTAGAAACCGGCGTTGGGGCTCATTGAAGGACGTACCTCGGATTTAGTATCGTGCATGGCGGCTTCCACCATGGGCAAAGTTTCACCAAGTTGGTCTGCGACTTGTGTTTTGGCGGTAGGAACGAAGCTCTTGAGGGCATCTAAAATTCCAACCTTTCCTTTCCACTTGGCCTTTTCTAGGATCTCCTCGAGATTTCTGAAGATCAGCCGAGTAGATTCGGGTGGGAAGAGCTTGACGATTGCCTTGGCAGCTGAAGTTGCGGCGATTCGTACCACATCACCTTTATCCATGTAGAGCTCGTAAAGGACGGGAAGCGCAGGGAGAAGAGCTGGACCAGCAGGAGACCCGAGAGCTGTTGCTAACGAGTTTATCCCAATGGCGGCAGATTCTCGTTCAAATCCAGACTTCTTGTTGTTTGCAAAAGCGTAGAGTGTTTTAAGGATATCTTCATCCCTACCATCGGCGTGTCAAGGTATGAGTGGGGGAATGTAGGAAAAAGTACACACTCCAGTGATTGTAATCCTGCTTTGTTGATTTGACGGGCAAGTTTATCGGCAGCCGCCTTGGCATCTTTCATCGCGATGTCATTCGGGACCGTCGACTCGAGTTAGGCAAAGCGTACCTGGGCCAGTAGGGGCAGATTTTAGTTCTTGTAGGGCATGGGAGAACTGTGAACCTTGGTTATTGTCGATCGTGGTAACGGGAGACATTATGTTCGGAATGTAAGTCTAGAGGTAGTACAGCGATGACAAGTCTATGAGGGTGCAGGGGGTGTCGAAAGGGTATCGAGTATCCGTCGTCTAATCCGAGGATTACGCAGCGGCGTGCGGACCAGATGGTCGTCGTCAGTAAGATAGAGGGACAGCGTTCAAAATTTCCTCCAGTGATCGGACTCGACGGACACCTTTCTTCTGTCGGAAAAAGCCGAAAGGACCACCGTTTTGTGATTTGGCGAATGTCACACAATCTATTTATCAATTTAGATTTATGTATAAAAAAAAGTGATCGGACCCGGGCAACAGCTATGGCCCGAAGACTACTTCCGATCACAACCGGCGAACCGTGAACCCGGTGCGACGTGGACGTGTCTACGACGTAACAAAGATTACGTTTGAACACACCCACACAAACGTGGGCACCTGAGACTGGAGAAATGCAATCATCAGTTATAGCAATTTCGTGACAACTCCAAGGCCCTGTGAAGTACTGGTGTCAGACGAAGGGGAATGGCGGATTGCATCACCGGGCGATACCTTCGTGGTACCCTCCCTGAACAGAATCTTAGAGCCAATCGCCATGTACTCAGGGTGTGAAATAAACTCAAATTGGACCGTTGCACGGTCGCCTGTTCGCAGGACTCCCTGAGGGTGGTCCATCGCGGTTATCCGGACTGTCTGACGCACGGCCTTGGGGAGAATATCAAAACAAGGCCGAAGAGTATGCACGCAGTACGGAACCTACCCCACAATGGAGCATGGCCTGGTATCCTTTCTGGAGCGTGGTGTTATGATATAATACCAGGACCTGACCTTCGAACTTGTATATTGCTATTTGAGACCGTTAGTCTTTGTGGACCTCCCGGTAAAATCATGGTATGCTTACGCCGAGGTGGAGGTTCGTCCGTTTTCTTAACTATCACCATTCCTTTGCGAACTAGCTGCCTCTTGGTCCGCTTCAAAGCGAGGGATACTGTCTGGCCAGCCTCTGCCGATGCGACATTAGCCCGTTTCCTCTGCATACCCTTGATGGAGGTCTGAATGTAATTTCCGTTGGCATCCGGGCCCATCCTAAACGAGATCGATCTCGGAAACTAAAACCAAAAGAAGCAGAGCGGCCTACATCACAGAATCCCCAACCTTGACGCTTCCACCGCCAACAATACCGTTGACAACAGTCCCAACGAACGGCACCGACCAGACCTCGGTGACGGAATACTGAATAATCGCGTGAGGACAGGACGACAAGATTGTAGGAAGGGTCAAACCTCGAATGGCTGGTCCACAGAGTACTTGGTCTTGTCGTTATCGCTAGGCGGGAGGAGGTTTAGCAAGGTTCGCATCTAATTGTGGTATCAGAACGTCGAACATATGGCATTAGCTTTTGGTAACCGACATGATCGAGCCCTTCCCCGGTAATATTGGAGATCTGAAATACTGGACATAATCTGCAACATCCCATTAGTCCACAAACATGCCTCAGTCAGGCATTTAACTCACTTGTCTTTAGCGAATGTTGGCGCCAACTCCATTGCAATTTCAGCTGATTTGACAAAGACCGGGGTTTTACTAAATAAAATACCTCAGCGCTACCGCTGCGAGGTCAAAGCAGAGACATACCGGCATCCTGGGCTCCTTAGGATCTTGACTACCTGCTTAACCGTCTCCTCCATAACATTTGGTGGTGTCATGTCAATCTGGTTTGAAGCATCGTTAAGCGGGTCGAGTTCCAATACACTTGAGTTACCTTGGTTATGCAGACGATAACGGGGATGGTCAAAGCAAGAGCAGCAGCGAGGTGTTCCTTGGACATTCCAATGAGACCGGCGTTGGCTCCTACTATGAGGATGACACAAGATGGCGATCCCGAAGTTAGGCCATATAGTGTGGTTTTCAGGTATTTCTCGTGTCCGGCAAGATCTGTCGCAATCGTTTAATATGACTTCGCGAATTAACTTCCAAACGAACCGATGAAGGAGACGATTTTCGCAGATTTCTTAGAAATTTCCTCCCACCCAAGCTTCTCCTGGCGTACCACCCCTGACTCTCCGGTATGGGTCGATACAGGAAGTATTGGAGAGCCCTCAGGGTTGAACCCCAGGATCTGATCAGACTGTCTCAGCGGAACGGCCGGACTGCAGTGAGAGTAAAATCAGACCTCCATCCCAACGCTGGAAGTCCTTCCGCTCTCGATCTCGTGTTTGTGTCGGAAAAGTGCAACACGAGCCCGCCCTCTTCCATCATCAAGCGCACCTTTATGACGATGAGAAAATGAAAGATAGGGCCACGGACGTAAGAACATACCACGAGTGAGAACACCCAGCGTTGTTGACTTTCCACTGTCTACATTCCCGACGACTGCACATCGCACCTCAGGGACGTCGGAAACGCTGAGGGGTGGTAGTCGAAGGAGTAGATGTATCCGTGGGTGGTCTGTTCGGGACTCGAATAGCGTAGAAACCTTGCCTCCCATCTGCTCCACAACTTTCACTGTCATCACATGTAACTTGTCGACCTCGGCCTGTGTCCGAGTCACACCTATCCACCCAGTGTCCTCTATTGGTTCCCCAGATACAAGCTGGGACAGCGGTGGGAGTGCGCCTATCCGGAAGACATACTCCCCTCGATGCCGTATTAGGAGAGAAGCTATGAGGTCATGCGCTTTGCCTACATCTTCGTCAGTCTCTGAGGAAAGTAATAGTGTCTGCAACAAGATCTATGGGTCATGACTCGGAGGGGATGACAATCGGTGGGCCCGAACCTGGATCTCCTCCTCGGAATCGTCGAGCGTTCTTGTGAGTTCGGGTGTTTGAGGCTTTACGACTTGCTTAGCTGGTGGTTTTGTTGCCATTTGGGTGAGATGTGACTAGCTCTCCTTATACGCAGCGCCGATTTTTTGAAACAAAGTAACTGTAGTTCTTCCCGAGACTCGCGCAGGTTTATAACGCGAGAATGAAGAGGGTTGAGTCAGAGTGACTTGGTTTGACTGGAGACAACACACTGCTTCCCGATGTAATTCTGTCGCCTATAAACCCGATTCTAAAGCGATCCTGTGCGGGTCAGGTTTGTCTGGGGTGAACGAACGTCTCCGAGTCACCTGCCTTCGGTGATTGCCAGTTGGACGACATGGCTGCCTTCGAGCACGCTGGCAGATAGACAAGCAAGAGCCGAACAACCAGGGTCGACGAAAATTGACTCAAAGCCGCAACTGCAACTTTAGGAATAACGCCCCGGGGTGAGAAGACACCCTTGCTCCTCCCGGCCTCTGCGACCAGTGTGGATTCGTGAGGAACTGATCAACCGACAACCATCCACGTGACCTCAACCTGTGAACAACATTTCGTCCTCGCCGGCGGCCACGACAATCAACGCGTCGTTGGCCACCTCATTCATCCTTCGCACTCGGACCACCATGTCGACCTCAAGTCCGCCGCCACAGTTGCGCGGATCGGAACCAGGTCTGCTGGATAATACCCAGTCCTCTCGGCTGCTACGGGATCCTGCTTCAAAGCTGTACTTTGCCTCTTTTGATCCTTTCACTGCTCGCCAAGACGACGGGGCAGACAGGTTGCGGAATCTGTCCCTTAGCGAACAATTATATCGCCCGAAGCGGGTTGTGGTTGAAATAACACCCACCGGTAGTTTCTGGCGATTCGTACCACGGGTCACGAAAGATGACGGTCTGAAGAATGAAGAACATTGGCCACGTTTGGTAGATATATGCGGGTAATGAAGCACTTCCCTTTCTGCAAGGTCTGATCGTAATCCCGTCATCCCTAGAACGATATATGACTGTTCTCAAGATCAATGGGACATTTATGTGCTCGACCCCGCATATACTTGTGTCTACAAGCCCCGTCCAGAAATATGTACAATAATACCAAATCCCGGCTACATGAGGAGCAGTTCGTCGCAACCCTCGACATCCAAGCGTGCCCAGTCTCCAGTCTCCCCCAATGGCGATGACCTATCGTCCCACACTCACAAGAAGCGGAGAACAGACCCCGAGGAAGAAGAAGACGAAGTTGAACGACTTCTTTCCTCCGAGCCACCTAAGTGGCAACCGAGGCCTCCTCAACAAGCACGTTCCAAATCTAGACAGCGGGCCGATTGGAGACCTGTACCAACGGTTTTCACCCAACCTCCTCTAGAACCCGTCCAGGAACTACATGATACCGATATGGAAGACCTGGCGAGCATACATACCCCTGCCAATTCACAGTCAACGACGACCGAGAAACGCAAAGGTACGCTCAGCTCACTGACTTCGGTGAGCAATCCTCACTCTTCCGCTCAGAAAACCTCGATGCGGATGAAGTACACACTCCAAGTACATTGCGGCCAAATAAGCGTATGCGGACGGAACCCTTGACACCCAACGGGCCAAGGCGACACAGCAAGATGCGAGAGGAACGTGGAAGGCAGCGTGCTCAGCAGAATAAGGAATGGAACCACAGGACTCGGAAGGCAAGAGAAGACGCTTTCATTCAAGAACTCTTTAATTCCCACCCTGGCCGCTTCCGGCCTCCATCTCATTCAGAACCAGAAATAGTTTCTGACGACAGCTCAGACGAAGCGGAAGAGGTCGATCTAGTCGAGGCGGAGAAGCGCAAAATCGAAGAATCCAGGAGGAAGATCGCGGAGCTGGAAAGGGATAAACCTCTGTGGGACACCACGAGAAGAGAGAGAGAGCGTAGAGAACAGGAGGAAGAACGTGAGAGGCAGGCGGTGAAGAGAGCACGGGAGCGGAAGGCGGAAGGAGAGAGGAAGGAGCGGGAGTATCGTGAACGCTTGGCAAAGGAGGCGGAGGAACGACAAAGACAGGAACAGGAGGGGCGTCAACGCCGAGAGAAGGAGCGGAAACACATCCAGAACCGAGCGCGGTGGGCTCGTGGACCCTGGACGATCCACAGAGCTTTGGAACGCTATCGCTTCTTGTGCGAGCAGTTCGACAATGCCAAGTTCTCGTCAGAGGATCCGCTCACATTCGACGATATCCCATGGCCAATATTGCATTGTTCTTTCTCTGTGGAAGATATTGAGTGGTCCACGGTGGAGAACTTCTTTGCGTCCGTCAAGCCTCATATGCGTACCCAGGACTACAAGGTGTTTGTGGAGAAGAGTCACAGAAGGTAGATTTTTACTTTGCCCTTGTTGGAGCTTATGTGTTGATGAATGTTTGCAGGTTCCACCCAGATCGGTGGAGAGCTCGGGGACTTCTGAAGAACATGCAGGATGATGACGAACGAGGGTTTATTGAAGTTGCTGCCAACGCTGTCGCCCAAGCTCTGACCCCACTCTGGCGCGAAGTCAAAGGAAACTAAATACTCTCGAGTCACTTTCGTCATCACTGACCGGAATCGCCTATCGTGGAGCTTCCCCGTGGATTCCTCGAAGCTTGAAGTTATTTATTGACAACGCGTGCATAGCCCAGCCTACCATCAACGCAGTATCTACATGTCATTACAACCTTGTATTCAGCCCCGGAGAAGCATCAATGTAATCACGATATGGGAGGGTGGAGGGATGTGGCAAGTTCATTAGACTCTTTAGTAGAGGCCGATTCCGAACTTGATCCGCTGAATGCCAAGCGGCAAGCGCGGGCTCATCACGTGCCAAAATCCACTCTCTTCCGTCTTCCGTTCTGTCCGCCACCGATCCGTTGCCCGAGAACATACCCGAGGTGACAGGGATGAGGCCGACGTGGACCAAGTTAGCGAAGTCTGTAACAACGAAACCGTTGAATCTTCGTCACGCAAGCGCATCGCTTCTTCCACCAATACCGTTCGTCGGATTTCTGGCTGTATAACCCCACAGTTTTTCCGTGAACTGAGGTGAATAATATAGGCTATACCGGGCACTGTTGAGGGCTCATCGTGGGCTCCCCTTTGAGATGCGCTCCCTCGGAGATGATTATGTCAAGTCGGGTACGTCCAGCTACTCTTAGTCTCAAAAGTGAATAAGCCAATGCCCACCTGTCCCTCCTCTTCAGAGTTCCGTACGCATAAGGACGTCACAAACCCTGTGTACATAATGGGGTTCCTCACACAATGGAAGATGTATTTAGATCAATTACCAGCCGGTCCAGATGCCCACGCTTACACGGGCAAAAAACTTGACCCCACTATATTCGAAAAGGTGAATGGTAAAGCCTTCGTCGTAGTCGTTGATATCGAACGCTGAAGCTTTACTCTAGATGTCATCAGAGCAGCTCGCACAGTTGTACGAGGTGATGCACGTTACTAAAGATGTCTGGAAACCTGTGGAACTGGCGGACGAGGTACAAGATACACAGGATCCAGGATCAGGAAAACCATAGGCCCCACAGGATGAAAACCTGGGCCGCACGAGCTGGTCGCGCGCCAGTGTATGGCTCAAATATGGCTCGCCCTGGGACCCCGAGGAGCACCCGTATAGGATCGTGGATAGAATGATAGTGTACATATGCCTATTGCTACACATACGGCTAAAGCATTGGATCGTCGATGGGGATGCACTTCTATGACAATTAGGCACGGTCAAACTGGACCAATTGGTCGCCGATTGTAGGTAGGGTTTTTAGCGCGACACGACGAAAATCAGAACGATAGTCGGCCCCAGTCTGACCGCACCATTAGCACGGACTGTTGCATAGGGGTGAATACGCCTGCAGCAAAAATTTATGTCCGATTATTTCGTCGTTTCTTAGCCTCAGGATCTTGTGTCTCGACAGGTCTTTGGCAGACTGGGCACCGCCCTGACACACCTGTCAGCCAGGGGTCCAGACACGTTTTCTGAAAGAGTGGAGTGAACGTGAGAGGTGATCAACGGAGGGTAGAAATGACTGACGTGGAAAACATGACCACATGCTAGAAGTCGCAGGGGTTGTGGCCCCTCTCCAGCATCCTCCAACCTCAACTCTTCGTGGGGTTGAGGAACCTCACCCTCATCGCCCTTCGCTTCAACATCCCCAGCTTTCCCCGAATTACTGCCAACCCGCTTCGGCTCATCAAAATCCATGAGACAAATTGCACATGCAGCACGGTTGCCCTCCAGTCTAACGAACGGATATTCACCCTTCTCCCAGTTATCTTCCCAGCTGTCCCCTGAGCCAGAACCCCCCTGTGCCTTCCCCTTCTCCTTCGAGCCCGATTCCCCTGCCTTCTTTCTTAGGAAGAAGAACCGTCGCTTCGGTGGCTTATGTTTTGGCGATGTCGGAGGATAGGTGTGGGCGGGAGGAGGTTTGGAAATTGGACTGGATTCCAGGTCCTCAGGCGCAGGAATGTAAAGGACCAAAGGAATCCTTTCGACCGCAGCCTTTGAAAGTTTTCCGATCTCTGGTTTGATGGAGTGGGGGTTTTGTAACGGGTGTTGGCCGATACACATTAAAAACACGTTCCAGACCAACTGCAAGGGTTGTGAGTAAGCAGAAAACGCAACAGACGTCCACAAAACCCACGTAAACAATTGGGCCGATCACGAAAACGATTAACCCCAGTAGCAGAAGCTCTAGGAGCATTAGGTAGGTTATAGTGAGGATTGAAAAAGTAAGCCACCACAGGTGCGGTGCAGATAGCCGGCAGGAGTCAAGCGAGGAGTATATGAGAACATTGGAGATGATGAACCAGACGAATGAGAGGATCGACAGGACAACAGATAATCTGGAGGGCCGTCAGTGCGTTGACAATGGGAGAGGATCCAGAGTCACAAACCGGGCATATAATGGAGAATGAGGGAGGTTGGCATTGTTTCGGGCATTGTTTCGGGCATTGTTTCGGGGCTGCCTACTTGACGTTTCGTTTGGCCCCCTAGGAGGAAGGATCGTGTCGGCTCGCAAAGTTCCAGGAGGGTCGATATCTGGAATCTGAGCTGGTAGGGGTCTGGCCTCGGTATCCCTAACATAACAGACAGGTGAGGAGGGCACTACGGGAAGAACGTTTCACAGGAAACACACGAATTTATAGCGCGTGACGCTCGCTCTCGCTGGTAGCCCCAAAACACGATCACGCAGTCAAATCCTACCTTTACGGCCCAAACCGAATTCCACAAGCCAAGGGGTTTGTTACACGCTTTCCATTCACTGACATCGGGGTACACTGGACTTGGATTCTTGGAAGAATATACTAGCAAAGCGACGATCGCGGTTATCTTTGGGTGATCAGCTATCCGCAATTATCCACATGTAACTAGGTCCTAAACGTACCTGTGCACCATTGAAACCAAGATTCCAAATTAACGACATCAAGTCTTTTCGCTCCCGTAGTTCGGGACCTGAACCAAACCCGAAGAATGCAAGCAGACGTCCGCGGGTTGTGCGATGTTCGAATGGCGACCCTTCACGAGGGTTCTCCGGTATGGTCGGTGGAAGCAGAGGAGGGATTTGGATCTGGTTCCCGCTGAGTGGTTGGGCAGTGTACAATGGTGTGATTGGTGGATCTGGGTGTTGGGCGGTGGTCCGCTCAGGAACCATGTAAGAGCGTGGTGGGGGTCCCAGTGTCATCTCATCCTCTGTCGACGAAGAAATGGTGGTGCGTCGGGGGTCGCCAGTCCTGAAACTCTGGTCATGTCTGTTGGAGTGGGGTCTTGATGTTGCGAGGGCGAGAGAGTCGGTGCTTGGTGGGGAAGACCGATCTACACTGGGACCGGCTTCAGACATCCGAGGGAGAATCAGAGTCCTTATTGGTACGGGGCCAGGAAGAGAGATTTGAGACGACTCGACCGGTGCCACAGGATGACGGAGAGACGTAACAAGGCTCAATCAGGAACGAGCTGCGGTCGTCGGCTAGATGATGGCAGTCCGTGTCCAGGCAATGGGCACCTTCCTTTTTAAGTACCACTGTCACGGTACCAGTCTATTCGGTTTTTGTAGTACCACAGCAATTGTCCTGACATGGTATGAAGAAAGAAAAATATTCTACAATGCGTCTGGTGATATGTCCCCAAACGCGCTCCTATCTGCCGTGCTGAACGCGCTCAAAAGCTCGTGACCCTCAACCGCGGACATCGTGTCGACAGTTTCCTAGAGAGATGGTCAGAAAGGAATGAGGAGCGAGATAGGGGTCGCTTACGTCGTCAAAGTAGTGGCGAGCAAGACTTCGGGGAGCTATCCAAACAGGTAGTTCAGTTGTTGTCACCTCCGAATAATGATGCGGATATTAGACGCACTCTTTGGAGTTTTGGGGAGGCGGCAGCTGGCCCCGCTTTGAAGAATATGGTACGCCACCAATCCAGACCAGCCAGTTTGGTGGGAGGCCCCAAGTCCCCTTCCGTCATCGCCGTGGAAATACTAGAGGGCAGTCATGATAAGACTATCGCAGGTCAGGACAGTTGTATTTGGGATACCTCATAGAACCAGACGTAATCACGGAAGTGGGGATCGTGATCGAGTGTATCGTTCCCTCCATTGGTGGACCTTCTGCCGTCGACGTCGCGCGCAAAGATATGAATGATGCGGTGCTGAATCTCCTCAGCAACTTCGACCAAGTTCATGTATTCTCCACTTCCTGTTGGACATTCAACCTGAGGATAACTGACTTCAGTATATAAGATACCCGGGAGTCGCTGGCACTGACCTGGATGTCGTCACCGTAGTATTGGTAGAACCGTTGCAAGCTCTCAATCAATAGGAAGTTCACAGCAAGCCAGATTGGGCCACGCCAATTTGAGTTCCCGCCGAACATTCCCGACAGCGAGTCACCAGGCCAGTATCCAACTTCATGCCTGCTACCATGAACGTCCATACCCCATGGTTGGTCCTTGTGCTTCTTTGACAACCTAGGACTGAATGAGCTACGGACGATTTCTAATTTGACGGTGAACATACGATCGGACCCCATGCTCGCTCAGGAACTCGTCTTCGTCCAACATCTTCTCAAGGATCTTGACTATCCTATCTTTGTCTGCCAAAGCAAGGAGCCTACGCTCTCCCTTACCAGGGACTAGTGAAGATGTTAGCCAACGAGGTTATTTGTTAGCTCAGATCCCGTACCCTTCATGTTCGCCATGTTTCTCGCGGATACTTCGGGTCGGTTGTCGATGAACCACTCCATCCGTTTTTTGAAACCCGGAACACGATTGATTGTGGCGGGTTCGAGAACGAGGGTCGCATACAGAGGGATCAACCCAACAAGACTGCGCACAGGGAGCTGCATGGAATTTCCTGGGGAGAACTGGATGACATCATAATACATTCCATCCTCATCGTTCCAGAGGCTCTGTTCGTCCTCGCCGATCTTGTATGTCATCGCATCTGCGATAAAAATGAAGTGCTATTTGGATATTAGAAACTGTCCTGCTATAGATACCCGACAACTTACCTCGAAGAATTTAGATGCAATGTCCTCGTACACCGGATTGTGTTTGGCGAGTTCAAGGGCGATATTCAGCCTGGGGAGAAGTCAGCATGTTTTACAAGCCCGAAAACGCAGGTAGCTCACATGTTGAGACAGTAAAATGCCATCCAAGCCGTTCCATCAGCTTGACGAAGCGTCCCCCCGGTAGGTAGCGGCTCAGAACGGTTGAAAACACCAATGTTATCGAGCCCCAAGAATCCACCCTCAAAGACATTTTGTCCGCTTGTATCCTTACGATTCACCCACCTGAATGGAGTGCCTGGTGAGAGGGTGAGGTACGGATGGTAAAAACCGAGCACACCAGGTGAAGTTTAGAAGCAGCTTTTGGAAGACACGTTCTAAGAAAGGAATATCTTCACGACAATGCAGCTTCCTCTCAATCTTGAAGACACGGAACGTAGCCCTAGCAAGATATTAATCTATGTCCTCACTGAAGTGGGGTTCTTCTCACCAAGCGTGGACAGGAGGATTGACGTCTCCAAAATTCCACTCATATGCGGGAATCTGACCATCGGGCTTCATGTACCACTCCCGAGTAAGCAAGTCAAGTTGCTTCTTTGCAAAAGTGGGATCGACGACAGCTAATGGAATACAGTGGAACGCGGTATCCCACGCAGCAAAGAACGGATACTCCCATCTGAATGAGACCGTCAGAGAATTGAAGGCGACAGACATAGTCAAAACCCACTTATCGGGCATGGAAAGAATGTCCGCGACATGCATGTGTGGCCAATTCTGCGGCAGGTGTCAGCATCGAGTTTTTGCTCGCAACAAGCTTCGCTCACCTTGTTTCGAACATATTTGCGCTCGTGTGGAGGTGGTGGCTGGAGTGGATCTCCGTTCAACCATTCCCTTTGGATGAATTTGTAGTACTGTTTCGTCCAAAGCATTCCTCCTAGAGCCTGTCTCATTATTTGCTTCAGATCATCGGTGACTGCACCCATCGTCAACGAATGATAAAATTCGTCCGCCTCTTCTCGCCGGTCTTCGATGACTTCGTCGAAAAGCCCTTCGTCATTGAGCGTCGGGTCGTTGGCCGATGGAGTTATCGGTGAGAGCTTCAGCCGGACAACAGCACAACCGCCATTTGGAGGAACGTCCTTGAAGACGTAGTGAGCGCCAGATTTTGTGCCTTTCTGGGCTGGGTTCACAAAGCTTGGACCGTAAGGGAAGGGTGTACGAGGTCCCTGCTCTTCCTCGTCGGAAGAATTATCGTACGATCTTCGCCGTATGTGGATGCCGGTCCCGGACGTATCGCGGTCTTTAGGACGGTGAGGTGGAATGATGTGGTCGTGGAATGCATCCTTGACATAACGCGTCTGGTTTTGACCGCCATACAGCCTATAGAAATTGGTGTTGTTCTCGGTGAAGATTAGTTCCGGTTCCACGGAATCTGCATCGTCAATGTCACCAGGGTTTCTGGGGTCAATTGGAGGTGGGGAAGGAAGGCAGTAAAGGTGGTGAGTTCCCAGTGAATGATGCTTGGCGGTGATGCAATTCCCATTAGCTGACATCTGAGGCGGTGGTTGTTTGCTCTCTGACCAAGACCAGGTATTAGGGAACCAAAACTGAGGAAGAATGTGTAATGTGGCGGGATCGGGCCCTCTGTTGTAAGCAGTGATGCGAGCGTAGATATTCGAACCGTCCTCCTCGTCTTTTGCGTACTAGGGGTGGATCAATCGATAGGGCAAAACATAAAGCTGAGATACCAACCTCAACAAAGACATCCCAATAACGATTGTCGTCGAAGGCGTCTGTATCTAAAATTTCGAATTCTGGGACATCCCTTCCACGAGTTTGACTCTCATGAACCAATTGTTCATAAGGGAAGGCTCTTTGAGGATATTTGTAGAGGAATTTCATGTAGGAGTGTGTTGGCGTCGAGTCGAGGTACCAGTAGAGTTCTTTGACGTCCTCGCCATGATTGCCTTGATGACCGGTGACGCCAAAAAGACGTTCTTTGAGGATACGATCGTTGCCGTTCCACAACGATAGCGCAAAACACACGCGCTGGTGGTTATCGGAGATACCGGCAATGCCATCTTCTCCCCATCGATAAGCCCTTGAACGTGCATGCTCGTGAGGGAAGTGACTCCAAGCATCACCGTTGTGAGAATAGTCCTCTCGAACGGTTGCCTGAGTACAGAAGCACATTCTCGGCAAAGGTTCCCTGCGGTGTAGAGGCGAGAGAGACGTACCCATTGTCTATCAGAAAGATATGGGCCCCATCTCTTCCAATGGACCTCCTTCTTGCGATCGGCCTCGAGACGATATCGTTCGGCGCCATGATATTCGTTTCCCAGGCGCCGTAACAAACGATCACGATAGGGGATGGTGTAACGGCCTTCCGGAGCATCGTCATCGACCTCAACGCCTTCAGCGGGTTTCGATGTTTTTAATGGCTGGACAGATTTCGTCTGGAGGGTGTTGGTGGGGATGTCGATGGTAAGGCTACCAGTCTTAGTCGGATCGGTGCCACTGTCGCCGCCAGATTCGCCCCTGAAAAGTTTTCCTTGGATGCGTTTTGTGGAAGACATAGTCCAGGGATGGAACGTGGGTTCACACACGAGACTGAGTGGGGGAAAAGAAAAAGAGGGCAGGAAGCGAGTTAAGAACAAAGTTGAGGTTTAATATCTCAACTCAAACCTTCGGTCTCGGTCCGTGACATCATCCACTACGCCCTTGATCATGTCCGTTCATATCTTCCCTCCGTCCGATGAGACATACGACGATTTCGAATTTCATCTTGATAAGTTTATGGGCAAATGGTCGGTTGCATTCTTTGTCGATATTTTGGGGATTTTTTCCTGATTTTTTCTGGCATAGGTATGTCACCCATTCGACTCTGCCGCTCTGGAAGGTAAGTGTGTACGTTTCCCCGCGCGGCACAACTTACTTGCATCTCCACAGGATAAAAAGGACGTATCGATAACCTACACACCTCTTTCTGACGCCGGCTCCCCGCAAGGACTCGTGAAATTTGACGACCTCGTTGAATATTACCCCTCTTCCGCGAAGCCTGGTAGCAAGCCTTCCACCGTGGCCGGAACGGACCATACCCTCGCTGCCGGGCGTTTCAAATGGCGAGGAAACGGCCTGCTGTTCATTGCCTCATCAAAGTGGCAGGTTTTGGGCTGCAACACATCCGACG
>Ga0307512_10001440_pt1 | contig 33745 bp, 27 predicted proteins | sample 14_EM_MG_FD_200267 | JGI IMG/M metagenome (GOLD analysis project Ga0307512, IMG submission 200267) | Populus trichocarpa ectomycorrhiza microbial communities from riparian zone in the Pacific Northwest, United States - 14_EM | ecosystem: Host-associated > Plants > Roots > Unclassified | place... | reverse complement strand
CAATGTTACTATTGATGAAGCCATGATTCTATTCACTGGCAGGTCAATTCACATTACAAAGATGCCAAACAAGCCAATTAGTCAAGGATATAAGTTTTTCTGCATGGCAGAGAAGGGCTATGTCTGGGAGTTCCACCCATCATCGAATGCAGTTGGAGGGGATCCTGTTAATGTAGAATCCGGTCTGCTACAGCATACAGACACTGGAAAGATGGTTCACCACTTGATTAGACGTTTGCACCAGAGGCATCGAAAGCTCTCCTTCAATGTATTCATGGACAACTTCTTCACAACACAACCTCTGCTTGCAGAGCTTCGTTGGATGGGGATAGGAGCATGTGGCACATGCAGGTAGCAGTTTCGAGGATTTCCCAAGGAGCTAAAGGTTGGGAAATCCAGACGAAATTGGTATCCACTTTTCTATTGGATTCTGGAGACAGCCCTTATCAACAGCCTTATAATCTATTGAGATCTGCCAGCAAACAAAGAGCATACTGTCGATCACTTTGACTTCCATCTCTCCATTGTGCATGACCTTCTGCAAGCTAGAAGTCCATCAACAATGAAAAGTTCCTCCCGCGTTCCGGCTTCACAGACAATCACTCGGTCGGCTCCCCCCACACAATCTGCCCTGCCCCCACTGCCTACCAGACAAGTTACCAAGCACACCCCCCTGCCCCTTTGCTGAAAGGTACCAGGAATGTATTCCCCACTTTGGATGGAAAGTAGAGTAGATTGTTTCCTTTGCAGGTGGAGAAGAAGTCAGGGTGGTAGTGGAGAAAGCATGAAAACCAGCATAAAGTGTGAGGACTGCAATGAGGCTTTATGTTTCACACCCAAACGAAATTGTTTTCATGAATTTCACCATATTTAGAGTATTTCTATTTATTCTGGGGGCATCTGGCTGGATTGTGGTTGTGTGATGTGTATTTTAAAAGCTGGCCCATCTGTGGGCCCAAACCCGGTTACCGGCAAAGGGATAGTCTGTGATATTCCTTACACCGAAAGTGTACCACATTCCGAGACTACGCCGAAAGTATAGCCTGAGATGGGGCGGGGCGTTGCACGGACAGGACGGACTATCGAGAAGCCCGGCGCCAGATAGGCCAGACCAGGCCTTATTTCTCGAAGCTAGCCTGACGTCCTGATGTCTGACGTCATTTCCCCGCAGCTTGCATCGGCCAATGCTGCGAGAGCAATTTAACACGATCACCGGGCACTCCTTTCGGCAGAGTGCGGTCTATTACAAACTTCGATCTACCCATCTACCCTTCATTCAGGATGTCCCGACTGTCGACGATATCCGCTAACTCGAGGTTTAGCCCTAAGATCCACGGTGTAACGTGCCACGTCTGCTTTTTAGACTTTACACTTTACTCTTCCGTTCTACACGCAACGCAGACCTTCAGACTCTTAAACAGCTAGACACTCAACCTATGTATACGCAACATCTCTCGTGTCAACAGGTTATGAGCCCCGCTTCCGTCTAAATATCGATACTCTAACGTCTCTAGAAGCAACCGGGGATAGAGTGTGAACGAACGATCGACAGAACCTGAGACCTAGCGATCGGACACGAGAAATCGCGTCTTTCCACCTTCAGCAACGTGTCCACTACTCATTTTGCGTCGACTACCGCTCCTTGTATTGTACTGCTAGAAACATGCTGGCTGACACATCTTGTTATGACGCCATTGTCGAGATGCAGTAGTACATCTTCAGGTTTGTTATTCAATGTGTTCAACGCAGTGACCTCGAGTAAAGCGCGAGACGAATGTCGTTTGAACCCCCTCTTCTATAGTTGCAACACTGCTAAAATACCATCCAGGACGCTTTATTATAATCACAATTCTGAAATTTGCAAAGAGCTGCTGCCTTCATGAAGGAAGATAATCGACATGCTTCCTTCTATGAACGATGGATATTCCAGGTAAAGAAATGGACTGATCGTAATTCAATCATTTCAATCATAATGCTTTGCACCTCACTAGTAATTGGTTTCGGAGGTACTTTTGTTTTCGAGTTCGTATCCCATCGCCAACACCTTGGGACATCACCGCAGCAGTCGGCACAATCATTTCGGATGTCCTTGGGGCAATTAGTTACGGTGTGGCATACCGAGGATGCAATCCGGTATTTCTAGCAGTACGGGTATTGTCTGGTGCAAAGTGTCGGCAAAGATTGCGAAATGCGGAGGGCGCTTGGGTGCATGGTCATGTTAGGTGGAGATTTGGGCGAACTAATGTTAGTCTTGTTGCGATCAGTTATGGTGATTCGGAGGTACAATTTTGTACTTTATATGTTTATACTTACTGTTGGTGAGGGCACTCTGAACGATTTTGATTGTTAGACTGTTGATGCAATTCTCTGACTTACCACCTCTTTACTGCTGTCAGTAGCAATATTATCAACTACTTTTACACTACTATTCCTAAGCGATTGAAACATACGTACTGTCACTGGTTAGAATGATTTTAACTTTTGAATTGAATTGTGAATGATATTCTGTCTGGATTCTGGGTGTCATTGTACAGTTTATTTGGTTTTGTTTTGGTCATACTGCATTCACTCTAATGTACGCTCCCATAAAATCCTATAAGTCCAATTACCGATCGGTACTATCCAGGGTGACCTTCCTGTGGATTCGACGGACTATAAAACTCCACTTCCATTTGATTGGGGCCCGGAGGCGGTAAAACCCGTGCTGATGTCATTTGTATCGGGCCAGCATCCAACATGATATGAAGAGAAGAAACGAACAATTGATTCCTTCGTCCGCTTCCGAAATCTAATCGCTACCCCTACCCTCGCAGCATACACGGCTGCTTTTGGTGAAACCCACTGACCAGTTCTTGCGCGTTCTTAAGGTTTGTACTGGCTCTCAACAGATGCATATGTAACTATATCCGTCCTACTGATGCAGGTAGTGCAACTTCTAATAGCGTCGCTTGGAGTGAAGGACTCGATCGATTTCCCACCAGTGTTCTCAACTGTCCCGTCCGTCCGAAATTACTCAAGACGCGCCGGGACGGCCAACCGCCGTCCGTCCGAGGGTAGGACGGAAACGGCGCCGTCATTTTGAGGCGGGACGGCGACGGACGGATAGGACGGTCGGGGACGGAGCGGGGCCGTCCCCGGTTGTCATCTATTGGTATCCATGGATATTTCTCAATATACATAATCATTTTATAAAACTCATTAGATTTGTTCTGACCGTGAAGCAAGATCATTTAGCATCTGCTCCATTCGTACAATTTTATACGAACTCTGTATAGATACATCTATTTATATCTTTTATCACGCACTCTTAGTACTCAATTAGGTTTAATCTAAGTATAAACGGTAACCGCCCGATGGCGGCCGGGGGACTGTGGATGACGGCCGGGGACGGTCAAAGTACCGTCCCCTGCAGACATCGGCCGTCCTTCCGTCATTCTTATGCTAGGACGGGACGGACGGTTGTGGAGGTGTCCCGTCCGTCCTGGCAAGATTTCGGACGGCATGCCGTCCCCGGCCGTCAGACGGGACGGTTGAGAACACTGTTTCCCACTCTTCCGAATTGTCAACTATTTATGACCAGGTGTGGTTCCGAGGATAGCCGTCCTGCTTCCGGAGGTGTATGCCGATGGGGCCTCCACACGTGGAAAACATTATGGCTGAGTATCGTCTTCGGTAAGTCTAGTCTTAAAGAATTTTCGTTTATGACGTTGGTTACTGTGTACGGCCGCGCATGCTTGTAACCGAGATTCTTGGAAGGCTGGGTCAATCGGACATACCGAGTCAACAGCCAATCCTTGTCTCCGACACCAACGGAGATCTCTTTGCGGCACGTATACTTCGTCTGCAGATCCTTGGCTTCCAAGTTCTCTGGGACAATCCGGTGGGTTTCCTTGATTCTTGTTAGTATCGCATGTTCAGTTGTGCGATACTGATGAAGTCTATTGATCTATTTAAGGCTAAACCCGTGCCTAATATACAATAGGAGCCGTTGGTCTCCGCTAGAAGCTGAGGTCGGAGTGGTAACTGGATAGTGGCGAAGTGACGGGAGGGAACGGTGAGAATCTGTGCAAGGCTATACCGACAATCCCGGAAGACCTCTCCAGACTCCGTTCCAGGCCAGCGACTTCCCGAAGGCCATCTGGACCTCGTTCCAGACTATATAGTAACATGGCATCCGCCCTGATTCCCAACTTCAGAGTGCCTGGGGCCTTCTGCACTTATACTACCTCTGGTGGTAGCGACAGTAATTGGCATAGAAGGGGTCATTCTCTTCGAAGTGTGCACCGGGTTGTTGGAACAATTCAGCCAACGGTAACAACTTGACCCAATTAACCTGCTCGTAGATTCAGAAGATTCGAAGGAACTGTTTTATGTTTTGATTTTGCCGGGCCCTTCACCGTCGGTCTGCGGGTGGAAGGCGATCTGCTGGTGGTTAGTCGGTACTCATTCGCGAGCAAACCTGAGTCTAGAATAATCTGGTGTACAGAACATGCCCGTGTTAACTGAGGTTGAGAACAGCTACAAGGGTAAGGATACAATTCGTGTTAATTGGCGCGTATAGGCTGGCGAAGATTTTAGATGACCTGCGGAACCAGGTATTCCGACCCATCCGGCAAGAATTGCAAGACTCTGCCCTAGACCGAACTACAAACTTTGGTTTACAGCATTTTGGACTGTTTGAACAAATAATTTCGGATTATAAACTTACAGGGCCCCACAGTCTTTATCACACTAGTTTGGGATACCACAGAAGTGAGATTAGGGGAGCAGAAACTATTCCATCACGTACTGTTCTGAACCTTTGCACCGCTACCCACTTAATATGTATAGTGGAAGACAGTGCCCAATACTTCTACCTTTATTCGGAAGAGAAGCTTAAGACCAACTACTGGTAATAACAGAATATGGTCTTCGCAAGACTGCGGACGGAACCTCAGCTGGAGTGCAGTCAAGGAATGTTTCCCAATACTAATAACGGTGGACACTGTAGTGGCCTAGATCCTAGAATGGTGGCAGGTGATGGTTAATCGCATATTGCAAGCTGTGGAAAATATATGTCGAACACAAGCTTTCACCAGCAGCTGGTATGATGGATCAACAACAAAGCGCGAACACTATGTGATCACGGCATCGAAACAGAGATCCGATGGATCCCCGGGCACTCGGGCATCCCCGGGAAAGAGGAAGCGGACAGAGAAGCAAATGCAGCCCGTGAGGGCCGCGGGAGCACAGTCCAACAACAAGCATTCATCTTGGCAACAAATAGGGCGAGAGGGGTCACTGAAAAGAAAGCAGTGGCCACAACCGAGTGGGAAGAGAAAAGGTTAAGCGCGTACTACGGGTACCGAGGCGGGAAGGCCGATCCCAATGAAGAGCAGTAAGTCTCTCGTCTCACGGTACTATCAATTGAAGTGCGGGTATGCACCCACAGTAATGTATCTCAAGCGGTCCGGGCAACGAAACAATGACCAGTGCGGTTGGTGCGGAAGGGTGACCCACGGGAGCATCTCTTCCGTTATTGCAAGAAGTGGCAGAACGAGCAGCGAGAACTGTGGAAATCAGTCTGGCGGGAAAGCGGGAAGATGCAAGCACCTGCAAATATCGGAGCTGTTTTCCCTGGAGATGTGTGATCAAGTGGTGATGGAATTCCTGGCGGCCACGGAGGTCGGGAAGTTCCCACGCCGCTGAGAAGAGTAGAGGTGGCGGGTGTCTTTCTCTCACTTTTCAGTTTCATTCGTATTTGACATTTCCTTCAATTTCGTTTTCATTTGTCAAAAGGGGGAGGACAGAAGGGTAGAAGGGGAGCTCCCCCACCTAGCCGGCCATCCGGAGGGGGAGGGGAATTTGGGCACTGCCATACTCTAGTTAGAGTAAATGCAGAATGATTAAAACAAAACAAACACAAGGTTTCAGCGATGTTCGGCTCGACATCAGACAGCCGATGCTGTGAGGATCAGTACCCTAGGCTGCAGCCTTTCGAACCCTAACCCCTTGGAAAATACACCGCTAGCCAACCGTTGTCACCCGCTTTTCCCACTTCAGTTAACACAAATAGCGCTTTTATCCGGCTGCTAGAATGATTACTTAATTTTCTAAAGACCTAATTCCCTAAATACAGTACATCACAGGCATGTTCCCGGGGAGAAAGGAACATTCCTGGTGGTACACAAACCAGGGGGGTGCAATATCGATCTCCCGTTGTAAGATCCAGAGCAAGGCCAGAACCGGGGTCGGGAAATTCCGATCTTATCAACTCGCGATTGCAGGAGCCAGGGTAGGGATCGACCGGTAAGCACAAAGCTTATCACGACCACACACAGGCTTAGGTACGCACTCGATTGCCTGGTGCAGGTGTGGGGTGCAGTGCAGTGCAGTGCGCATGTAAAGGTTTCAAGCACATCACGCGAGGCAGTTTGAACAGGCATGAGGTTTCGACTATGATTATTTTGTATTCGCTTGAGTCGGTTTTAAGAACAGGTCGAGGAAACATGGCGGTATCAAACGGTGAGGCCATCGGACAAGATGTGATTTCCAATGCTCTCGTAATATAGTACCACGAGTCACGCTTTGCTACGTGCAATGCTGTTATAGTCCCCGACTAGCTTCAGTTCATTCTTCATACAAAGGGGTAATTGAGTGCGTCATCTTTAGGAAACCTCCTAGGCAACACATATATTCTATCATTCGGTTGGCAGTTCTCAGGGCGCCGCTCCCTATCTCGAGGTTCTTTAGATTGAAAACCACTCATTTCGTGACGGATTATATACTATGAAACGCTAGTGTCCTATCACTGGGCACAGGAACCCTGTATTAGCATCAATCGGAGTGAAGGCCTGTCACCTGCGCATCACTCGCTTCACCCAACCGTCACTCGGCTAACACTCGGTTTACATGCGTGCCCAGTTTTTTGCTTTTATACCTTCAGCCGACAAGTTCTAGTCCTGGATTGGGTAGACATCCGCCTCCCCCCTAGGACGGAGATTTGGAAGACCTAGTACAGAAGGAATTGGCTACAATAGCTTGTTGCGGAAGTGGTTCCCGTTTTAAGAAGTAGTCCTTAAAGTATGTTGTAAGAGTATGTTTTCGCTGCCAGACATTCTATACATAAGTAGCAGATCAGAGTGGGCAGTGGATGACCACGTCTTATATTGTTCATGACCCCAGAGCAGCGTCAAGGTACTGAAATGCTGTAGTGAGGTCTGATTACAACGGATACCGTGGTGGCAAAGGAATTTAGGCACTCTCCATGAGTTTGTTAGATTACATTCACCGTCGGAATGTGGGGTTTGCCCGGACCCTGCCGCTCCTTGTAAGACTCAATAATAACGCATGCATCCCAAAACGTATCTCCATTGCTTTGGGGTCCCGTCGACAGGTGATTTAGGACTTTCTGTTTCAGCGTTACATCATATCTGAGTGGAACCCTGCAAGGAACCGAGCACCATCTGCCCTAATTGTAATTAATTCCGTCGATGATGATTGGCGTATCATTGATTATTTGCATCTCAACTGCTGCCTTTTCTAAGGTCACTAAAAGTTCGGCACCTTCAGCTTTGAGGTTTTTCACCACTGTTCAGGCTTCCCAATTGTCCGGGCGGCCGCCAGTCGTTCACGGCCCGCCATCTTCGTCCAGGGCGTGGTATGCGTAAAGACACCAAGGGCTCTGAACGGGGATCTTGCGGGCCCTAGCGAAGGTTACCGCCCCTATCTTGGGGTTCTTTAGGTTAAAAATCATTCATTTCATAACTGATTACCTAGCATACAACTCTTGTATCTCAATATGTACGGGAACCCTTTAACAGGTTTGGATGAGCAAAAATTGGAGTGAGGGCCAGTCACTGCCACATCACTCGCTTCACCCAGTCGTCACTCGGCTTACATGCGGTTCTGACGTTACATATCCGGTGGCAAGTGACTCAGAGTGGCAAAGGGTGGCGAAGCATCAGAGTTTTCTCTGATGATTCTCTATATATAACTCGAGTCTTTCTCCTTCTCTCTTCTCTCTATATCATAGAATATTACACACGGTTCTTCCTAAGTACTATTGCAACACTGGAAGTCCCGTAGTCCAAAACTCTCCGCCCGACAAATCGTAATCCGGGGTCGGGTAGAGGGTAGATGGAAAGGAATCTCGCCACCTAGCAGGTCATCTGGAGGGGAGGGGAATCAGACACCGTCATAATCTGGAATGGTGAATACAGTATAGTTAAAACTAAAATAAATACGCAGTGAACTGTCCCGTTGGAAAGTCTTGAGTAGAAGGGTACTAAGAAAGGTTCGATAATCAATTTCAGTGTTTCTAACAGGCCAGTCCGGTCAGATATGGCCATGATCTGTATCGGCCTGTGCCAAGGCCTGTCGAGGAATTAGAGACCCAGGCCGTCCAAAGACTTTGAGAACTTGACCTTGCCGGCGTGTAGATATCTGCAGTCTTCTTCCTAGTTTAGGCAAATTAAATTCCAGTAAATATTGTATTTCGAACCAATCATATCCTCTCCATTCCCCATTCCCGAACAACCTCAACTGTTAGCACTGAGTTCACGCTTCCTCAAGGCATGAAGCAAATATCAAAGCGTTTAATGATATAGAGTGGTCAATAATAGGGGATAATCTATGATACAGTAAAGCGAAGGTAGGTAAAGCATGGCCGTATCATGGGGATGTTATAAAGAAAGATGTCGTCTATACCGGTCGACAATATTGCATAATACAGGTTTCTGCTGGTTTCTGCAGGTATATGCAGGTATATGCAGGTTTACACAGTTCATGCAGTCTATGCGCAGGCATTTGGGTTTATTCAGATTTATGCAGATTTTATGCAAGCTGCTGCAGGCATCTACATACAGGCCAGCGCAAGATGGCACAGGCTTTGTGGCAGTTAACCTTTACCGGACTATGTCAAGGGCGGTCTTGCCGGTTAGGAATACTCATCAACTTCCAGTGTCCCCAAGCGGTCAGTCCCGTCAGATATGGCCTTCGACCAAGCCGGTCTACGCCAAGGGCGGCTTTGAAAACTTTCATCTGACCGGTCTACAGATTTGTGAATCGTCATCTGGCCGAACTATAGAGATTACAGATGACACGTGATGCAATAAGAAATTCGTTCAATTTCATCTAAAGTTACAAATGCAGAGAGAAAGTAAAGCCCTTCTCCTACGCTTTCCCCTGCACTGTACCTACTTATTACACCGCTCCCCCAGGCTGCTTCATATTGAATGAAGGGTTATTGAAGATTGATTGCCAATCAGCACCGAAATCTTAGGACTTATATAGTATTGTATTTCACTCTTTCTTCGTAGATACCGGTAGATAGTCATGGATATCCACCACTTACCACCACCTATCTCCTAAGCGCCAGGCATCTTTTGATATCTTTTGATATCTATGCCACGGTTGATATCTACAGATATCCATAGATACCCAGGCTTTTTCAAACATTAACCGGGCCGGTCTATGCCAAGGGCGGCTCTGTCAAAGGCAACCGGGCCTGGCCGGTCTGCGAATCTATGGATGACCGAGTGGCCGATCTGACAGCTTGGGAACACTGTCAACTTCACCTGACGAGAATTGGAACCGCCCTGGAGATGGAGGAGAATGGAGTAGATGAAGCTGGTAATAGCACCTGAGTCCTCCACTGAGCGTGACAAGTAGAACATAAAACTATCTTGCCGAGAAGCTTTTTGCTTGGCGACGTGCGACGATACTTTAGTTATGGGGATGCCGGGTAGGCGACCATATAGCCATAGCACGTGAGTTCATGGCTGATTCCCAAACATTGAAACTTACGTCACATAGGATGCAGTTTAATCTCAGGTCGTCTAGATCTATAGACAATATATCTTCAACACAAGTTCATCGGGCATAAGCAGCAAGCCTAAGAATGCACTATTTCTATTTCTGCTACAACTGGCGCGGGTAGGAACTACTAATGATGTTCGCATACATTAATCCTTAGAATTAACCTGTTCCATTATGTCACTTACTTGGTTTCAATATCTTTTACGTCTGTTCTCGATCATCATTATCCAAACTAGCATTTCTAGCCATGAGGGGACCGGTTAGCAAACAGTCCTCATATCGTATACGTTTGGAAGAGGCTCATTTGTTAAAATTTCTATTTGTAATTGAGCTGTGGAGCTGATTGTGGTTGCACTCATTGTACGTATGCTTTTTTTGTATGATGTTGTTGGCCATGACGTGGGCACTGTAGCACGGCTATTTAATCGGTTCCTAGCGTTAAAGGGCGGATAATCTACTATTTCCGCGCTTCCTTCTGCCGGCCTGAAGGTTCAAGAAAAATTGGGACAATATTTGTACATCATTCCCTAGAGCTAGAATATCTGTGGTCAACAAAAGCCGTCTTATCTTGATGATGCTATTTATGGTAACGAAGTAACTAATGGTTGCTCTACTGTATATTTTGATGAGGCGTCATGCCCGCTCACCCCTGTCACCGCGTCATAAAGTTGACTTCATTGAAACGATGATGGATACTTCGTAGACCGATGAAAGATGCTTATTCAGTGAGTTCCTTATATGTTAATTATTTGTATTACCATTTTATGGCCTTGAATTCTGTTACGGTGGTGGCATGTGTATGATTACCAAGATGGACACTTGGCAAGATATATTGATTGTCTGTCAGACTAATACCTAATTGCGGCAAAGAACAGGTCGAATAGCCGCTGCACCGTACAACGCACTGTTCTGAGAGACTCCGGTTATGGCTCATGGTTGCTGCGTGTGCCAACCAGGCTGAAATAGATGAAGCTTCGGATATACCTTAAATAACCTGCTCCCATGATGCGGAAATTGTGTTGTTGGTTCAGTATGTTCAGAGATAGGCAATTCTTATGATTGATCACACTTCTAAATTCTTAGACTTCCTTACCTATCCTCTTTGAATTTGTGGGGCTCCACTGTGCCTCACTCTGCTCATTCACTTGTGCCATCATGCTGGATGTATCTATCAACACGAGCGATCCGCATAATGCAAGGCGCTAACTATGATACGCAAGACCACTCTAACGCGATCATATAAATTTGTCATAAGTGTTGTAAGTTCAAGATATGACCATAGTATGTTTCATGCCATACTCTAGTTTGAGGAAATACATTAAAACAACAGCAAATAAAAGCAAAGAAAGCAGCATGTTGTCACATAGGAGGGGCAGGGAAGTGATACTATAGGCAGGAATGCTTCACAGCACAGTTCTGGGTGAGTTGTTGCGTATACCGCATTGAAGGGCTTCCGAACTAAAAGTAGCAAGTGGTTCCGATAATCTCCGAACTTGATACCACACTCCGGGACTATGAAGAGAAACTTAGCGCGTACATGCTTGAAAATATGTCTTTCGCTCACCACCTGTCTTTCGCTCGCTACCTGTCTTTCGCTCACCACCTGTGTTTGCAGCTCTTCAACGCGGGCGATCGGATCTGATCGGTTTGTTAGGAAGAGAATCTGTGGCTGTGGCCAATTACCCAACACGCCTTGTGTGTGACCCCCGCTTTTAGCAACTCTCCCCCTGTTGTTTCAGCATGCAGCTGCATGTAGATGCTTTTGGCTTCGTGTGTTGCACTCAAGCATTCACTCCATTATTGAACACGACTGTATAGAGTACCGGTTGCTTTGTTCGGCTTATGTCTGCTGCAGGATTTGGAGTATTCCTTGCAGATTTCATTCAAAATGTTCATGCGACGGTAGCAAAAGTTTGTTTTGCTAATAAGTATTTAGTCGCTAGCCTATTACGCAAAGACAACAGTCATCGATGCATGGGGCAAGGCTGTGAGTTTCTGGGCTTGGATGGACCACGCATCCAAAATTGATGCCCCGACAGACACGAATGCTAAACTACGAAAGAAGCCAGTCGACCCGGACCTTGACTTAATTCCTAGTTGAAGTTACGCCCTAAATTCGCTCGCCTCTTGACTCATGGTTCAAACTCAAAAGGACTATAGAATGCACCGATCTCCTTCTTATTTTCATTATCGGAACAGTCGAAGACAAGCAAGTATCCTCAAGTACTCTTAAACCGCAAATAACAGTTATCCCTCTTCCTATTTCTCCCCCTCCATGTCCTTCCACCCAACAGACGGCGCACCAACACAGGCAAACATGCCCGACAACGCAATTACCGCTTCCGAGCAAGGCATCATCACCACACAAAATGCGACGGGTGATGCCATCAACCCGGCTCATTCAGCGCTGGACTCAAAGTCCTCCAACTGCCCCGACACCGGCTCTGACCAAGGAACCGCTGGTAGCTATGAGAGGACCAACAATGAGAGCACGACCGACCCGACCGACAGCCCGAACACAACATCAACCCCCTACAGCCGTATCTACGAACAAAATTCTAGACACTTTGAGTTCAATAACTCGCATCTTAATGGTGGCCAGACTTTCCATTGAAGCGAGTAAGTGTACTTTTACTGATGTTGGGGCTGTTGGCTTACGATGCTGAATAGAGGAATTGGGACGACTATGATGTACCACGTTTTAGCCGTAACTGGTTGGATAGATGTGTACGAGAATTTCTTTGGTAGATGGCAAGGAACGGCATGATTTTACGCAAAATTTTCACTTTGCTTTTGGGCAGAAGGCAAAGAACTATATTCTATGTTATATTTAAATTGAAGAACTTAATATGTTCTTGGCGTTTAATCGTTAGGCCAAAAAGTATCGACGCCACATGTAATGTGGTTGGCAACATTAGGGGATGATGATATACGAATATTTTATTAGCATTATTGTGTACCTGGGATCCGGTATATATCTTACGCATTTCATATCTCCACGCCAATAAACGTTTCTTAACCTTGGAAAAACTAACAAAAGCTTTCGAATCAAACGCAACATTGTTTTTTCGGTAATTTCCATACTTTCAGGGCTTGTAAACCCAAGTTCCAGTTGTATTTGACCCAATGTTCCCAGCTGTACTTAACAAATCGAATTCCCCTGAGGGCAGCGAAGCTACCACCACTACTAATATTCTATACACACGATACTAAGCATATCGAAACATCAATCGTAGCTAATATTGCATTTGCCTTGTCAATCAGCATTGAGGGCTCATGTTGGTTATTAAATTCGCTTGTATTTAGCGCGCATGATTGTTGTAAGACTCCGAACGCCTTGCGCAATCAACTGACGTCGATCAGATCCCCGCAGCTGCATACCTGATGGTAGCTGCGACCCAGTCACTTGTACATGGGCATGAGTCAGTGATACCGCACAGCCTCCAACTTAATGCCGCTACCGGTAGGCACCAATTATGAGCTATCTCGTGTCACTATACCCACCACATTTTTCGATAAGGCTCGACCTTGGTTTGCTTATTACATTCCCTCAGCTACTGCATTAATTCTATTATTGAGTCGCAGTTAACAAAACGCCACGATACATACAAAAAAACCATTACTTAGTACATTCAACTCCCCTGTTTTTATGCGCACGGTCTTGATTAGATAAGTCAAGGTGGTGACGCTGATTAACCAAATAGGATTACGAGAGTGCGGGTTACCATTCCGCCATCTTTCAAAATTCGAGTAGGTCCAACATTTGCACCTCACCGCAAAACACCATGTTTTCAACACAGAACTCCACATTGGTATCGTATTTGGACGGAATGTTTACCCACTACTCCGCCTCGACCAATCGCAGCAACAGCGACGTCCAATGCGACCTAATCTCATTTCTTTCAATTGTCCAGCAATGCAATGTCGACTATCTCCCCATTACGTGGCAGCCTGCTCTCAGTACTATTGGTGTCGGTGGTTCTGGGAAGATAAGCCAGTCGACATTCATTGCCGACATGCCGCTTGCATTCAAGCGGTTTCACGACTCTGGCGATTCAGGCCAAGACTTTTTACCATTAATATCTGAGGTATTGATTTTGAGTCAACCACCAATTCAAAGTCACCCAAACATAGTCAACCTCGAGGGAATTTGCTGGGAAATCAAGCCAATAACGGAGCAAGCTGTCCCTGTATTGGTATTTGAGAAAGCAGCATGGGATTTAAAACAGTTCATGAACGCGCATGAGGGCATGAACATGTCGATTGATGACCGGCTCAAGATCTGTGCCGACATTGGGAGTGCCATCATGACTATGCACACCTATGGTTTGTCATTTAGAGTGAATTTTGCCTTGCCAGTGGGAAGTCTAACTGAGACACAGATGTGGTTCACGGTGACATAAAGCCAGAAAACGTGCTAGTTTTCAAGGACGCTACTGGCAAAACTACGGTGAAAATTACCGACTTCGGGTATTCTACTCTTGCCAGTGGCCCTAATGCAAAAGGGGTTTTACTGCCGAAGTCAAGGCCATGGAATGCTCCCGAGCATCATTTTGGGGAGTTCGGAACGCATGAAGCCAAAAAGACAGATGTGTATTCATTTGGAATGCTGTGCCTTTGGATTCTGTTTAGCAAGTACCTATCAGATATTCCACCACACAGTGGAGAATATGGAACGGAGTCCGTTTCATTTGATGCAGTTACCGGGCCTCTCTCACTACTGGAACGTTTAAAAGGTGAAAATAAAGTAGAGCATATTGCAGATCAACTTATGCAATTAGTGCCGGAATTGAATGCCGAGTGCAAGATTCGCCTAAAGGACTTTTTCAGTTTGACTGTCCCGTTTGATCCTGAGAAACGGACGTCTTATCTTGAAATATTAGTGGGTCTCTTGAGCCAAGATCGGTGAGTTTCATCAAACATCAAACCACAAGCAAGTACTGTCGCTCAGTTGTTCAGAGCTCCATTGAAACCCATTACTATAACTCCAGTTGAGGCAGCGAGAGTCTTCCAAACACTTGCAGATTTCCGGGTAATCATCAATTCATTTCCATATTTCTCCAACAATACATGCTAATCGAATACTATTATACCAGATTACAGAAAATCTTGCCTACTTCATTGAAGCTGACTATCGCGTGCGGATACAAATTCGAAAATGCCTTGAAATTAACTACTTCTTCAATCAAAACCAATCATTTGCTACTAACATCGCATTCCAGATTGCCTTTTGCTATCAGATTGGGTTTGGGGCCAAGTCAGATGACAATCAATGTCATATGTGGCTGGAAAAGAGCAATAAACAGCTCGACGATGTGAAGAGTGAAAAAGAAGCTGTAAGGCCGGCGAGTTGGAAGAGTGTGAGGATGCGCGGGCTCAGAGGACTTGTTCCAATTGATCTTATTCACGAATATCGAGTATGGGGCTTGCACAAACTTGAGCAAGCCAGGAAAGAGTACGAAAGAGAGGTTGGCGATATAGCACGTGAGTTTGGGGAGCTACATTGCATATCACTGGCCTTATTCAGGGCTTTTGGAAATCTATTAGATGAATTACGAGAATTTCGGCAATCGGAAAAGCTGCGAATCCGGATCCGAGAAGAAACAGCAAAAGCGTTCGGTATTGACCATCCCTCTACCTTGACCAGCATGGCCAACCTCGCATCGACGTTTGGCAACCAGGGGCGATGGTTAGAGGCCGAGGTGCTGGAGGCGCAGATCATGGAGACAAGAAAGAGGGTACTTGGCCAAGAACATCCAAATACTTTAACCAGCATCGCCAACCTTGCATCGACATACAGGAATCAGGCCAAATTGAAAGAGTCTGAGGAGCTAGAGGTGCAGGTTATGGAGACTGAAAAGAGAGTACTAGGCCTAGAGCATCCCTCTACCTTGACCAGCATGGCAAACCTCGCATTGACGTTTACCAGTCAGGGGCGCTGGAACGATGCCGAGGAGCTGTTCCTGCAGGTTATGGAGACATGAAAGAAGGTCCTCGGCAAAGATCACCCCTCGGCTTTGACCAGCATGGCTAACGTCGCATCGACATTTTGGAACCAAGGGCGATGGTAGGAGGCCGAGCAGCTAGAGGTACAGGTTATGCAGATAAGAAAGAGGGTACTCGGCCAAGACCACCCGGATACCTTAACCAGTATGGCCAACCTTGCATGCACATTTTGGAACCAAGGAAGATGGAGGGAGGCGGAGGAGCTTGATGTCCATGTTATGGAGACTGAAAAGAGGGAACTGGGCCATGAGCATCTAAATACCTTGTCTAGCATGGCCAACCTCGCATCGACATTTTGTTACCAGGGGCGATGGAAGGAGGCAATGGAGCTGTTTCTGCAGGTTGTGGAGACGAGAAAGAGGGTACTCGGCAAAGAGCATCCAGATACCTTGACCAGCATGGTCAATCTCGCATCGACATACAGGAACCAGGGGAGTTGGAAGGAGGCCGAAGAGCTGGAGGTGCAGGTAACAGAGACGGAAAAGAGAATCCTCGGCCAAGAGCATCCAGATACTTTGACTAGCATGGCTAACCTGGCATCAACATACCGGAATCAGGGACGATGGAAGGAGGCCGAGGAGCTGGAGGAGCACGTTATGGAGGCAGAAAAGAGGGTACTCGGCGAAGAGCATCCAGATACTTTGACCAGCATGGACAACCTCGCGTTGGTGATCAGGAACCAGGGGCGATGGAAGGAGGCCGAAGCGCTGCATGTACAAGTCATGGAGATAAGAAAAAGAGTACTCGGTCAAGAGCATCCAGATACTTTAACCACCATGGTCAACCTCGCATCGACATTCAGGAACCAGGGGCGATGGACGGAGGCCGAAGAACTACAAGTGCAGGTCACAGAGATATACAGGAGGGTACTCGGTTATGAGCATCCCTCAACTTTGATCAGCATCGCAAACCTAGCGTTGACATTTTGCGACCAGGAGCGATGGATGGAGGCGGAGGAGCTGCAGATGCAGGTCATGGAGACAAGAAAGAGGATACTCGGCCAAGATCATCCAAATACCTTATCCAGCATAGCCAATCTCGCATTTGCATTCATGAAGCAGGAGCGATGGAAGGAGGCCGAGGAGCTACAGGTGCAGGTCATAGAGACAGAAAAGAGGGTACTCGGCGAAGATCATCCAGATACTTTGACCAGCATGGCCAATCTCGCATCGACATACAGTAACCAGGGTATATGGAACGAGGCGGAAAAGCTGGAATTGCAGGTCATAGAGGCTGAAAAGAGAGTACTAGGCCAAGAGCATCCGTCTACCTTGACCAGCATGGCCAACCTTGCAATGACATTTTGGAATCAAGGGCGACGGAAGGAGGTTGAGAATCTGGAGCTACAGGTCATGGAGGCGAGAAAGAGGGTACTCGGCCTAGAGCATCCAGATACCTTGAGCAGCATGGCCAACCTAGCATTGACATATAAAGCACAAGGTGTTATTGACACCGCTATTTCATTAATGGCCCAAGTAGTACCCCTTCGTTCTTGTTTACTCGGAGAAAACCATCCAGACACTCGCGATTCTCTACGTTACTTAATGGAATGGAAAGGTGAAGTGGATGCGTCGATTTGATATCTAGAAGGTTTTTTTTTGGAAAGGTAAATTTTTCCCTACTCCACAATGGAACGTTCCTATGAGTCGTTTAACTAATAGATCGAATTGTCTAGCAATTATTACTATTAAGCGTATTCTAGATATTTGGAAGTTGGGATGTGGTTCAATCCTATCGTGGAAGCAATGGAGTCGGCTTGAAATTCAGTATTATAGTCTCATATTAATCGTTGGTATGTGGGAATGAATTAAACTAACGAAGATGGAGGGATGGTGACAGGTTCGTACAGCTTGTATGGTTTATGGGAATCCGAAATATTGCGGTGGCAGTCAAAAGTCTTAATTCTTTTCTGGTAATATTGATTGGCTACGGGTGCCTACCAAGTACCTCTTTGAAAATCAGGGCTTCAAAAATCGACGAGAACACGGTGATCCTACCTTTTGCCTTATCAAGACGTGTTTATTCAAAGCGCATCGTTAGAACCGAAATTCTGGGTTATACCTAGGTATATGTAAAGAAGAAGCTTTTGAGTGTATATCCGTTATTACTAGAATGCCGACGTAACTATAAGAATGTGCTAGATTCTAGTCATAATCTCGTATAGCATTGCATTCGGATTTCACATACACCCGGCTTTTTTGCAAAAATTGATTCTAAGACCATTTTTAACCTCATATTGAGAACCTTCCTAAGGCGTTTCTCGAATGGTCAAGCAGCTGCAAAGTCAGTACGATCTCATTACTTATGATGTACTCTATTCTATCTCACTCTTTCCACCTTTACGTATTCTATTTCATCTCGCTCTACCTTCCACTGCGCATCTTAGCCCATCCTTCCCCACTCCCTAAATTCATCCGGCTCTCACTGTCCTTCTTAACTGAAAGGAATCAATCGATGTACTAAGCGTTGCGCGAGTATAGTCTATTTCGGCTGACATTGTTTGCTAGCTGAAACGAAAACCTAGTGTTTCTAAGTGGCTTGGCCGGCAGGATTTTTAGCAGTCTGCAGATTAGGCTGGCCCGGCCGCAAAACCCGAGGCCTGGCTTAGCGCAGGCCAGGCCCGGTCTCCATTTCAAAGCCTGCGCCGCAAAAAGACTGGCGGCGGCCAGGCCCCGTTTTATGCAGGCCGGCTGGGCCTAGCCGCTCAGGAACACTAGAAAAACCAATGATAATGAGCAAAGCTATTCAAAAGAAATGAGTATCAATATTTTACTAGAGGGCGAAAATGTCAGCGATGAGGGTATTAAGCTTTGGGCAAATTCAACGTATTATATTTACCGACCGAGCTTCTCTTTTCCCCTTCTCTACTCTATGCCACCCCCAACGTCATCCTCAGTGCCACCACGCTCCTGAACTCCTCAAATACACCTCCGCAAACCCAACCCTCTCCTTGGGCACCTCTAGATCCCACACCTTTGAAACTACCATCACCATATTTATGCCGTGGAGGATTTTTGCTCTACGTGATTGCTTATCAAATCTAAGAGTTTCTTCTTGCTCATGATCGTTTGTACATACACACGAAACAATCGACGAGTTTCCACCCCCACCGTTACACGTACGTGTCAACACTCCACGCCAACTCCACCTTCCCCTAGTCCACCCTCTTTACATTTTTTTCTCTAATCCCTGCCCTTACTACTTTTACTTGCTTTTTTAACACTGACTACAATCTGCCTCTCCACGTCCTCCTGCGCAAGGGCCAGGAAACACCGCCTCAACAGTAAAATCGTCCCTCCCAACCTTCCGCTTCAAATCTGGCCTTATCACAACCACCGCTGTCCGTTCCCTTCAATACAGGTCGAGGAAGTTACAAACCTGTCTACTCCTGTCGGTAAAAACCAGTGTAAAACACCTATGAAGATAACATGTACCTCTTTCTAGGCTTGAGTCGGAGTCGGTGGAATGGTAGTGATACCGGGGGTTATAGGAGTGCGGGATATTGAGAGGGTAGAGGAAGCATTGGGAGAGCGATAGGACCATCGTGACAGGGCCGGAGGTGAGGGAGTATGCAAGGCTGGAGACTCAGTGGAGAGCGCTTGTAGGAGCGCAGGGGTATGATTATGTTGATTCCTGAGACGAGAATGAGGGTGCTGGACTGGATGGGGAGTGAGCTGCACGAAAGTTGCCCAAGAAAGATAAGGTGGAGGATGGTGAATAATTGGAAGCGGCAGTGTTGTTTGTATTGGGCGCGGGTAGTGATTGGTCGGAGATGAAGAGAGGGCACGCTACGGAGGAGTTGAAGACGATGCAGATATTTAGTGCGGCGAGAAAATGCCCGTTTCAAAAGAGACGGAGGAGGGGGGAGGTACAGGGAGAGGCTGGAGTAAGCGAATAGAGTGGTGGAAGGGAATACAGATGTAGTATTGTTAGTTGTCAGTGTGGGAGGAGGCCGACAGGAATGGCGCGTTAATAACTATGGAATTTTCGTGGATTAGGGCTGGGTTGACTGGGGACTTAGTCCGCAGGCAGTCGAAGATTAGACCCAAGGTTCTAGGGCTTCAGACCGACAGCTCTCAGGTTTCCTGTACCGCGAGCGCGCGATAAACCTATAAGTTGAGCTCTAACAAAACGATTCTCAGCTCGCCATAAGCGAATTGAACGCAAAGAACGCCAGAGTGCGTACCTTGGTGTGTGGTAATTCTTGCATCCGAGACTACTTTTTCGCTTCGAGTCGGGAATTTCCGGCGCTGGCAAGCGGCAATTGCCATGCGTGCTTTACTTCCGCCAAGGTCCTGACGCATGACGTTCCCACGTCGCGCGCCAAAGCGACATCCCCGCACCACGTCGACTACCACTCACCATGTCCACGGACCCAACGCAACAACCCTCCATAGCCTTGGCTGTTGATGCCACTCCTGCCGTACCGTCGCTTTTGCGCTCAGCAGGTTCTCCTTTCGGTACCACCGCAATCCAACTTCCGTATGGTTCTTATGTGTCGATCTACCATCCCGGCTATTCCGAGAACTTGGAGATCTTCAGCCTTCCCGCATACGACACCTCCGAAGGTATCATCGGTGTTCATTACGGCACTGTCGCAGCGGCTTGTCAAATCGTCGCATGCAACCAGGCCGGAACTCTGTGGGACGAGGATGCTTCGCGTGTCGATTTGTCTTTTAACGACATACTACCTGCTGGCGTGTATTATTATTACATCCTCGGTATTATCGATATCGCCGCTCTTACAATCCACGCCAATTGACGTATGCAGACGATGAACCCGGCCCAATTTCCGATGCCCAGTATCCCATCTGCCCCTCTTTCGATGAATGGACATTCTCCCCCGCCGCAATTCCGCCCGAATGGCGTGCCGCCGCCTCCACCGTCCCGCGTCCATCCGCCAGCCAAGCAATCCGTCTCTACAGCGAGTCTCAAATGTCGCAAGCGGTCTCAGCGCGCGACGGTGTCTGCCGCATCACCGGCTACGGCGAGAGCACACAAAACGCGCATCTAATCCCTGTGACTCAACTGCGCTGGTTCATCGCCAACAACATGCGCCAATATAACCGAACGCGCCGCAACCCCAGCGACCCAAAGCATCTCATCGACGACCCGCGCAACGGCTTCCTGTGTCGTCAGGATGTGCACACCACGATGGATATGGGGATATTCTGTGTCGTCTGCAAGGAGGACAGGTTTGTCATCCATTTCTTGCAGGACACGTTGCATCTCGGCCCGCTGTACCACAACCGCGAGTTTGTGCTGAGTTATGACGCGTGTGTGGAGTTTCTCTGGACCCGGTTTGCGTGGAGCCTGTTCCGCATGATTGGCGCGTTTCTTGTTACTTCTGGGCGCGCGATTATGCTGGCGAATGGGGTTGTGGCGAGGACTGGGGATGGGCAGGCGGAAGAATCGCAGAGGAGGTTTCAGGAGGAGACGGCAAAACTTAGGCCGCGATCTCCGGGGAAGAGAATGCGGAAAGAGCAGAGCGGTGCGGCAGACAACAGCGGTGATATATCCGAAGGGGTTGATACGGCGTCGGAAGTGGAATCGATGGCGAATAGTGGCGATTCTTCTTACTGCTCGGATGGCTGCCTCGGTGGTGTCAGCGAAAACGACAGTCAACCACCGCTACCACCCGCGCTTCCGACGGAGAAGGATATGAATAAGATGCGCCGCTTCTTCCCGGATATGGAAAGTATTGGTGAAGTGACGTGGTCGCCGGATTATACGTGGCAGACGGCGCCGTGGTATCCGGGGATGGAGCAGGTGGAGGAGTTGAAGAGGTGGTGGAAGAGGAGGAAGACGAGTCATCCATGATACTACTCTATATTATAACAAGGTTTAAAGGAGGATAGGTGTTGCCGAGTGAGGTGTTGTCAGATACTGTACTGTGTCGTCACGGGGTTTCGTAGGAGGATGAGCGTTCAGGTGTTCTTGCTTTCGGCTCCGTTCACGATTATTTGTTTCTTCTTCTACTGCCGGTTCACCGGTTCTTGGAACCATCAATATGGAATTCGGAATAACTGCAATTGTGGCGCTTTTAGAATTAGCAAAGTCGTTCGTCCCATCATACGAACGACCGTTCCTTCTCTATCCTCCGTGTTTCTGGTGCAACCGCCGCTCTCATCTAGTTACTCTTGTTTTTCTGTTTGAATAGTGTTACTGTGGAGAGCTGGAACTATGCGGTTCAATAAGATCTAGACAGGGTTCCTAGCAGTCCGGGGGAGCTACAGTATGTTGAGGCCCGACATCGTCGTCCCGTCTGGGCATGAGTTTCGGAGAACTGGTCCGTCCCGGGCAGAAAACTCCAGGACTAGGGCCCGGTACAGATGACTGTAGTCTTTAGCAGGATCGGATATAGTCTATACTAGGGTTGACTATGGTCTGATATAATATATGTTCCGTACTATCAGCGACCCTTACAGTTCGCAAACTGGAGTGACCAGTTAGCGACATTTACAATCCTACTCGCGAACTGGGGAGCGTTTGCAAAACGTCTCCCATCGGTGACCTTATCCTTTCTTTATGTATAAACAAAAGACTTCAAGATTTACAATTAACCACTCCGAGTTCCGGCATACATCTATCCTATGTTCGGCCAGAGTGGTACTTCTAATCTAATCTATTTGTCCTGTTCTTTCTACTCAGGGTCGCGTACCGTACGGAACATATATCTAACTTGGGAATGAAAATTCCAGGGCAAAGAAATTCTACCCAACATAGGTAAATTAACCAAATCCTGGAACAAATATTCAGTCGCAGTAAGTGTAGGAGCCAATTCATGGACTGTAGGTTCCCGCAGTCCTGTAGTGATAGCATAGAGTACCCTGTTCCGTCCAGCCCTAAAATCTTGGAGCCCCGAAAATTGTTGTCCGGTCCCGGGCATGATCTTGGATGGACGGGACGGACTATTGGGATACCTAGATACAGAGCATCACACCGTTGGTGGTGGAAAAAACAGATAAAATTATGTACTTTTGGTACCAGAGTATATATGCATATAATGCAGTCACTCTTCAGTCCTACAAAGCATAACAGCGCCGTCCAACCCAGGTCTTCAATCCGAGATGGATCCGGGCATCCAGTCCTCGCTCCCGGAAAACCGCAAAACCCCAGGAGGACAGTAGCCCACCTCCGAAAATTGCCTTCGGATTTAGTTCCTGGATAGGGCAAGCCTTCGGAGCGTACGGATGAGATAGACTAGTTATGTAAATGTCAAAGGGCTTTACCGGTGTACATGTGCCGGAGACATGTTACAGGTCTGATACACGGTCACTGCTGCAGGGGCTTGATGCCTCCTGTATATATCTCTAGTATTTCTCTTTCTCTCTTCTCTGTACAATAGAATACACGCACCCGGTTCTCCCCTACGTACTATCGTAACAAAGGGGACAGGAAATTCAATGCATCAAATCAAATGACTGATTGCTTGGTGGGAATCGTAGAGGTTGGATAGGCTCGAACTGAAACAACTACCAGAGAATGAGTGACATTTACCCATTGCGACTGCAATAGTGACTATACATAATCATAGTACAAGTAATTATACAGACTATAGTGGAGGGGCGTATTGGAGAGCCCAACCCCATCTCGAACACCTAGTTGAACTTCTTCTTACCAGACTATATCTCAATAGCTGAAGAAATCGTGATTGCGTATATTAGTATGTATGCAGAATGTTGACGGAAATGTTGGGCTTTTGCCCAAGATCATCAACGGGCACCTCATGCATACAGCCCAGCGCCCAAGCGGTCGCACTATACGGGAGCGAGCTCTGGTGGGATCCCAAAGAAGTAGGCAGGCGAGACGCCCTCCAACGTCTGCTCAATCGACAAGCCAGGACCGTCCTGGGCTTGCTGCCCACAACCCCAAGGGGGCATTAATGAGGAAGTCAGTGCTCACACCCACGCCTGTGATCTTAGACTCCAGACAACAACGATTCGCAGCGAGACTAGCAAACGCATGCAGCTGCAAACTGAATAAAACAGCACGAAGACACTTCGTCCCGTACACGGATATGCCGAGTAGTCGCGATAGAACACAATCACAGCCGGACAACCGAAAGCATGAACTGGCTGGCCCCGGGCGAAGACCAAGTGGTTAACACCATTATACTGGACAACAAAAGCACAGCCAAGAGAGCCGCGCAACGCTGGGCAAGCGAGAAGGAAGCGAAAGTTGGGGTGTGGGTCTGGATGTTGTGGACAACAGGTCACAATCTGACGACGGCCAAGTGGGGTCAGCAGCAGTGTGGAAGCATGGTAATAAATGGAGGACTCCCTGCAGTTGTCAGGGCAGTGTATGCATGGAGGTCTTTAATGCCGAGCGGTGGGTGATTGGACTTGCGGTCTGGGAGGCGGTCAAGAGAAGAGAAACATTGCACACACACTGAGTGAACACAGTGACAGTCTTTAGCCACTCACAAGCCCCAATTCAATGAAAGGCACACCCAGATCCGGACCCATCGCAGTGATTCACATGACAGATTAACTGGAGAGTGAAGGCTCTTGTCGCGCACAGCATTTTAACCGAGACTCACTTGGTCCCAGACACTCTGGCATTCAACGAAACAATGAAGCAGACCTCCAAGGGCACCGTGCCCGAGACGCAAGTTGAAGCACAGTGATAGCACGGCCATACACCTTGGCCTTGAATTGAGCTAGCCAAATGGCCAAGGGAAGGTCAGCAGCCAAGGCAGAGTGGGAGCCTCACAAGTGCAGCAAGCACTACAGCTACAGACTCAAGGGTAGTGTGATCAACGGGTGCGGACCGCCGCTTCCGGTTCTGATCTGGGTCGGAACTGAACCATCCACAAATATACTGTCCGAATGAGCAAATAACATTTCCGGCTGGGGTTATCTGCGTTCTACTTCAGAGTAGATGCACACTACAAGTTCCATCAGAGGCACCGAAGTGGAGGATTACTCTGCGCCAGATGTCAATACCACGCATCGCGTTGTATATTGCCCTCCTATCGGAGTTTCACCTTTTCATCTTGCACTGCCTGTCTCCCATTGTATCGAAACACTCTGGCATGGTGGCCAACTGTGACCATACTGTAGACTGGGTGCATTCGGTACGGGCTTGAATCGGGATTGCAACGTGATGGGTGATGTTACAAAAATATCTCCTTGCATATATTTTTACCAGCATGCATAAAGCAATTCTCTCAGTATGAAGAGTACAAATCATTCCAAGTCGCCACACCAATGTGGCTTTTGGCAATTGATCTCTTGTTCCTTCAGTTTCCGCTCATACTAATAGTAGCTATCTCTCGAACTATATGCGTTCAGCCAAAGGATGTTTGCCACACTGACAACTCACAAAGCAATGGGTTCTGATTATGGTTTCCCTTGTAAAAATTTCGAGACCGGTTCCAAGCAACCCTAGTTTTCAGATATTATGGCGATAGGCCAGTCCAACCAGTACTCAACGACAGATCTATCATTGTATAGGAGCTTGATTTTCAAAGGTCATTGCAGTCGCCACTGGAGAAGCCGATTCAGCACACCATTACACCTCCCCTGGCATTGCATTACCCCCACTCAGCCGTTATGTCGATACCCTCCACACCAGCTCTGGTTTCTTGTGTATCAACACATCTGAGGTATGCATTCACCCTGTAACCCTCAACTTGAACCTGAATTCCATGCAGAAAACCAAGCTCCATTGCAACCAGTTGGACAGGTGATTGATACATCTTGTTACGTCTAGTCTGATTGATAAATTCCTGACTGCTGCTGTATATGGCCACGCAGTTTGTTGCATCTTGTGTAATGTTGAGTAATGCTCTGCAATTCTTTGATCATAGCATCAGCATACTTTCCATCACAGGGGTTTTGAGATCAGTTGAATTAGGGCTTTGCGGATGAATATGAGCTTATGCAGGCAGGCAGATCAACTCCGAAAGGGATGACATTGCAGTTGGCAGGACAGTTGTCCCAACACTGAGCGAGTGCTTGGTGATTGAGTTTTCTGATATTGAAGAATTGAATGTGATGCTGAATGGTGATTACTTGTGGCAAGTAGTTGAGAATGTGATTGCAGATGTTCATACCAGCATGGTCCAGCGTGATTGATGGCAAGTGGAAGCGAATTGGCCGGTGGGAATTGACTGACAGCTGGTAAGGGCAAGCAGCACTGGCCCGTGGCTGGCAAGGACGAACAGCAATGGGCATCGGCTGGGTAGGGCGAGCAATTTGTCCAACGGAAGGGACAGAAGATGGTGGGCGACAGTTCGAGCTTGAGCGAAAAGTTTAACCCCGGAGCAAGAGCACGGGGCCGTGTCGGAGCAAAGCACGAGCACAACCAAGAGTCAGAGCAAGGGCCAGAGTCAGTCCTCCGCCAGAGCGCAGCCTGCGCCGCAGCCCGAGCTAGAGGTTTTTAGCCCAAGAACCCTAAGGATGGGAGGGAAGTAAGGAGGCCAGGAGTGAAGGAAAGGAGGTATAAAGAGGAGTGGAGCGGCAGTGGTTTAGGCAAAGCAGGGTGTCCAGCTTCAAAAAACAAACACACAGCAAGTTCTCATATTCTCTCATACAAACACTTCTCCCACACCACCTCTGAACGCCCCCTGCGATCCAAACATGCAAAACAATGTCATCAAACTCCAACTTCACATACAGCCAGTCAGGCAACAGAAGCCAGGACTTGGAGCTCGAAATCGGCTGCAGCAGCACAGGTCCCCAGCTCCGCAGCAGCAACCGCGGACACGACACCGCCCCTGTGTCACACAATATGGAACGAGACAACGTGGCAACCCCGCCCAACACCCAGTACACCATCCACTTCGCGCAAGGCGGAACCACTCCCTGGAGCTCACAGCCATACAGGATCGGGCAGATCACAGCCGATGTCGAAATCCACGTTGTACTCTGAGCCATCACAGCGGATCTCAAAGCCCAGCGCGCACAAGGACCTGCGCCATTCCCAAGCATGCAGGTCAGGACCACCACGAGCACCGGCTTGTTCGCCAAGTACAAGGTAATGACCCCATGCTTCGTTCAATCCAAGAGATATCCCCAGCATTCAACACAGCTGTTGTGCAGTCCATATACACAAACAAATGCCAAGCTGCAAACCTCTTGATGCTCAAAGCTTCTTTCACCTACAAAAAGAAACAACCACAATTTTACTAATTTGGCACGGGAGAAGCTAGCCTCAACTTCTCCACAACCTGTAAAGGTGTCTACCTTGAAGAATACGAATCAATATCCAACCAGATGCGCCGATTCATGGTTTACGGTGGAATTATATGCACATTTGCAACGCCACCGCGAGAACTCCCATTCACAATTGCCATCCTGACGTACATACATACACTCTACGAACACCTCCGCACACACACATAGGACAGTGTACGAACATTCCCCGATGTATTCCACCAACAGAGAATACCCTGAGGTTTATACCCACCATCAGGCTGGAGCACTCCCAACCAGGGTCTCAAGATGGCCCAACACTCCCAATGTATGCCTGGCGTTACTGCCTGCCCCATCAAATGAGCACACACAGCCAGGGCCCCGCATGGCCCACCCAACCGCAGCAGCTCCAGCGACGAGAACTGTAACAACCACAACATAGCTACCTGCACCTACCCGACCTGCCGCTACAATCCCGCCATCGCGATACGCAAGGTACCTCATCCAGCCACAGAGTGCAGCCAAAAACAAGGCTCGACACTAAGCCAGCGCGTATCCCAGCGGCCATTGGGCCCTGCAGGGCTCCAAACATACAAAGGAACGACGCCACAGCGGCTCCGGAGCCCTCATCTCCAGTTTCCATTCACACTGACAAACACCTGCAAACCAAGCGTCAGACACCAGGGACCTCAACTCGATACAGGATGAGATCATTGGGTACGGAAACATCCAAACGTAGGCCTACGAGACACGCTTATAGACATAATCTGCTGAGGAGCGTTCACACGCTATACAGGCCCACCGCAATTCATGCTTGGGGAAACCTAATATCAGCTCTAAACCACCGCATATCAATGACGAAAGACATCGAAAAATGTGCGTCCACCAAACAAATCCTCAGAGTCACAACCCTGCCAGCCAAATACACAAAATCACCATTTGGACTTGCACCAAAGCAAGGTGGCACCTGGAGGAGAATACACCACCTGTCATCGCCAACCGGGCACTCAGTCAACGATAATATACCCCTAGCATGGGGGACACTCAGATTCAAACGATTTGACGACGCCATAGCCGCGGTACTGGCCTGCGGACATGGATCAGTTTTCATCAAACTACACCTTCCAGACTCATTTGGCCACCACGCGGTGCGCCCCGACGAATGCTGGCTACTAAGATTTTCCAGGATGGGAACATGGTGGTGCGACCAGTTCCTCCAATTCGGCAACCGCTCATTGCCAGCCATCTTCTACGTCTTCGCTTCGGCCTTGGAATGGATCCTTCACTCCCAACAAGGTTTGGAACATAAAGTTCACAACCGTGACGACTTCCTCGTCATCTTCCCGTGCTCTGCCCCATCAGACGCACTGGACAGGTACAAAAGAGACTTCAGTCAGATCTGCAGTGAGCTGGGATTCCGAGTCAAGGGAGAACAGAACGAGGAGGGACACTGCATCAGATTCCTCGGCATAGAAATTGACACAGCAGCAATGGAGGCACGGCTGCTGCACATCAAGCACGAGAAAGCAACGGCACTGGTCAACTCCACACTCGCATTGCACTTAGTAACACACAGAAGCTTGGAAACGACCGTGGGCTGCTTATCCGTTGCCTCCAAAGTACTGCCAGCCATCGCCCCCTTTCTGTGTCAACTCTACAACGACATGACTGCGATATCGCAAACTGACCAGATGGGAGTCTGGTCAGACATCACGAAGGACCTCTTCTGGTGGCACACATTGCTCACACAATGCAATGGAATCCGACTCCTACCCCACCCACGGCGAATCTGTGAGCTCTGGATAGGTGCATCTGAACAGAATGGGATCGGGGGCTATTTTCTCTGATCAGGAGAAAGCTTGTCTGGGATACGCACACCGGCCCAGCTCTTCAGTACCAAGGTCCCACAGCAGCATACAGGCAAACACAGCAACTTTAAAGAAATGTACACAGTGCTACTCACACTGCGCACTTGGACAATCGAGTGCAGAGCATGTAGGATCAAACTACACTGCGACAATGAGGCAGTTGTGGCAGCCCCTGCAAATGAAACCATCAAAGGCCAGGCAATCAGCGCGCTCAGGCGAATGACCATGCGCATAGCGCTCCACAATATGGATTTACACTGCGTGTAGATCCTGCACAAAGAAAAAGCTCTTGCTGACGCACTCTCACGATGGGACATTGAAAAAATCTCTAAACTCTGCCTAAATTTACATTAGGAACAATCACAAACAACGCACCAGACACTTGGTTCAAGGATTGCAACCTTGTCACCCAGGACGCACGATTTCTCTGGTGGGTACATAGCTTCTATAGCCGATGCACATACAGCAGACCAACAAACGACTTGGTGCACGTCTGCGCAGTATGTGGAGTCACACCCTGTCGAGCATTGGAGCAGCGACTCGCAATATGGACCGCCAAACTTGCCGAATGTGGCCTGCATACTAAGTCCATCGAAAGCTACCTCACAGGCATGCAGTCACTACACATTCGCCTCAGGCTCATCACCAAGCCATTCCGCAACAATCGCTTACAGTGCATTATCAGAGGAATCAACAAATTCGATGGGGAACAGAACAAGAAGAAACGTCTTGCAATCTCACGTGGCCTTCTGAGCACTATCCCCTCACTGCTACACACACAGGACCCCCGCGATGTGAACCTTCACAGTGCCTTCTGCATCGCACTCACCGGAGTTCAGCAGGCAGGGGAGATATCATGGACAGCGCACAACCCAATTTAGGGCCACACGGAATTCGCACAATGGAACCTCACCCTACGATCGATCCAATTTTAGGATGGCCGGCTGCTACCCACACAGCCAAGCTCGAGAAGGGACCCCTTCCACACATGAAGTCAGGATCACACTGTCCGCATCCAATGATGCTGCCTGCCCAGTCACAACTATGCGGCATCTTTACGAACTCTGTCCAAGCTGAACCCCACTCCCCCCTTTCATTGCCCGCCCCCCAGGAGATGGCCCAGGAAGCGACACATTTAGACAATAATACCTGGTCCAGCACCTGCCGGAACTACTGGGAACGCTGGGAGTCAGGGGAGCATACTTGGGACACTCGTTCTGAAGGGGATCAGCAACCTCGGCCAAGGCAGCGGGTTTGGCCGATAAAGAAATCCAACTACTCAGCCGATGGTCATCAAACCTGTACCAACCCTTTATCGACTACCACCCCGAGCAAGTCTTCCAAAGTGGACTTCACTTCCAAAACTCACCAGAACAGTGTCCATAACACCCCGTCCACATGATTTGGGAGCTGCTTCCACAGCAGGGAGAGTCCAGGGGGCGCGGCGGACACAACAGTGGCCTCCGCTCCCCCCACGCAGCACCTCTGTTTTACGCGTTGTTTACTGTTTCGTTCTGGTCTGATATTGTGACGGTTCTAGTGTCAAAATCGTGTGTTATATAAGGAAATAAAATTCACATGTGAAGGGAAGAACAAGTCCACTAGATGGTACCGCTTGACTGAGGGCTGGTGAAAGCGAACTGGCGGGTGGGAATTGATTGGTGGCTACATGGGGCGAGCAGCAACGCCCATCGGCTGCCCAGGACGAGCAGCAATGGCCATTTGCTGGCTTGGGCGAACAATTGGGCTTACAGACAGGACGGAAGATGGTGGCCGAACCCTTGAGCTTGAACAAATAGTGTGCAACTGGAGCAAGAGCATGGGCTCGGGCCGGAGCAAAACACAAGCATAACCAAGAGTTGGAGCAAGCGCCAGAGTCAGTGCTCTGCCAGAGCTCAGCCCAAGCTGCAGCCTGAGTCCAATATGGGATCCATGGCCACAGCCCGCGCTTGGGGTTTTTCATGCCAGAAGCCTAGCGATCGGAGTGAAGTAAGAAGGCCAGGAGTGAAGGAAAAGAGGTATAAAGGGGAGCGGAGCGGCAGTTGTTGAGGCAAAGCAGCTTGTCCCGCTTGAAAAACGAGCCCACCCGCACCTACCGATACCGAAGCCAGCCCTGTACTGTTTTTAACTCTCACACCCAGTGAATTGGCTTCCGGCAAGGAAAAGGAGAGTCCAGGTGGAGCAGCAGCCAAAGTGGCGGCCCCCGCTCCCCCCAGGTGGCAACTCCGCTTTACACTTCATTTACTGTTTCCTTCTGGCCTGATGTTGTGACGGGTCTAGGGTGGGAATGGTTTTGTATCTGAGGAAATCAAAAGCATATACGAAGGGAAGAGCAAGTCCACTATCTTGAGGTTGAGTCAATGTGCTAGTTCATGTCTCTTGGCAAAATACTGTTGCAATGCTCCGTATTAATGAATCTGTTTACCCCAATGAGATATCAAGCGGATCTTCGGAAAGTTGAAGTCGGCACTTACCTTCTTCAAAATTTCTATCTTGTAGCTCATTGAATCCTACAATGGGTTATTTCGCACCATTTCTTGGACACCGTACATGTTTCAGAATTTGTTTTCTTGTCAATTGTTTGTTTCTTCCTCAGTTTGGCTGTGACTGTATTGTCTTTGGCCTTCACCTTATTTCAAGCCTACTGTAGTACGAAAACATCTTTGAATGTGTGAATTCAATGCAAGTTGTCCTTCATGTAGCTCAATGTTGCATTATTGTGAAATCTATATTGTGCATATATAGAGAATTCTAATATTGCCCATGTGCACTCAATTGCGCAATTGAATATAGGATGCTTAGCAGGGTTTCCACCTTATTGGAAATCCGCTCAACCCTGGGCCGGAGTCCACCCCATTGTGGAGCGGCCATTGTGGCCTTGCCATTTTGTATAACGAGAGACCGCTAGAGTAGTGAGAACATTATTGCTTTTGGACATTCTCACAGCGCCCGCTACCATTCCAACAGAATATATGCCTGGTCAGCGCAGCGCTTGTGTCACTCTAAGACTTTCACTGCCACTTGGTTTTATTTTTCCCGAAGGTCCACTCCAGACCATCTGTTCTGAGAGTCCCATCAGCGAACGTGATTCGTTGAAGTCACTACTCCAAGTGAGATTCCGCTTTGTTCTAAGGTCCACTCCTGATCTTCTGTTCGGAGAATTTTTCTACCTCTTCACTCAGACCCCTACAGGATTGGAGATCTCCAAATCCCGTCTCCAATTGAGATGTTCTTGCAGCATTTCTTCTCCCTTCTCCGAACTTCTACTTTAATTGGTAGCTTCATTGCTAGCGGTGATAGTGGTGCCGCCACTTTGATCACCCCTTGTCACCTACTGTGCTACGGTACCATCCGGCACAGAAATCCCTCATGATCAAAAATAATTCTCTAGCTCCCCACAAGAGTCTTCAGATTAAATGGTGCTCGGCACACTGTTCGAAAATTTTCAGATCTGTCCTGTGACCAAACGATTTCGTATATAAGGACCTCCTTCTGCCTCCTCCTCTATTCACATCCAACTCATTGTTGCTTATTCTTATTCCACTTCACTGCCTTTTGCATTCTTCATTGCTCCTATCCCTTCCTCGCTTCTTCTATCTCTTCTTCGCTATTAGTATCACATATAGCTTAAGATGACTTCTGATCTCTCTGCTCTTGCTTGATTTGGCTTCATCAAGGCCCTAACCTCTCATTAAGATTGTCGCGCATCGGCAACAACTCTAGTTTCCATCTGAAACACCCGGGTGTTCCGGACGGCTCTGAGGCTCTGGCGGAACCTCGTACCCTCTGACGGAGAATCAGACGCGACCCGTCGCCCAAGCGACGCGTCGCGTTGCATACCTCCCTTGCGGCGGCTATTATACCATTCCTCTTATTCTTGCGACGCGTTGCGTTGTATTTTATGCTCGCCGCTCCGGCGTCAGGCTTCCTTTACTTTGCATCCGGTATGTGGTGACGTATACGCACCATCAGAACGACACGTATGCTACACTCTTCGCAGGGGTTGCAGTTATGCAGTGGCCGTTGACACAACGCCTGGCGATGTTTATGCCTTTCTTCGGGCGATAGCCACATGCCCCACTCTCATTTGTTTAGTTTTGAGATTTGTCACTTATTGCAATACAGTCTTCGCTTCGGATACATCGCTTGCCTTTGCATTTGCTTCGCCATTATCGTAATTTACATGTCTGAAATATACTGTCCAATCTTTACACTCTCTAGTACTATGCCCTCAGTCCTCCACATTCTGCGTTGATCCGTCATCGGCTTGCGATGCTTCTTCCTCCTAATCCGCATCGTCGCCATCCTCGCCCTCACACCCGTCGACATCTCTGGTTCCCAGGTGAAACCTACTATGCCCTCAGTCCTCTACATTCTGCCTTGATCCATCCTCGGCTTGTGATGGTTCTTCCTCCTCATCCGCATCCGCATCATCGCCATCCTCGCCCTCATACCCGTCGACATCACTGGTTCCCAGGTCAAACCTCTCGAGTACAGTAGCGGCCCGTCGTCGCCGGCTGGCGGTGGGGATGACATCGCTTTCGTCACCTTCATCTTCGAAATCCCCGCTGCCTCCTGGCATCCCAAAATGCAGTTCGTCATCTGTGCAATTGTTGTCTATCGGGATGTTTGAGTCAGTGCTTCCGATCTTAGGTTCCTCAAGCGCCACTTCGGAGGTCAAATAGTCAAGAAGAATGGCATTGTCACCACTCGCTGCTTCCACGCTGATCACCACGGCAGGCGTTGGGTTCTCCGCCTGTTGGATCTGACGCTTGACTGTGGCAAGAGTGTTGTTATACACCCTCTGCTGGTAGCTCTGCGGTAGTGTGTTCCAGGTATTCATAAAGAATGTTTACGTGTCTGCAACGCCAGGTGAGGTTAACAACTTGCGACCCGGTACAGCGCAGTAGGATACGATCTTGCCACCGTCAT
>Ga0307512_10001439_pt1 | contig 33749 bp, 49 predicted proteins | sample 14_EM_MG_FD_200267 | JGI IMG/M metagenome (GOLD analysis project Ga0307512, IMG submission 200267) | Populus trichocarpa ectomycorrhiza microbial communities from riparian zone in the Pacific Northwest, United States - 14_EM | ecosystem: Host-associated > Plants > Roots > Unclassified | place... | reverse complement strand
AAGCACTGTACCCGGCACTCCCCTGACGCCGACGTCCCAATTGCCCTCGGCCGTCGCTGGCATTTTCAAAGATTCGGAAACGCACGCCGTGGCTATTTTGAATGGAAGCCACGACACGCTATCGAAGGACAACGACCTCGAGACGGTCCTCGTGTTCCCTGATTACAAGGTCGTGACGGAAGTGCCGCGATCCTTGGATGGGGCGCGGGAGCTGTGGAGGAACTCTGTCAATCCCAGCGTGCCTCGAATGGGCTCCTCGTCGGAAGCAAACGCGATCAAGTCATGGGTTATCCCATACACGTGTGTGATCTTGATCTGTGAGCGCTCTCTACCACCGTACACTCACATATACATGCACACGTGTTTGCAGTCTGTGTGTATGTGCATGTGTGTGTGCCTTTTCATTCCGAACTGAACGGCGGCGCCTTTTTCTCCATTTCTTAGGTTCCCATCGAAGGCGAGACGTCCGATGTGCCGTTGCGGCGCCTAAGCTTGAGCATGGTTCGTCGTGTTTTTTTTTTCGTCTTAGCATGAGAGAAAAAAAAATTGACGGCCGTCCAACTGTTGACTCGGCACACTGATCCGCTGCCACCCCACCTATCACTCATCAGCCTTCTCTGATACTTTGCACGCCGAAGGCTGGGACGTTCACACGCAGCTCGAAGATCCGACTGGACCCCCATTGGAGGACTATCCCGACGGGGATGAAAAAGAAGCCGAGTTGAGCCGAAGGCTACAAGAACTCGACGAAAGTCTCCCGAAGAGGGCGTTGATTCTCAAGACTTCACATATCGGAGGTCACAAGTACGCTGGTAATGTGATCGTGCGTGTGCCCCTGACAATGACATTGTCAAAAAAAAAAATTGCATTGAGCGCTGATGGATGTGGCCTAGATTTACGTACCTCAAGGTGCTGGCGTATGGTACGGTCGTGTGTCGACGCACGAGGTCTCGTCCATTGTGCATACGACTATTCTCGGAGGACGGATATTGCCTCCTTTATTGCGCGGGGGCGTCAACCTCTCAAGGCCAGATTGCAAGCGGCTCAATGACTGGTAATGCTCGCCTTCACGATTTCCCCGATTCGCCATTCGCACAACACCCCAGCCCCTTCTGATTGTTTACATCTGTTATCTCGCTGTTCCGTTCTGATTTACTAGTACTCCACAATCTCATCGTACGATACCAAGCACCATCCTTGCCTGCATACACGTTATAGCACCACATATGACAGGATAGACCGATAATTATTACAAATTAGTGTGTATTTGCAAGCGCCTGTTTTTTTCTTCGACGCAATGACATGCCGCAGAATTTAGTGTGCGTGTATGAAGCTATGCGTGAAACGGACGGGGAATGGAATATGGAGATCGGGGTCCATGTGTTGTACAAAATATGCTATACCAAGGCGAAGCAAGCATAGAATATGGGGAATGATTGCAGATGAAATGATGTATGGGATGTAAAGTGATTGGGATTGGCATGACAAGTGGTACCCCGGGAAGACGGAATAGATATAGGATGACATACTCGATAGCTTAAGTGGTCAGAAATTCATATCGTCGTCAAAATCACTGCGGTATCCATGGCGCTTAGAATAACGGCCAGCGTGCGTGCTGGAATCCAATGCTTCATCGTCAGTCGTCGGATAGGTAACCTCCTCATCGGCGACGGCCGCTTCGCGGTTTTCTTTTTCGGTAAGACGATTGACCACACGCGCAATGAGACTCTCAGATTCTCCCGAATACGTGAATCCACGGAAGTTCTCTTGAACGCTGTTGGTGAGGGGAGGGCTGGAGGCGACGTCGCGTCCCCGACGCTTTTGCTGGATCTGGATGCCAGGAGTCGTCGATAAGGGTGGTGGGCGATCGCTACCGAGAGGACCGTGAGGCGTGTAGAGGGGGGGACCACCGGTGACCGACTGGGAGACCCAGTCCTCCGAGGGGTCGTCGTCGTCTAGCTTCAACTCGGCCACGAACCCGATTTGGGAGACGTCCGCCGATGTAAACTCGGGATCGAAATTTGAAGTCGATTCGTCGGACTCGACGATAGGCTTGAACGGCGGTGTCACATGCTTCCGCGCAAGTGCATCCCAATCTATCGTGTTGAAGAAAGGGTGCTCCTTGAGCTCTGCCGCATCCCGCTGGGCACCCAGTCGGTGCTTCGGGTTACGATTGAGGAGCTGGCGAAGCACACATTAGTATTCGATACGCGAATGGGGGAAGATAACGTCGCAGACTTACTCCCTTGACAAATTGCTTCCCGTCCTCATTAATGACACCTCTGGGGAAACGAATCTTGCCAAAGCAGATGTTCTTGTACATTTGCTGTGTGTCTTCGGCATAAAAGGGGCTCCATCCACAGCACATTTCGAAAAGCAAGACGCCAAGGGACCAGAAGTCGACGAGTTTTGAGTAACCATGCTCGTCGAGGAGAACTTCTGGTGCAAGATATTCGGTCGTGCCACAGAAAGTGTTGGTCAACTCGTCGGCTCCGAGGTCGGGCTTTGATAAGCCAAAATCGCAGAGGGCCACGTGTCCAGTGGCATCAAGAAGAATATTTTCTGGTTTTAAATCACTTTTGATTTGACGTGAGAAGAGTGATCGAAGGATGATAAGGATGGCACTCACCGATAGACAATGTCATACTTGTGCAGATGCTCCAGCGCCAACACCAATTCTGCGATGTAGAACCGCGCTCGCTCTTCACTGAAGCGTGTTTCTTTTTGAAGGTGCCAAAATAGTTCACCCCCACTCTTGAAATCCGTCACCAGATAAAGGTCCGTATCGGTCTGGAAGCTGAATTTGAGCCCGACTAGGAATGGCGAGTCCAGCGAACGTTGCAAAATTTTTCTTTCGCCGATAGTGTGCGCGACCTCTTTCTTAGCAATGATCTCCTTCTTCGATAGAACCTTCATGGCATATATGCGCTTGGTATCCTGCTTCCTCACTTGGAAGACGCGGCCAAATGTTCCCCTTCCGATAAGTTTAAGGAATTCAAAGTCCCGGGGGGTCAGAGAACGTTTTGACTGTCAACCCGACGACCGCTGAGGACGTGTGCAACTCTGGGAGTGGGAAGTGAATACACTACCTTGCACTGTTCAAAGGTCACTTGAATGCGGATTTCGCCGGTGATATTGGCCTCGTTCTCATACGGACCAAGCCTTCAAGAAGGTGTGAGTGCTGGAAGAGGCGGCGGTAGACGGGACATACTTGTACCACTGATCAACTGTGTGATCATGAACCAGGGTGGGTTTCACCTTGACGCTACCCATGAACCCATGGTCCTCATCTGCACGATCATAGATATTGAATTGGATCGTGGATTCTTCAGATGTTACGTCGCTGGAGGGGAGGGACAAGGGAAAATACGTCATCGGCGGGACATGGGCCCAGTGAGAAGTCAACTTACAAGGATACCTCGTGCTTCCAGACAGGGTTTTGGGCAGACCTACGCCCCAATAACCCATTCGAGGGTGTTCTGGCGCCCGACTCATCCGGAATCGAAAGGGAAGATTTGGCCGAGTTGGATGAAGAACTTGACACCGGAGACTGGCGACGAGTAGCCGTTGGAGTCTCTTGAGCGACCGTCTTGGGTCCAAGGGCACCCAAAGCGCTGATCGCGATAGAAGAGGAAGTGCGGGAAAGGTTGGTAGCGACGCCCCTGACTTCCTTGTCGCTCTCGTCGGTCGGATCTCTGCTGACGAATTCATTATTTTCAAAGACGACGACGACATAAGGTCGTGACTTGATGGATGGGGCGTTAAGACCGCGGGCAGAGATGAGCTTTACGTGAATCTGGCCTTTTGAGGAGCTAGATGGAGTCGCAGTAGAGGCTGATGATGAATGAGAAGGGATGGGACGCGAGGGAGAAGAGGCGAGGGTAGGGGGAGGAGAGCGGGAATGAGAGGAACGTTTGACGGGAGGGACTTGCATATCGAAATCGGGGGCATGAAGGGTGAGATGGGTCGTTGGAAGAGCGGTCGTGGTTAAGTTCATGCTAATGGCCGGAGGAGATAGCGGCCCTACTGGCGCAGACTCGGTCCCATTAACGGAAGGTGACGGAACCTGCAAGAGCCGATGATGGATTCCGTTCGGGGGTGTCACCCGGCCACCTTGCCGCGGGCTTTTCCTTCCACTTCTACCAGTGCTATCACCCCCAGGACTTCGATCTGACACCGCCACCGCAACTGCAATCGTGACTAGGGGCGGCGTTGATGGCGGAGGCGACGGTCTCAACGACGGTTTCAGTGCTGGTGCTGGTAGTGGTGAAACCTCTTTGACGATCGGCTGCTTATATTCTTCCTCATATCTATTCAACGCGCCGACCTTGGCCTTGGTTCGCTCGATGTTTGGTGTCGGCCAATGCTTGATGACTGTTGCCACAAACGAAAAGGCGGGGACCGTGGTTAGTGGTGGGGAAAGAGGTGTCGGCCGTGGCGCGAAGTCCATCTTGGTACGCAAACGCAAACTATGAGGGGGAGAAGCGGCGTAGTTAATGCGTACAGAGCGGGCAAAGTGAGGGACGTTTATAATTGCATTAGTAGGACAGCGCTAGGTAGATAATAAGAAAAAAAACACTGGCTCCAATCCATGAACACATGAACAACACTACCATCTACGGAGGGAGGATCTACCGGTGTGATAGATACGGACTTGTCGCACCAACGCTATGCGGCCGTTTTGCCGTTCCCGTGCGGTCGTTTCGCCACCCAACTATTATTGGTTCGCTTCCTTTCGCGCCTGAGTTTGTTCTGCCAGTCGCTCTTTGCCCCATCGCATCGTTCTCATTGTAATTCCAACCAACGTGCCTAATATCCCCGCCCGAGACGCCGTTCTCCATGGAAGACGATCTGGACTTATCTTGTGAGCACTCCATCAAATTCGAAGCCGTGCCTCACTTACAGACCCCCGCAAACACGCCAGCTGTCCCTATTCCAGCTCCGATCTCGCCAAATTCCCCCCACCCAAGATGGTTTAACCCTTCCTCGAATGTCACCCAGGAGAGCGCCGTAAAACCTAGTTTTGCTGCGTCTGTTCCGGCCTTGCTTAACCCCCCCAACATCATCTTGTAGTTTTTTGTCTTGTTATAGAAGTACCATCCTCGTACGGTAGTCGGTGGCCTGTGGGCATTTTCCGCCAGAAAGCGTAAACCAGCCGCTCTGGACCCTCGTACTAGCCCAATTGCCGTTCCTATGCACATAGCCCCCCCTGGAAGGAGGTAGAAACGTGGCGGTATCTCGACATGGATCGAATGCGGTTGATTTGAATTTTGCGACGACGGGTCAGACATGGACTGGGAGAGCAACAACTTGTAGCTGAGAGCTGAGACGTTCTATTCAGCCAATTCTGGAACCGCCAGCTGACGCACTCGCTCACTTGTTCAAGTTGTATGACGCGACGTTGGCTCACTTGAAGCGTAAATGCCTCAGCTCAACGAAAGACAACTACACGACGTTTTATAAGATGGCCTCTTTAAAGCCTGCCGACGAGAGAAAAAAAATTATAAAGTTGAGAGTTTTTCAGTTGAGAGAGATCAGTGTTATTTGTGTGTAGTTTGTGTCTGGTGTTGCCGAGGGCACAATTTGTCTGTGTTGCTGTCTGTATGCGAGGCTTGGATTTTGTTTTCTGGTGTCGTCGAGAGTTTGTACCGTACCACACCCTGCAACGCCCACTTTCCAAATACACACTCACACCTCATCGCTTCCATCGTCTTCAACGTCCACTGCTACATTGTCAATGCCTCAAACGACGACGACTAGCCACCTGGTCCGTGCGGACCTAGGCCTTGAATATGGATAGCATGACGTAAGCACTCAACCACCGTTGCTTGTCGCGGCCTCAACCGTTCTTTCGTACCTCTCCCGCTGCCGCTACAGCCGTCGACAACAGTTCCCCTAACCACATAATAATCAAAGAATCAAATATCGCATAATTATGGAGTTATCACAGCCACCTCAGCAACAAGCGGTGCTACCACCCAACATGCTACCCCCAGGACACCCCGACATGCAAGCCAACGCTTACTATCCCGAACCGCCGAGCGATGTCACTGGTGGTCTTCCGATCACGCTCGACTCGCTTCGAGATGGTCCACCGGGTAGTAAGCCGTTCTACCCGTACTCGACCCTCATTCGGTAAGTTAGTGCGCATTTGTTGATTGACTGGTGTTTCTCACGGAATCTACTCGCATCTCTTTGCATATAGCTATGCTATCAAGGGCTCCCCGAATCAAAAGTTATTACTGGAGGACATATACTACGCTATTGAAAGTCGGGTATGCAGGTCTTATCGTCGTGCAAGAAGGCACCCTGTTCACACCTTCCCTTTTCATCTAGTTTCCATATTTCCGTACTGCGCCTTCAGGGTGGAAGGTGAGCCTGGATCCAGAAATCGAGGCCTTGAGAGGTCCTCGTGGGCGCGACCGCGGTGTTTGACCCTATCGCTACCTGTTTTGCCTAGAAATTATGCGCAAATCTTATCTTTGTTCACACACTCCCGGGTATAGCATAGACTGACCACTTTCCACCCCTTCCAGAACTCTGTTCGCCACAATCTATCATTAAATCCATGTTTTGAGAAGGTTCCTCGCCCGCTGACTGATCGTGGCAAAGGATCCTATTGGACCGTCAACGACAACGTCGACCCACGCACAGGTGTCCACCGCGTGCGAAAGAAGAAACCCAAGGCACGCAGGGGACAAAGCAGACCAGCGGAGGAAACCGAAGAATATCCACAACAAACCGTCCAGCCACAGTATGAAAGCCCACAGTACGTTCCAGCCCCACCAATGGACCCCAATGACCCCGGGCCTAGTCGGCCAGGCCCGTATCCTCCGCCGTATCCACCGTACGCCCTTCATTCATCATTGGTACCTTAACACCGGCTAAAGTATTGTGCAACTACAGATTTGATCCTGCCACCTTCGCCATGATGGGCCCTCCCCCGGGAATGCGCTTCCCTGTGCCTCCACCTCCCCACGTGCCTATGGAAGAATTCAGACTGGATGAACATGGTAATGTCGACTGGCACCTCGCTTGGATCAAGGAGCTCGAGGCACTCCAGCAACTAACCAATGACCAGGAGAAGGCTGGAGTAGACCTGGAGTGGTATCGACAGATGTTATTCCGTGTTCGTGCTGCGTTGATGATGGGCATACCTCCCGACCACATGGGTACTGCACCCCCGCCCCCACCCTTGGAACCGGGAGCTGATGGGAGTGAGATCGCTCGTGACGGACCGCCACCTGCGTAGATTAGCGGTTAAAGGCTGTCAGTTGGAGCCATGTTCACACTTCTCTCCTATCTCATTCCTGTTCCATCTTTTCCTGTCTTTTGAGCAAGGATCTGTTGTAGTAGTTCGTTTACAAGCCTTTGATTCTGATTACGACGACATATGACTCCTTCCTTGTTATTATACTTAAGGCAGGCCAGTGGGAGTGGAGGTGTGAGTCAGCTCGCTCTCGGCAGCCGATCCGATCCGGTGACAAGCAAGAAAACGTGAGGGTGACGGTTTGGGTAGAGAAAACTTCTGCTTCTCCATGGCCCCCGTCGCAATATGTCCACCATCCGATGATCTCTCAAAGTCAGTGAAGGGCCCTGCTTTGGTCATCGGTTCTCTCTCCACCGCTCAGGATGGGAAATACCAACGCGTTGTTTCTGAGTTGGAGGCCACACGACAAGTAGAGCGACAGATATTAGACCGCCTCCTAGATCGAGGTAATGCATTCAGTTTTCGTTGAGAGTGTCTTACTCATGGTTTGCGAAAGCTATCGTTCTCGTGCCGGAATCTTATGCCTCGATTCACATCACCCTTTCCCCTGACGATCATCAAAGCTTGCAGCCCCAGCTATCAGAGCTACTCTCCCAACTCCACGAGGGGCTCTCCCCACTGGGTACACTACACCTACTTCATTTGACCCCTGATGACACTCCAAACCTCTCATCCAACCTGATCTTGGCCGGTTTCCACGTCCTCACTGGTCATCCCGCAGAAGGCACAGTAATCGCTCAAAAACCAGCTCTTTCGTCTGGTGCATCGGTATCCCTGAAGACTAAAACCACCTCCCCTACTTCGATCGCCCTACCCCGTCGCAGCGTGGCCGCCAAGAAGGCCATCTGGGACGTCGCACCCCAGCGTGGGGACACGATCGACGCGGAGAGCTTGCTGACGGACGCGGACAAAGCACGTCCCGCGGCATGCGAACCACCCAAGGCCGGAGGGCCGCGGCGAAGGAAGGCGTGTAAAGGCTGTACGTGCGGCCTGGCCGAGGAGGAAGAAGCGGAACTGCAGAACGGGATGGCCAAGGTCGTGTTCCTGGATGGGAGCGAAGGTGGGTTGGCCAGCGAGGTCGCGCTCTCGGATAAGGAGAGATTGGCCAAGGCGGCGAAGGCCGCGCCGAAGGCGACGAGCAGTTGTGGAAGCTGCTTCCTCGGGGACGCGTTTAGATGCGCCAGTTGTCCGTACATGGGTGCGTCCTTTCTAGACGACTTTCATTTTCCTCGGATTCGAGCTCTGATCGGCGCGGGATCCAGGTCTCCCAGCTTTCAATCCTGGAGAGAAGGTCGAGATTGACCTCGTGATGGACGACGTTTAATTTGTGATCGCCACTTTCTATGTGGAATCTGATTGACCAGGGCGGTTCCCATCACCCACGTCTGATAGCATGTTGCTTGTTCGGATGGATGTACCATCCAAGTTAGATTGCCTTTTCAGTAGTTATGAAGGTGTATTTTTGTGAATTGAATATCGAGATCTTGGAGTCAGCTTTCGGCAATTTCCATTCTACAGCACAGCAGTTCAACTTGACTTTCAAGGACTACTGACAGCGCTCACGACCGAAGATCTGACCACCAAGGTCCACGATTCTATCTATGATTGGCCCAACAGAGGCCGCTTCTTCCCAGCCGGGTCATTCCACTACACTCTCTACCAACTGTACGGTGTGTTCGTCTCGTGTCGCGATTTACACATGCCCGCGGTGCGCGGCTCGGACGTGTTCCCAGTCATGCTCTGTCGCGCACAAAACGAACACGGGTTGTTCCGGCGTGCGTGACAGGGCGAAGTTGGTACCGATGAACCGCTACACGCATGGGACCATGATGGACGACTACGTCTTCCTCGAGGACGTGAGCAGGAGAGTGAGCGAGTGGGGCCACGACATCGCACGCGGTGGCTACGCGACTGGTGTGCGAGGCCGGCGCGGCGGTAGAGGTGGAATGGGACGGGGGAATAAGACGAGAGACGGCGTGTCGAGCAAGAAGCGGGACATGCTGAGATCGCAATTGGAATTGAGAGACGTCGAGGTTGACTTGCTCCCCGCTGGCATGCGGAGGCGGGTGCTCAATCACTCGACTTGGGATCCAAAGTACGTGAACCCTACCCATTACACGCCCAACTCATGCGGATGGCACATTCTTTCCCTTCCGCAGGAAGAGGACGGCCTTTCTAACGATCGAGTATATTATTCACCCCCCCGTCGTCACGGATGCCAGTACAAACGATGCACAAAAACCATACACTCTCCTCACCGACCGCAATAATTTTGATTTCCCCCTACGTGACCTCTTTCAGTCCCAAATGCTCCAACGCACGAAAGGCAAGACACGCGCAGGTCTGCCCCCATGGGTTAAAACCCTCACGCTGCCACACCCAGACATCCCAGATGCTTTCACACCCCCGCAATTCTTCATGCGCGCGCCTTTGGGCTTATTGTCATCGGGACGAAGTGAGAAGTTCGGGTTCATCAAGCTGGATGGCGAGCGAAAGCTTTCCGCGCTGTTGAGGAATAGGCAGGTTGTGGAGTTCCCCACGATCGAAGTCTGGGAGGAAGGCGCATTCCGTGGAGTGCTACTCGACGACACTGGCGCAATATACTCGCAAGGGGTGCAAAGGCCAGCAAAAAAGCGAAAGCTTGACGTCACAAAAGGCCGTGCGGCCATCGCTGGACTACTCGGGGGTTACGGGAGCGAGGATGACGAAGAGGCCGATACGGCACTAACTAGGTTGGGGGATTACGAGGAAAGCGACGACGTCGAGAACGAGCAGTCGACCACGTCAGACGAGGCAGACACCGATGGTTTTGTGGAAGAGGATGATGACGATGACGAAGAGGAGGAGCTAGACGCGGCGGTTGATCCCGCGACGTTGTTGGCTATGGTGCGGGAGGCTCAAAGACAGCATGAAGAGGACGGGGGATATGACGAGGTTGACTGGGGAGACTCCGACAACGATAGTTGATTGGGATGTTAACCGGCTAGAAGCTGGCATTACGCATCTTGCCTACGAAGATCTAAAAGTCCCTTCATAAGAGCCTGAACTTCGAGGACGGCTTCGATGTGTCGGCCAAGAGGTACCTCCTGTGTACCGCGAACTGGATTGGCAGTCTTGACTATTACCTGCCAAGGCGTATCCTCATGAGCTGGAATTGTGCATTGTGTGTTCGGGTCAGCCTTTACAACATTTGGTCGTTCAGTGCCAAGACGGTGGGATGCGCAGAATACGTACCTGTTCTTCCTGGAAGATTTGGATAACCAGCCGTCCGCGACGAAATACGTAGCCCCGTTTATATATTTGAGTTCTTTTGCTGAAGTACATTCGGTATAAGCAACTTTTCGAAAGTCGTGAAGGAGGAACTCACATGTAGCCCAGAGCGGAGGCAAAGCTCAGAGCATCCCCCACCACCTGGACAGTTGCCCAAGGACGGACAGTCGCCTCGGGGTGAGTACGAGCAGATTCAGGTTTCCAATGGGAATACAAGACCCTATCGGTTTGAACTGTCAGCTCGTATCCGCTTGAGTCTGTACATCGAAAGAACGGGACGCTACCATTTGGCGTCAGGCTCCAGCAGCTCTTTTTTGGCCCTCAGCAGGGCGGGCTCCTGGTTAGCTTCTCGCTGTAGCGCGGCGTCTGGAGGGTCAAACACGACCTCCCGAGAGTGCATCTGGTGTGCCGATTCGCTGTGGAGGGCGATCCTGTTGAGAACAGGCTTGAGATCGCCTTTTTGAAACTTTCCGTAGAGCGCGATCTCATACGAGTGAGACGTCATCCCAACGAATATGCGCCAGGCCCACCGTCGACGAGTGTGAAATCAAATCAACGCGTGAGCGGGAGAGCGCGAGACGCGAGACGCGAGCCTCGGATCTGAGATTTGCGTCCGAAGCGCCCGATCTCTCTCGTCCTCCTCCACTACCACCAGTATCTTACCTATGTGGCCAGAATCATAGTCAAAGATGAAGGAAATCGTGTTACAAAACGCCCCCAAAGTCATGTGCGTTTATTCCTATTTCTGCGTCTCTTGACTCAAAATCCGTTTGACGGCGCGTCCAGCAAGAAGTTACAGTTCAGCACTCTGACCGCACAAGATGTTGTCAAAATCTCAGAGTTTCAGGTCACGCACAGAGATCTGTACACCACAACTGACAGGGCACCGGTGAAGGATGGTGTGCTCGATCGACGTTTGGTAAGGGTCATATGTCCCTCCACCCATTCGCTGCCAGATGTGAATTTACGTCCGCTCCTCCAGGGTACGTCAGAGAAGAACGCATTCTGTGAGACCTGCGGGCTCAATGCTGTCGACTGCGTCGGTCACTACGCATATATCAAGCTTGTCGTCCCCGTCTTTCATATCGGGTATTTCAAACATACGATCGCCCTTCTTCAGTGCATATGTAAAGTACGTGTTCGCACCTGCCATCGCTCTCTCTCTTCTTCACGTCTTTTTTTTTTTAGACATGCGCTCGCGTGCTGCTTGACGAGCCCGAAAGGCGCATGTTTCTGAGAAGGTTCCGCCGTTCGAACCTCGAAAATATTCAACGCCAGTCGGTATTCAAAGCTGTGAATGCTGCTGCACGCAAGATCGTGTATTGTCCTTACTGTTCTGCGACGAACGGTGCGGTGAAAAAGGCCGGGGCCCTCAAGATCATCCACGACAAATTCCGCGCAAAACAGACGGCCGTAGAGATGGAGGCCTGGAAGAAGACCTTCACCTCTGCCGTCGAGGCACAGAAGGAGCTTAGTCTGTACATCAACAAGGCAGTCCACGAAGATCTGAACCCATTGAAGGTGCTGGACCTCTTCAGGCGTATCTCGAACGAGGTGAATATTTTCCGCCGCAGGCAGCTTTTGCCCCGTTGACTCGATTGCCAGGATTGCGAACTCCTTGGGTTGCGTCCGGAGCATAGCCGTCCAGAGGAGTTTATCTGGCAGTACATCTCTGTTCCGCCGGTGTGCATCCGACCGTCCGTTGCTCAAGATGGCGCATCAAACGAAGATGACCTCACCGTGAAGCTTACGGAAATCGTCTTCACAAATGCTCTCATAAAACAAGGCTTGGTAAAGGGTGCTCCGACGGCGCAGTTCATGGTAAACTTCCAGTCTTCTTATCCTCACTCTCTCATCTTACACACCCCAGGAACAATGGGAGTTCCTTCAACTATCAGTTGCTATGTACATCAATTCCGAGCTCCCTGGTGTGCCCTCCCAAGTCGGTCAGAAACCAATACGAGGATTCTGTCAGCGCTTGAAAGGAAAACAAGGGCGTTTCCGTGGCAATCTCTCAGGGAAGCGCGTCGATTTCTCGGGTCGTACCGTCATCTCTCCAGATCCGAACCTTCGCATAGACGAGGTTGCCGTCCCAGAGCGTGTCGCGAAGATTCTAACGTATCCTGAGCGTGTGACAAGCTTCAACATAGATAAACTCCGTAAAGCTGTACGAAATGGGTGCGACATACACCCCGGGGCTAACTACGTTACTGCTGGGAGCAACGGCTTTAAAAAGTACCTCAAGTTCGGAAACCGAGGGACGATTGCAGACGGTCTGAAGTACGGTGACGTTGTTGAGAGACATATCATCGACGGCGATATCGTGCTCTTCAATCGTCAGCCCAGTCTCCATAAGGTATGCAGTGTCATGTTTTATGTCCTTATAGCCCGCTGACGCAAGTAAAGTTGTCGATCATGTGCCACCGTGTACGTATAGACGACGTGGTTATCCTATTTCGTTGACCCCGCCCACAGGTCAAGGTGCGCCCATGGCGCTCCTTCCGGCTGAACGAATGCGTATGCAACCCATACAATGCAGATTTCGATGGCGATGAAATGAATCTTCGTGCGTCTCCTGCCTGCTATCCCCAGCCTCAGGCTCATCCTCTACTAGACGTCCCGCAAACAGAGGAAGCGCGCACAGAAGCTCTTGAACTAATGAGCGTGAAGCACAACATGGTCACACCTCGAAATGGAGAACCCGTCATTGCTGCTATCCAGGATTTCATTACTGCCTCGTACCTTTTGTCAAGACGAGATCAGTTCTTCGACAGGCGACAGTTCACCCAGATCTGCTCGTATTTCGCCGACGCCAACCTCCAAATCGATATTCCTCCCCCCACGATCTGGAAACCCGTCCGCCTCTGGACCGGTAAGCAGGTCTTCAACGTACTGATTCGCCCGAACAAACAATCAAACGTCCTCATCAATGTCGAGTCAAAGTGCAACAAAGAGGAGAAACCCGATAAAAAGCACTATTCCCCCCGTATGGACCCAGTCCCAGACCTCTCGCCCAACGATGGCTGGTTAGTCATCGTAAATAGCGAGATCATGTGTGGTGTCATGGACAAAGCCACTGTCGGTAGTGGCAAAAAGAAGTCGGTGTTCGGCATCATCATGCGCGATCACGGCCCACATGAGGCCGCCTCAGCCATGAACCGATTGGCCAAACTCTGCGCTCGTTGGCTAGGCGCGTCTTTCATGTCTTGTTCGCTCGGGATAATGTCTGAGTCAAAATTGTAGCAAACTTTGGCTTCTCATTGGGCATCAACGACGTCATCCCAGGTCCCATCTTATCTAACAAAAAGGACACCCTAGTCGAAGCAGCATATGCGAAATGCCAGGATCTAATCGCTCTGGCAAAGAAGGGTAAATTAGAGAATAAGCCGGGTTGTGACCAGGAACAGACCCTGGAAGCCCTGATCTCTTCTGAGCTCTCGAAAGTTCGTGATGAAGTGGGTGAAATTTGCATGAAAGAGCTCAGCAAGCACAATGCGCCCTTGATCATGGCCACATGTGGATCCAAGGGTGTGTTCTGAATCGTTTGTTTGTTAACACGTCTCATCCGTCTCACAGGTTCCGTCATCAATGTCTCTCAGATGGTTGCTTGTGTTGGTCAGCAGATCATTGCCGGACACCGTGTTCCAGATGGATTTCAAGATCGCTCGCTTCCACACTTCCCAAAGAAATCGCGTGAACCACCCTCCAAGGGATTTGTCCGTAACAGCTTCTTTACTGGCTTGGCCGCGACCGAGTTTCTCTTTCACGCCATTTCTGGGCGTGAGGGCCTGGTCGACACGGCGGTCAAAACGGCTGAGACGGGGTATATGCAACGTCGGCTCATGAAGGCGCTTGAGGACTTGACTACCCAGTATGACTTATCTGTACGGAATGGCACAGGTGGCGTTGTCCAATTCTGTTTTGGGGACGATGGACTCGATCCCGCCTGCCTCGAGGGTGACGCCCAGCCCATTGATTTTGTGAGGGCGTGGAGTCATGCAACTGTACGTGAAACCGCAAATCTCTCGAGCCCGTCGAGTAGCTCACGATATTCCTCAGGCTATTTGTCCAAGATCTGCGCGCGGGCTGCTGCCGTATGAAATACTGGAAATCGTGGACCGCGAGCTGTCCCTTCCGAGATTCTCTACCGAATGCACTCCAGCATATATTTCCACCATCCGCACTTTTCTCAATGACCACGTCGCACATCGCCTAGCGATCGTTCGGAAAAGTCGGGGGATGTTCGAGGCTCTGGAACGTAGCGATGAATGGGACGAATATACCGATTTGTCGATGGGCGCAACAGGTGATTGATCATATTTTGTTACACACAATGCTTTGGGACTAACCTATCTCGCAGACTCGGACAAAGCTATTGTCGATAACAAGGCCAAAGTGACAGAGGAACAACTTGTAACATTTCTCAACATCTGCTGGACAAAGTACGTCAAGGCAAAGATTGAACCAGGTTAATTTTTTTTGGTCCCCAACGTCCTGCTTCAAAGCTTATACTAGCCAAGGATCAACCGTTGGGGCTGTTGGTGCCCAATCGATTGGAGAGCCGGGGACCCAGATGACCCTGAAAACATTCCACTTCGCGGGTGTCGCTTCCATGAACGTTACGCTCGGCGTGCCGCGAATAAAAGAGATCATCAACGCTGCGAAACGGATCAGCACCCCCATCATTAGTTGCAAGCTTGTTACGAGCGATTCGGAGGCATCCGCCCGCATCGTCAAAGGTCGATTGGAGAAAACGCATCTTGGTGACGTACGGTTTTTTTTGTTCCGAATGGTGTGTATGCGGTGGTGAATATTGTTGTTAGGTTGCCGCTGTTCTCGAGGAGGCCTGGGCTCCCGAATACACTTACGTCGGAATTATTGTGGATACCCAGAGCATACAGAAACTCCAGGTATGTTCCGTTCACGACGTTCGAACAGGGATGAACCTTGTCTTTTACTTTTTGTCTAGCTCGAACTCACGCTGGATGACATCAAGTGGGCAATTGTAAGAGCCAAGAAGCTGAAAATCAAGCCAGAAGTAACACATCGATTGTCCTACGGATATAGCGGAACTGATTTGCGGTTCCTAGTCTATCATCATCATCCCGAAGAAAAATCGTCTGCGGATATATGTCGATGGTCAGGACAAGTATTATCGCCTGAGAGACCTCAAGCGCGCTTTGCCCGAAGTTGTTGTAAAGGTCAGTGCGATGAGACTTTGCTAGACGTGGGCCCTGAGATAATGCTTGTAGGGCGTGCCGTCTATATCACGGGCGGTGATCAATGTCAAGGACAAAGCCGATGACCGAGGCGAGAAGGGAGCAAAGGAGCTCCTAGTCGAAGGCTATGGCCTACAGAAAGTGATGACGACAGAAGGTACGCCCTCATGGACACCGATGCATCTACCTAGTTCCGAACTACGCAAACCTAGGCATCGTGGGTGAACGCACGTCGTCGAATCACATCATGGAAGTGGCCCAAGTCCTGGGTATCGAAGCGGCCAGAAGGACCATCATCAATGAGATCCAACACACCATGTCCGCGCACGGCATGAGCATAGATCCCCGCCATGTCATGCTCCTTGGAGATGTCATGACGTACAAGGCTCGTCTCTCTTTTCAACAACGCGTACGGCTCGAGCTCATTCTCGTAATAGGGCGAAGTTCTGGGCATCACACGTTTCGGCGTGGCCAAAATGAAGGACAGCGTGCTCATGCTGGCGTCCTTCGAGAAGACGACCGATCATCTGTTCGATGCGTCGGCTTATGGTAAAACGGATTGCATTGCTGGCGTATCTGAGAGTATTATCATGGGCAACCCAGCCGCTAACTGTGGTACCTCCATGTGAGTGGATCTTTTAACGTGCTTGTTCCTGGCCTCACTCATATTTCATAGGCCGGCGCTCTATTCCCCGGCACCAGCAATTAGCAAACCACGTCCGTTATTGTTCGAAGGGGCATTATAGATGAGCAAGAGCGTAAGACGATATGATGGGACCTCCCAATGACTTAATGGCCTTTATTTAAACACACTGTTGAAGACCATAGCAAACTTAATGTGTAATTAGCAAGTAACGACGACATCTCTGAGAAAGGTTTTTTGACGCGTAGCAGAATACGGAGGCGTGTAGTTGAGTCCCTTTGGCCGTCATGGATCTTTCGCATGAGGCGAGCGAGATCTGCTGTCCCTAATATCATCCCTACTGTAGCTCCGACGGCCCCTGCTGTAGGATCTGGACCGAGTGCGCCCCCTGGAATACGAAGAGTACGATGGGGAGCGCGAGCGCGAGCGGGACCGTGTGCGAGAACGAGAGCGAGAGCGACTGAAGGACCGAGAACGAGAACGGGGTGTCCTGGATCTGGACCTGGACCAAGAAGGCGTCCTAGACCTAGAGCGGCTCGAGCGCACAGAAGAGCTGTACGATCTTGAGCGGCCCCTGCGACCATACCCGCCGCGCTCGTAGCTGGGAGACCTCCTCCTGGGGCCCAGGATGCCCCCGCGCCGAATCGGGGACCGAGAACGCGAACGGGTGCGCGTGCGCGGACGGTATACGTCCCGTGGCGGGGGCCTGCGCGGGGGTGGCGGACGGCGATACGAGTCGTTGAAGCCACCGCCGCGGGCGGGGGGGAAGTCCCTCCCCCGCTCCCGACGCTGGAACCGCGGCGAGCGAGAGCGCGAACGTGAGCGCGGTGGGGAAAGAGAACGGGCATGCTCGCGGTCACGGTCGCGCCCGTTTCGAGGACGGAAGGGGGGAGAGCGCGAGCGGGTTCGGAGGGGCATGTCGGAGAGCTCGACTTTGAGCGCGGCGCCGTCGAGTTGGCCGCCGTTCATGTGAGACGCGGCGGTTCGAGCGGAGGCCGCGTCCACGTATTCCAAGGAAGCTTTCCCTTTATTTTGACCCGCTACAAGGAATTTCTTATTTATTAGAAAAATGGGTTGGGAGAGTGGTGATGCCAAGTATGTGGCACATACATTTTACGTAGGTTGGGAGGTCGATTTTAACGACTTCGCCGTAGAAGGCAAAAATGGACTGGAGGTGGGTCTCGACGACGTTGCGTGTAAGATTGGTGACGATGATGACCTTGGCATCTGGCTTTTCGTCGGGTTGTCTTTCCATGTCAACGTCGACATCGCGCGACTGTGGGGAAGCTGAGCGACCCCTTGTCGACATGTTGTTCAATGGTCGTTCAGTGTTGAGGTTGAGAGGTTAGACGACGAACGTGACACGGTGTGACGTATCATCAGTGTGACTCGGAAGCACAACTAACTGGGCCTGGTGTTGATTAGAAAGGGCCAATCAACCCCGGCCCTGCTTGAAATCATGGCAAGTAAATGAGTAAGTTTGTCATCAAGCTTATGGTGTGCTCATAAGTCTGTCAGTTATGCCCAGATACCCAAGTCTCACAAACAGATGCTTTTGTGACTGTTGTATTCTTATGTAGTAGGGCATGCCAGTGGTGTTGCAACCTAGCATTAATGATGGCTCGAGGGGGGATTGAACCCAGGCCTTCTTATGCTGCTGCATCCCTCCTGAGTCCTGACCATGGTACATTTCCGAATCCACCGAATAAGTCGCGCTGAATGGGCATTTATTACACCTACAATACACTTCGTATTTAAATCCACACTCAGAATGGCAGAATTACTGGAGCTGTTGGCTGGAGAAGTAAAACCAGCAAATCCAAACCACAAATTCTGTTCGACAGATTTATCGGTGCAAATAAATTGCACAGACAATTCCTATTCTATACAAGATTCCGATGAGGTCCACGGGCGGAGAGCAGCCACACGCGCTCTCTTCCTGACAGGCCCTTGTTCTCCCGAGCGAGCAGCCATATCCGGAGTGCGCTGGCGCTTCTCATGCTGCTCCCGAGCAGTCGTATCGTGAGCATGCGCACGCCTTGCATGTCGAGTTAGGAGGTCCTGACGGGCAAATCTAGCCGCTGGTGCCCGGCAGAGTTGGCAGACGAAAGGTTTCAAGCCAGAGTGACCGGCTTCGTGACGCTTACATTCATTTCGGCGCAAAAACGTCATGTGGCTGCAAAATAAGCCGTCAGCCTACCTTTTGCCCAGTGAAAAAGAACGAAAGCGTAACAACCAGTAGCGACAGGCAAAGGGGCGCTCGTTGACGTGGGAACATATGTGGACAATGATGTGGTCCCTTCTCTTGTTGACTTGCGCGCAGCCAGTGATGTAGCACCGATAGTCCTCTATAGCCTTTCCATCTTTATTTAGCTTCCCGGCGTACTTCAAAAGCCAGTGACGGTCGAGACTTCGACCAGGGTATCGGCGCCGGTATCTATTAGCCCTGCGTTGTAGGTCGTGTTCGCTAATACCTTCGTGCATATTGAATACTGGAGTGTCGGGAGAGACCAGAGGACATTTTGTATAGCCGTTCGAAGAAAGAGTACTTTGAGGTGACACAAACGTGCTGCCAAGAGTCAGGAAACTGTTTGACACAAGCTCTCTTGACGCTGCCATGGGAGTAGCGGACAAACTTCCGGAGTTCGTGCCACAATTGAATCCAGTGAGCGTTCCATCGGTAGGCAGCGCGTCTGGAAGTTCTGATACAGGTGACGAAGCGTAGTCCTTTCTAGGTATTAATGTTTGGTTTGGGGACAGACAAGTTGTTCCGGGAATGCGACTGAAACATATGTGCTCGACAACCTGGAGAAGGGCCGTTTCCATCGACCCATGGGATCCATTCTTGTCTGTCAATGGTGAACGTGTCCGCGGGGCAGCGAGCACCGCTGGATTGATACCAGCTGATGTTTCAGGAGAAACTGTTAAGGCCATGCTGAAAGTCTCGATGTCGGCGAGTGTGTCCAAAGGCTGGGATAAGGCACCGGGTGCAGATTCGAAGTTGTGAAGGGCGGTCGACGACCCGCACAGGGCATCTGAAGGGGTAGGCGAAGACGAAGGATTGATGATCCAGTCTCTGATAGAGAATGCCGAAGAGGACGTGTTGAGATCTGCATCGACGACTCGACTATCATTTTCTGAAGCTGGAGGAGAGCATCGCAAGTGCAAAGCCTCATAAGGAGAGAGGGCGTTTTCAGCAGGAGAGTGAGGCGAGTCCGAGAACAGAGGCGGGTACTGGAGGAAGGGTTCGTCCTCGGACATCACAAGGCTGGTCGCACGAGCGTGGCGAGCCTGAGGCAAAGAGTCAGGATCGCTGCCAAGTAGAATACCGAGGCCGATTTGAGTTTCCGGGGGAGAGCCAGCTTTCCCCGTGTAGGACGTGATGCGAGCGTTGGATTGCAGGCCATTGCTGTCGTCGAAGGGCGGGGCCAAGAGTGGGGTAAAACCCGAGTTCTGAAACGCAAGAGCAGTAGAGCGTCCTGGCGGAGTGGAAATAGTGTAAATCATAGCGATGTCGTGTCGTTGACTAGCTAACGTTAACTACTATAGTATGTTTCGCGACCAGAGGTGTTGGGTGGTGGGTCGATGGATCAAAGTGTTTAGGCAAGCGTCAAACGGAAACGATGCCCTTTAAATGTTTCGCTCTCGTCTCCTTTGTGCACGCCTTCTCTCATCAACAACCCAACCTTCAGCCAATCCTCCCTCTCCCTTTCGCATCCGTTCCTCCTCTCTAATATTCTTCACATCCGCCGGCGTACTCGTCTCGTCGTATTTCTTTTGGCCATCCAAGTACCGCGGTAGTCCAACCTACAGCAACAAACCGTTATCCCCGAGTTACTTCGTCCCTGTCACCGTTTCCGACAACTCTCAAGTTGGACCGGACTTGGCTGTCCTGACGCTGTCGATACCCCCCGGTTCTCATTCCTCGGACGAAAAAAATGCATCTTCGTTTGATCCGATCTGGTCAATATTTATCAAGGATGACGACATTCAGGTCGAACGGCCATATACACCGCTATTTGGCATTGACGAGAAGGGGGCCATCAAACTTTGGGTCAAGAGATACTCGAGAGGCGAAGTAGGGAGGTGGCTACATTCGAAAAAAGTCGGGGATACCATCGAAATTCGCGGTCCGTTGAAGACTTTCCCGTTCCAGGAAGGAGAATGGGACGAGGTCGTTATGGTATACCTCTGCCTCCCACCTTCTCGACCCTTTTATACTTTTTCTGACCCATCTCTGGCAGATATCTGGGGGGACAGGCTTTTCGCCGTTCCACCAGTTATTGCATCGACAGCTTCTCAAAGGCCACGTCTCAGCCAGTACCCGCTTTACGCTCCTTCACGCATCTCGGAGTCCTGCTGAGCTCCCTCCTTTGCCCCTTTTACAACCTCTGGTCGACTTTGCTGTTGCGCATCCTGATCACCTTCGCCTAAGACTACTTGTGGATGATGCGCACAGCAGGCCAGCACCCGAGAGTGTCGCAAGACACATGAAAGTGGGGAGAATAGACAGATCATCCATCGAACGCGCTCTTGACATCTCTGACGGGGCTTGGTCATGGTCTTCTTGGATGACAAACCTCTGGGCGAGGAGACAAGTCGGGGATACCGACATCAGAAAGAAGAATGTGCTCGTGCTAGTATGCGGGCCTGAGCCGTACGTCCTGGGTTTCTCCCCTTGGTTCCACCTGCTGATCAGATATCAATAACCAGGATGGTGGCCGCTATTGCTGGGCCATACGGTAGAAATTACTCTCAGGGGAAGGTCGGCGGCGTGTTGGCAGAGCTGGGATTCAAAGCTGGGCAGGTCTGGAAACTCTGATGCTACAGCTTCCATTATTTGTCTATTTGTCATGCGCGACCAGGATACACGAAGCACGCAGGAACTGCGCTTTGTTATCTCTCACCTCCCCCTGCGCGCCCCGCACGGTAATTCAATGCTCTCTGAACCCATTGCACGATGTGGAAAGGGGAGACAAGTTGCTCGTTGCACGTTGATGCCACCACCCCACCCAACGCGTTCGGTGATGCTTAACCCTTAACCCAGATCCGCGGAGCCGAAAATCCGGACAGGAGGAAAATTTACGATATTGGAAATTGACAGAAAGGCCCATCAGGAACGAAAACCACACCGAAGCCACTTGTGGTGGCAGGTCTCGGGTCGACCGGACAAAATCTAGGCAATCTATAAGCCACTGAATCGTAGACAGCGGACCCCTTAATAACCACCCCTCCCCTATTCTTCCTTCAATCTATGTGCTGCAATGAAGGGTAACTGCGCCGCACTGAGCCTTCATCGCTGCAACATCGAACATCATTTATGACCCGAAAAACAAATGGACACACCCACTCCGACCACACTTATAGGCGATGAGTGGAGAACTGAGGGGTGAGCGCAGCAGTTTTTTTTCTTTGCGTAATGTTGGTCCTGGATTTTTTTTTGCTTACCTTGTCCATCACCGGTGTCGAAAATACTGCAATGGAAGGTTGAAATCCGAGCGCTCAATCCCCGAGCTTCTACGTTTCGTGTGACCTCGTGTATTGATCACAAAGATTTTGAGCTCGAACGCAGCTTGTTCAGAAGGCGGCGCCATTCTCAATCAGTATATTCCGATTCCTTTCTCTAAAGAGTGGAGGCCATTCCACTAGAAGGTATTACCACATAGATGATCTCAGACGTTTGGTGGTGTGAGGTCACGCGAGGTAAAAAAACTTGAAGTTATGGATATACGCTGTATTTCCTACAAATAAGGGGTAATGGGCGGCGTTTCAGTGGCTCACTTCGAGAGGGTCCTGCTCGATTATTAAAAATCTGATAACCTGAGATATCATCAGGTCATGGATTCGGTACGGGGAAAGATCGCGAGAAAGACAAGCAGACACGCGACGAGGAGTTTCGATGGTTTTCGGACCGTAGTGGAGCCAGACGCGAGGGGCTTTCGTTGACATGATGTCCGGCCTCACCGTTGCCTCGCGGTGAGCCTTTCCTTTCGCCTCCCCTCCACCCTTCACTCTGACAGCCATGACATCTCGAGTTTCTTCCTTCTTGTTGCGCCACAGAAATGTGGCCCCCGTAACGCGGTCGCGGGCGCTGTGTATTCCTGCTGTCGAATCTCGGACTCCTCGTGCGACAAACGCGCGCATGAGCATTCAAGACATGAGGACATGGCACTTGACGGTAGTCTCTATAGGGTTGTTTGGCACGGTACTCCTGTCTCTTCTCACCTTCATATTTTTATTTTCTTCATTTTATCGGACGTGATTGATCTTGATGTATGGTGAATGCACACTACGAGTTCGACGCCGCTGTTCCTCGAGAGATATCGATATCAGAGGCCACAACTGCACTTCCATCGTCAAATCGTCCCCTCACAGATGGGGCTGTGGCCATCCACATCCAAGTCTAAACCGTACATGACCTTACTGACGCCTTACCTATCGATAGGTTATGCATGCTGTTTTCAATCCACTTCACCTTGATATGGTTAACACGGAGGTCGTTGGGGGTGCACCCGACGAACCAAGGAGCCAAGTACCTTATGCTGAGCTGCAGCGTCATGCGAGCCGGTCTTCGTTGTGGGTGCTGATCAGTGGCATCGTGTACGACATGACCTCGCTGCTTGATTCTCATCCCGGAGGAACCGGCCCGTTATTGAAGTACGCGGGGAAGGACGCGACGTAGGCATATCCCCGTCCTCGCAAGCACCTTTGGATGTACTGACAGTGACCACGCGTATGCAGCAAGGTCTTCATGCCGATACATCCGCCTGATGCCCTTGACACGCTGCCGCACTCAGCGCGCATAGGACCCATCGACCCAGCCACAGTTCCTCGTGCTTTGAGCGTGCCAACGGCAGAGGAGAAACGCATTGAAAAGGCGAGGGCAACACTTCCGCATCCGCAAAGCGTGTTAAACTTGTTGGAAATCGAGGTAAGGGCTATTGCCCAAGTCAAAGGTTCTCGTGGCCGATCTTGTATCTGTAGAAACTGGCAAAGAGCGTGCTTAGTGAGCGGGCTTGGGCTTACTATCGTTCTGCTGGTGACGACGAGATCAGTTGAGTCGCACCTGACATTTCTGCGACCCTCGTTTTGACCGACTGGTAGCATTCTCTGAAAACCGCAAATCGTTCTCCCGTTTCTGGTTTCGTCCCCTCGTGTGAGTGAATCTCATCGTGCGGCCGTGTTGCGGAACGTATCCGACCCGTCACCATCGCAGGCTCAACAAGGTTTCCCAAGTCTCAACAGCGAGCAACATATTGGGCATACCCACTTCGCTGCCAATCTTCATCGCACCAGCTGCGCTAGCACGCCTCGGGCACCCCGATGGCGAGAAGAACCTAGTACGCGCGGCTGGCAGGACAGGGATCGTTCAAGGCGTACGTCACGAGGTCAGAACTAGGGAGAGTGGCTTACAAGCCTGCAATATAGATTTCCAATAACGCGAGTTGCTCCATTGCCGAGATCATGTCGGTCAGGCAGCCAAATCAACGCCTGGTCTTCCAATTATATATGAACAAAGATCGTGCGGCGACCGAGAAGGCCGTTCGGGGGTTACAAAACGATGGATTCAGCGCAATCATGCTTACCGTAGACGCTGCGATGCCGGGAAAGCGCGAACTCGATCAGCGAACCAAAGGTGACTGGGAAGGACCGGCGGTAAACGGAAAGGTGGGCGGTGAGAGCAAAGGAGTCGCGCACGTGCGTAGTTCGTCCCGAGGATAGCGATAACAATAACTCACACGCTTTAACAAATAAGGCCATTGGCGGATATCAAGACCCGGACGTGTGCTGTACGTGTCATATGACGTTTTCCAGGGACTGAAGAAATGGGGAAGTTTGTTCCAACAGGGGACGATATTACTTGGATCAGAAGCCTGACCAAACTGCCGCTTGTTATCAAGGGTATTCAATGTATTGAGGTACGCGCGGGTCATCGATAATGGGTAGCAGCAATGTGCCAAGATTATGTTCCCAGGATGCGGAGCGAGCTCTGGAAGTGTGCAAAGTAGACGGCATCGTGCTGTCCAACCATGGTGGCCGAGAGCTTGATTAGTAAGTGCGATCCCACATGAATGCGTACAGAATAGCTCAAAGGTGGGATACAGTTCGCCTGCACCGATGACGGTGTTGCACGAGATGCGACAGTTACGACCAGACTTGTTGGATAAACACCAGGTATTTATCGATGGAGGTGTGACCCGAGGGACGGACGTGCTCAAGGCACTTTGTCTCGGAGCACGGGCTGTCGGACTCGGCCGGGCATTTCTTTACGCAAATAGTGTTTGGGGTGAGGAGGGTTGCATGAGGGTGATAGAAAGTAAGTGTTGGCGATATGTCTGAAAATGATACACACACTGATTTTCGTTATAGTTTTGAGAGAGGAGATTGTGTTGGGGATGCAACTGCTGGGAGTGACCCGATTGGATCAATTGACGGCTGAGAGGGTCCGGTTCGTGCACGGTTCACGATTGTAATTGGTTGTCCGTACGGAACTTGTTTGGGGAATGTCAGTGCTTTAGTGGGGTTTCCGTCCGATTACATTATTATTAAATATATTAATACCGCACTGCTACACTCTCTTTCAATCCTTTCCATTTCCTCTTCTCTTCTCATCGCTCTCTCAACCTTACTTTTCCGACCTGGCTAGTCGTCCACTACCATGAATTCCCTCAACTATCTGTCCCGCCAGCTCGATGGGCTCGCCTCCTCGCGTACCCCACCCAATACCCCTACTACCGAATTCGCAGTCCCCCCACCATTACAACCGTCCTCCTCAGCCGACGATTCCAGTATGGCCCACCGCGCGGCGGAACACACAGCATGGTCTCTCAGGTCTCTCGTTGCCCCACCCCCACCTCCGCGCCGTTCCCACTCATCTCCCGCTCGCGCACCAATGCTCCGTCGTCGCCCCTCCATTCGCACCGCCATCCGGGCCAAATCCCAATCGACAGGCCAGAGCGTGTTTCGTCGTATCTTCTTCGTTCGTATCCTGGAGCTCATTTGGCATGCCCTCTGTACCGCCGCAGCCTCCCTCCGTGTGGACGACTTGTGGCACGGACGCGGATTGAACCCACGCGGATTCCCGCCTCGACGCAGGAGCGCCGTCGTGGGTCAAGAGCCTTCCGTCGAGGGACGAGAGGGCATGGATTTGCCTGCACAACAGGTTGGCGCCGAGCAAGCGCTTTCCCATACAGAGGCGGTGGTCAAATCACCTGTCTCAGCTCACATCCCATCACCGGCTGTCAATCTCCTTACCGTCGCACGGATCTCCACCGACCCACCTGCGCCAGGTGCAACCCTCTCCGACCGTCCCTCTTTGGCTTATGCCCAGCCACACCTCTTCGCCGCCCTGATGCCCACGCCACCACCATCACGTACGCCTACTCCGACGTATTCTCCCAGTTCCGGCTTGCCGATTGCACCTCGGAAGACACCATTCCACTTACCCAAGACCCTTGTCCTCGACCTTGATGAGACCCTCATTCACTCAACTTCCCGACCTCTCCCGGCAGCCGGTATCCGTGGCCTGTTTGGCACCCGCAGGCCAGCATCACACACCGTAGAAGTTGTCATGGGCGGTCGCAGCACGCTCTACCACGTATACAAGCGCCCCTTTGTAGATTATTTTCTGCGCAAGGTGCGTGTGGCAAAATCTCGGCCACTCCCGCCTGCGCGGAAGGGCGCTGACCATCGTGGGATTGGTCTAGGTATCGGCGTGGTACACGCTCGTGATTTTTACTGCCTCGATGCAAGAGTACGCAGATCCGGTCATCGATTGGCTCGATGCAGGACAAGGCATTCTTAGACGCCGATTGTTTAGAGAGGTATGTGCCACATCGCGTAGCTCGATTGTCCTCCGCGAAAGAGCGCTCTCACCTCGGACCCCGCAGTCCTGTACCCAGCTGCCAAATGGGTCGTACACCAAGAACCTCGCCCTGGTTGAACAAGACCTTTCACGAATTTGCCTCGTCGACAATTCGCCGATTTGCTATAGCGTAAACGAGAGTACGTACTTTCCCCTTGTGGCCATGTCTTTTTTTCATCGGAAAACTAACGGCGCGTCGCAGTGAATGGCATCCCGATAGAAGGCTGGACGCATGATCCGTCGGATGAGGCGTTGCTCGACCTCCTCCCTGTCTTGGACTCGTTACGCTTTACCAGCGACGTCCGACGCGTACTCGGCATCCGCGGGTATTCATAACCATCGCCGGTCCTCCCTGTCAACACTTTATAGGATATGTCCCTACCTCGCCTTTATAGTTTTAGTTTGCTGTTTGCATTGTCACATCCACACATCCACCCGTCCCCGGTCTCGCGCATTCATTGTCAAAGCTTTCATAACTTTATAGCTCATCTGCGTCTGCGCTTAGACGCCTATATACGCAACGCCCTGCTTTATCGCTCACATATGTACTTGTATACCACAAGTTCTTGCGGTTTCAGAAACCAATACATTATCCCCATCCACATATTTCGTGCTGTGCTATCTCAGAAAGGGTGTGCGTGTGTTGGAGAGAAGAAAAGGTACTGGATTGCAATCGACTGACATTCGCGGGGTTTATGTATGACATCTGACAAAATATGAGACCAGAGAGCATGAGAAAATAGAGAGATAATATGACAATGATGATCAGATTACAAGGTTATGAGGGGGGCAAAAAGGAGACAAGGGGGTGTCCGCCAGAGCGAACGAGCCGTCAAGACATCGCAAGTGAAGCTTGCAATGCCTCCAGTTCTGCGTCTTCGTTCTCTTGTACAGCTGCCGGTCGTGCTTCGACGCGGCTCGGGCCCGCTGGGGTGTGTACTGGTACGTGATCTGCGCCCAGAAGTCGCTCGTTGAGATCCTCCTGCTCCAGTTCCCCGAGTTCTGCCCTGAGCTCGTCCTGCAAGCCGTCGAATTCCAGTAAGCCAACCGCCTTCCAACCCGCCTTTTCCGCGTATACGCACCTCATCAATTTGGAGGCCAGCATTGGCCGGATTGGATATAGCTTCTGCGATTTCGTTGGCAATGTCGCGTTGTTCGTTGATGGAGTTCATCGTCGCATCGACCTTATCAATGTTACTGGACCCGCCAGAACCAAACCAAACCAAAACCATGACAAAGCGAGGTGAGGAAATTCCGACGCCGGTCAGTTATGTGACGGAATTCTGTAGAGAGAGAAGGAGGTACGTACAGGCCGTTGTGAATGTCTTTGAGAGCGTTGGCACCTCTGCGCATCACGTCGAGTGTGTTGGCGTTGATGTTCGCCGATTCTAACGTGTTGATTTGCACCTCGAGCTGTAGCCGCATACCCGAGAGTTTATCAAGGTCCGCCTCGCGCATCTTTTTCCGCCTGAGCGCAGCAGTGGCCGCTGCGTACGATACCCGATTTTAAACCAACAAACAACAAGCAGCAGTGAATAAATGTGTTCATACGAGGAGGGAAATGGAGTACGTACCGGCCTTGTTGGAGACGGCATTGGCTTTCGCCGTGGCGAGGTCCTGCGCTATTTGACGTTGAAGGTGCTCCTCCTTCTTCTCGACCATCATGAGTTGTTCTCGCAGCGAGACAATCGCGTCGCGCGCAGTCTGCTTGGAATCGCGCCTACCGGTAAAGTAGCTCATGAACGAAGCCATCATAGTTGTGACTGTATCACCAGAAAAGAGAACGAGGATGGTATGAAGCGTCTGCAATGAGTCAAAGTCAAAGGTGATAGTCGGTCGTATTGGGATTTCGCAAGTGCCGCAGCCGCCCGAGGCACAGCTCAGATGATCCGATCCGGTAACTTATTCCCACATTCTTTTGGTAAAAACCCCAAAACAAACGGTGCTAGTGCTAGTGACACAACAAACATTACAAAACTGCCGCTATCTACAAAATTCATGAATTCGTAACAACATCCCAAGTCCTACAGGTCGCGCTAAGAATGGTGCGAAGACGCAGGGCCAGAAGGGCCGCCGCCGTCTTGCAACTGTTTCAGAAATCGCTTCAGTTCCTCAATATCCGTCTGCATCCCGTTTGCGCTGCTCCCAATGCCGCCACGCATACAACCTGTAGATGCGCCATCGTTGACCGTAGGTTGCCCATCGTCCTGTGCTAACCACTGATCGACCTGTGCCGAGATGGACCGAGCCTTTAAGCGGAAGTGGGTTCGGACAATATCTCCAAAAGGTTCTGGAGGATTCTTCAAGTTTCCGAGCATCTTTTTACGATTCACCCATTATAGGACGTTCTAACAACCGCTCAATGCGTGACGGGGACGTACCGCAGTTTTGACTACCATCCGACGAATATTTGCGGAATCTGATATGGTTTGTTCAGCTCAGTTGGAAGGGGCATCATATGATTGATGTGTGACTTACAGGCATTCGATTGTGGCGTGCCGGAGCTGGTAGCCCATCCAGGTTCGTTCAAGTACGGCTCCTCACAAAGGATCATAGACTGAATAGAGATGAGGACCTAGAATGACGTCGTCGTCGTACTACGGTCTAGAAATGCCACGGAATTCGTCACATTAACTTGCCTGAAGTAACGTAGATTTCCCGGCCACCCATCCAGGACCTGCCCATGTCCCTAGGAGCGAAAGACATACTTTGCCGTCCTTGAATAGGATATGTCTGTCTTTGTCTGTAAACGTGGACAGGAAAGACCTACCGCATATAAGTTGGGGTTGAATCGAAACTTGCCGCCATTCGTCTAAAACGTCATATGAGACAGGTCGGGATGATAACGCAGCGAAATAGCTACCGTCATATATTTCACGCTAGGTGGCATTTGATTGTAGCTGTGACCAAGGAATATGTCAAACAGGAAGCTAAATCGCATTGTAAGAACGCGAGCTCGGTAATTGCCAGGAAAGACGGACCATCCATTCTGGTAGCTATGGAGAGTGATTAGGAATATACGAGGTTGATACGAGGATTTTGAGTACTCACGGTGTTCCCTCCGGCCCGATTATAAGGGCTTTGATGATATCCACTCGAGTCTCATCAACGCGCAAAAAGATGGACGAATCCCAAGCAACAGGAAGATTTGTCGTAAGCACGGCAAGCTGAATACCAGGTGAGTTTGATTCGAAAGACAGTACAAGAGTTCGAGATACCTCTTTTGCAATCGCCAAAGATCGTTTTGGAATGTCGGAAGATGCAAGCATTCGAGCCTCGGTATTGTAGTAAAACTTGTAGTTCGGTGGTTCGTCTTGGCCAGCGGGCTTATCCGCCGGATGTAGAACCGTCAAATCGCAATATTCAAAGCGGACACGGGTGGCCCAAGCAATATAAATCTGGCGGATAGCCTCCTCAGACGTCTCGTTGGCAAGGAAAACCTCATCAGAAGTCGACTCGGACGAGTGGATCTTTGGGAGGGACTCATGGATACGCTCCACAAACTTGTCCCCCTTTGTCTCTCGAAGCGAGCGATCGATAGCCTCCGCAGTGGCGAGAATACGCTGGCAGAACCCAAGCAACTTCTGATTTTCCTCTGAAAACGGTAATGAAGTGGGAACTTCCTTTGTCTTTCCCTTGGTATCGTTGTTGATGCGCTTCTGTTCCTCGGTCATCTCGTCAGTTACGGGTTCAACAGGCCTTATACCCTCGAGGCCCTTGATGGCCGCATTGGCTTGGATGACTATCGACTCCAAGAGCTCGCGGGGGCCCGAGCTTCCTTCGTAAATGACCGTGCGCTCACGCAATGGAAGTGACCCATCGATGGCTCTCCTCGGAGTATGCGTTCGTACCGACGACACGACCATGATCGGCATGGCCATCATGCTAGAAAGCGCCTCATGATTCGAGATAGTCTAGAGCCCGTTAGTCGAAAGCCGCAGTAACTATAAGGCAGCCTACCTCGAGCCACTCAAACAGTTCAAAGTAGACAGAGGATCGCTCGGACATGTCCGTGAGGGAGTCATTCCGGAGAAGAGACGAACAAATGTTGTTGAATCGCCGACGAAGATGGGCAAGGGCGGTAGGGTGGACGAGATAATCGCTTGTGAGAGCACCTCCGGGACGCCTCAAAGAGGGCAGGAACACACGGAGTTGAGCCATCAATTGACCCAGTTTTTCGTCCTTGGTAATCTGAATGGCCTGGGCTTCTGCTTGTCCAGTAGTCTAATTACACTGGGGTCAGAAGGTGCTTAGAATGCGCGCGGGTGACGACTCACATCTTCCTTCTGATCGCCAGCATAACCGACGCCCAACTTCGATTTCTTTCCTTGGCAAGGAGGAGAGAGGTAATTATCGTCGTCATCATCCGGGTCAAGGATCATGGGAGCGTTCATCACCGAGTCGGTCTTTCTACGTTTGCTCGTTCGGACCTTGTTCTCTGTGCCATGCAGGTTCTGGAGTTGGTCATGATATAGCTGTTCGAGCATGGCAAGACCAACGCCGAGGATAATGCCTTGCAGATTGGAGCAATGGAAAAGATCGCGGTCGCTGGAGGCTTTCGTAGATTCTGGGGCCTTCGGGTAATTGATAGGTTCGCCACACGCAAAGCAGAACACTTTGAGACATTTCTTGCACTTCGTGCGGACGATTCCTCGCAAGTAATTGATGTATACATCGAAAGTGGACTGCCGGGGGTTGAGGAAGTCCGGCAACGAGGATGGACAGAGTGACTCACGAATACAGCGAAGAAATGGCTCTTGGTCCGGGGAATGGAATAGCCGCATCGGTCGGGGCACGAACATTGACCCTCGATAAGTTGAGAATATAAACTAAACAAAAAGCCCTGCTCGCCACCTTCGGGGCAGCCCTTCATCCATTGATTCTGAGTCATGAGCTTGACGCGTTCGGATACCGCGGGTATGTACTCCGTCTCGGGCTCCTCTTCGACCTCGATGACTTCCTCGCGTCTATCCTTGGAAAAGAAAATGCCTTGTACGAATGCACCTCAGCTACAAGCGCTCGGGCAATGTCGATTTGACAAACCTGCGTAAGGGTCGATGTCGACCCGGGTGCCGGGGGTATCGTCTTGGATCTCGTAGTCTGAGTCGTAATACCCGTCGTCTGATTCAGGGAAAGGGTAAGCACGCGAAAGTGGTATCAGGAGATCTACAGACCGTCGCTGTCGTCTTCACTTCCGACCGCGTCATCAGAAGCGTTGTCCTCCTCCTCTGGTGTCTATAGCTGTGTAAGAACCTTCCTGACAACGCACGTGAAAGTGGACATACCACAAGCCTCGTGGTGGCACGGCAGCGCTCAGGCTCCCTGATAGGGCCCGCCGATGACGCCGATGTAGTAGCAGCGTCGTCAGTTATATGATCAAAAGCACCATCAAATATGCGTTCGGCAGCCTCCATTACATCGCTGTATCTCCTGAGTGCAGCTCGTGCTTGGGCAGGAGTAGCACCCTGATACAAGACTGTCAGTGGAGGCGTGACAAGGGATGATTGATGAAGTACCATATCCACGAGCTGTTGAATCCCGCTTTCCATAATGAATAAACTGGCCCAAGATGAGGAATCTCGCCTGTGTGATAAGTTCTCGGACTCGTGGAATGAATTCCACTTGAGTGCACTCTGCTGAAGAGAGTCGTTACGTAACTACGATTTGGCAATCAAACCAGTCACACACTTTCTCACTAATTCCCACAAGATCTGGTCATTTAGGGATAAAGCGTGTGTACCTACTCGAATAAAGATATTCGCGGTGAGGGAGATAGAGACTATTGAGACAGCAAGTAACAACAGACAACTCCTCATACTTTGAGGGAATGCCCACTATTATTGAACATGTTATTTATCTACCACCCATCATCCGCAGCCTGTCGGGATGCATTCCGCCAGGACCTGGTGGCCCAGGGGGGATGGGGGGACCACCCGCTGGTGGAGGGCCATTTGTAGGGGGTCCCGGATTACCAGCAGGTGGGGGAGGGCCTCCAAGATGGGGTGGAGGAGGGCCACCAGGACCACCGAAGACGGGCGGAGGGAAGGGAGGACCGCCGGAGGGACCACCAGGGGGACCACCGGGGGGTATCGCATTAGGAGGGAAAGGTGGAGCACCTGGGGGAAATGGTGGCACTAGATATGGGAACTTGGCATGAATATCGGGTATCTTTTACACAGTGAGAGCTAAAAGTAACAAGTATGACGCACTGCCTTGGAATCCGGGTGGAGGGGGCCCCATTCCATGCGGAGGTGGGAAGGGAGGGCCACCCGGGGGACCCATTGCCCCTGGCGGCGGTTGCGGGAGGCCACCAGGTCCTGGAGGGAAAGGCGGACGAGCTTATGACGGGTTCACATCAGAGTAACGCTTAGGCGCAAAGGACGTCGACCTACGAAATCCTGGAGGCGGAGGCCCGCCAAAACCAGGAGGTGGAACAAACCCAGGTCCGCTGGGTGTAAGGTGCTGCGGACCAAAGCCGAACCCGCCCGGAGGAGGTCCTCCTCCCGATTCATATGCCGACGTGATTTGGTCAATGATACTCTGCGCCTTGTCGTGACCGAGGGCTGGAAAGAAACAAAGACACGAATGAGACGCATGGACCCGCGACGGAGCGGAAATGGGACTCACAAGCATAATAATCCCTCACGTTTGCGAGGTGATTCCGTCCGCTGTTATGGGCTTTGCGAACTATAAAGGTCGATGAGGACCTGGATAGTGAGGGTTAAAAAAGCGGTTCCCACCTGAAGCCGAGTCGTGGGTGAGGTATACATCACAGTAGTCGCAGTAATGTTTCTACAAATGGAGGTCAGGAGGTACATGACATGAGGTCAGACAAGCACACACGTACTGGCATCCTTAGAGCGAGTGAAGTGAGCTCGAGAAGAGAGGAGAGCTGCTGCTGTGTCTTTTACTTTTCTGAACACGTGCAACTGCAACACGTGTGCTTCTGGTGGTGCAGCACTTCCCACGAGCCCTAGCGGCCTCTCGACACTCATATGGACTCCTCAAGTGGTATTCAGGAACCTTTCGACCTCATTCGCCTCTCTCTGAGTGAGCGCGTCTTTGTGAAGCTACGAGGCGACCGTGAGCTCACCGGTATTCTTCACGTACGTCTTTCAAATATACGTTCTTACCCCATGTGCTCATCCGCATAGATACTGAATTGCGTCCCATCTTGATTGTTAGGCTTATGATGGTCACATGAATCTCATCCTTAGCGATGTCGAGGAGACGATAATGCTTGTGGATGGAGCGGAGAGTGCGCCCCCTGTACAAGGCGTTGTGAATGTGAGCCCCTCCACATCCCATCGTAGCGATCCCTTCCTTACATATCCCCACAGGCTGCGAAGAGAAAGATGGAAATGCTTTTCGTCAGAGGTGATGGCGTTATTCTAGTGCGGACATCCTTCTCCGTCGTCTTTGCCCGACTCAGTCCTCCTTTCTATCTTAGGTATCGCCTCCTTCACGGGCGTAACTTTCCTT
>Ga0307512_10001438_pt1 | contig 33750 bp, 32 predicted proteins | sample 14_EM_MG_FD_200267 | JGI IMG/M metagenome (GOLD analysis project Ga0307512, IMG submission 200267) | Populus trichocarpa ectomycorrhiza microbial communities from riparian zone in the Pacific Northwest, United States - 14_EM | ecosystem: Host-associated > Plants > Roots > Unclassified | place... | reverse complement strand
CACTTGGAGGCCGGGATCGAGCGAGTTTGGAGATGCACTTGGAGGCCATGATCGTGCGAACTTGCAGGCCGTAATCGAGCGAGTCTGGAGATACACTTGGAGGCCGTGATCGAGCGAGTTTGGAGATACACTTGGAGGTCGTGATCGAGCGAGATTGGATGAGTACTTGGAGGCGGCCGATGGACAGCGCGCCGGGACTCAATTCATCAGTTAGTTAACTCGCAACCATGGGAATGTGACAAGGTGACTTTACATTTGAAGCTCTTATGGAGAACTGGCTGGTGGCGGTCGATCGGTAGGGAGGTACGCCGGAAGCTGAAGCTACATTCAGGGGTCAACTCGAAATCGTGAGAAAGAAGGGATGACAGACACTCTTAGGTGTATGCTGTACTCAGTGTTAACTTATGATCTTGGCATGGAGAGATAGAGAGGGATGAATTAACTTTGTGTTCTGCGATGATGGTAGAGTTGTGGACGAGAAAGAGAGAGATGGGGGATGAAGATGAGAACGATATGGATGATACGAGCGGCTATGAGACATACCGAGTACGACTTGCCTGACTGGGTTTGGAAGACCTCGTGTTGCTGTAATTACACGCTGGATAGGGACTCGTACCTGCCATATCGGGGATGGTCAATTGACTCGCACACCAAATTCTCTTAAGTCCCAGTTTCTCATGATGATTTCCCCCATCTTCTCTGATCTCTCTCTTTCTTGTGCTCAACTCTACCATCACCTAAGAACACGAAGTTAAGTGATCCCTCTCTATCTCTCCATGCCATGATCATGACTTAACACCGAGTACAGCATACATCAAGTATAGACTGCTTCCAAGTACTCCTCCAATCTCGCTCGATCAAAGCCTGCAAGTCCATCTCCAAACTCGCTCAATCACGGCCTCCTGGTGCATCTCTGAGTTCACGATCACGGCCTCAAAGTGCATCTCCAAACTCGCTTGATTACGGCCTCCAAGTTAGCACAATCACGGCTTCCAATTGCATCTCCAAACCCGCTCGATCACGGCCTCAAAGTGCATCTCCAAACTCGCTCGATCACGGCCTCCAAGTGCATCTCTCAACTCGCTCGATCACGGCCTCCAAGTACATCGTTAATGAGCGACGGCGGGTGTACGGAGATACAGGGGTAACGGAGGTGCACTGAGCGACGGGGAGTACATATTCGGGAGACCCCGGGGTAGATAGACATCATCCCATTTTCATCACATCTGGATCCACGCAATTGCGTGGATTCTCACGGCTGGGTAGTATCATATCTTCTCACTTTCTTCTCAGGCTCCTCGAGCTAGAACGGTTCTTTCTCACGAATTCCGTCGTGGCCAGATTGACCTTACATATATATATAGAGATACTTAAATAATGCATGCCATATTATAAGGTAGCGAATCTTGTGACTGTAACAAAGACGAATATGATATAAGAAATGCCTTGTGCTTATGGAACCCTAAGAACCTCTGCTTTGAGAATACGGCACCAAGTCTCCCGCAGAGCTGCGCAGCGGTCTAAGTTGCTCAAAATTTGACTATCCTAATAGTCAAATCTCGTAGCGTCCTGAATGCACCTCCATAACTGCAGGTGCTTTCAGGAGCATCTGAGAATGCTCTTGCAGAGTCTGAGGAAGAAACGTCGAAACTGCGATCGGAGGGCGATGTGGAACGCGACGCGTGGTAATGACGCCGGGCGCCGAGTTATCCGCCGCAGGCGTGCCTCTGATGGCTCTGACGGAGCCCGTCCACTCCGACGGAGCCATTCTGCCCGGACCGAAATGTTTTTTTCTGATGAGTCTGAGTGATCTTGCCAGTTCTGACGATGGCAAGAATTGTGAATATGAGGATAATGAAGAGACAGAGCAGAGTCAGCTGAGCGAAGATGACGAACCCGGCTGGGTGATTGTCATAATCTCCAACATGGTACAGCAGCGCCAGGAGAGATTTTCGCTGAAGCAGATGACGCTTGACGAATTGAAACAACCAAGATGGGGAGACACACACGACTACTTCGGTGACAGTGAGAAGATGTATGGCTCATCTCAATTAATGGTTCCGGCATTCGTTCAACGCCAAATGACCAATGATGCAGCCCCACCTGCACCAACAATATTTGCAGAGCTGATGGAGTGTCTTGATATTCTCCCCGGAAAATTGCAAACACCGCAAGGGACTTCGCGACGAGGGAGTAGTCTTATGAGGCTAGGTTCTGGGAAGCCATCTTCACACACAGGTAAAACTGGGCTTCCGCCCTCCGTGTGGCCCTATTCATGATATATTCACCCCGGGCAGCAAGTTTAACCCCTAAGCTTTGACCCCTGCACAGAGCCGCCGCAGCTAATCACTATATAGAAATCAAATGTGGACGAAGTCATGGTGATGGCTCCTGTGTCATTGGAGGATTAGATAGACAAATGTTCATTATTTACGTCATATCCCTGTGAAAAGCAATTTTTGTACGAATTTTGTTACGTGTCATCTTGTTCGAGATTTCAGTGAGCAAATTGTGAGACACAATGATTGATCTGGGTATGTACATGTGTCAAAGGCACCTTACAAATGTTCTACTCCCCAAATCTTGTTGTAAGACGGCAAATAAGCTCGAACTGTCATTGCCAATTACTCTTAAGTGAGAATTCGAAAGCAATATAATTGACCAAATGAACGAACAAAATTGAAGTGAGTGATGTCACACCAGTCATAGCAGGAGTGGTCAGTGCAAACTCCAAATCTGTCTGAATTACATCCATTATTCTTTCATTCATTTATGCATCCGCCTGCCTCACTGTCTGCACGGACCTAGTGTACATGGTTGAGATATTGAACATTGAGTGAGGTACGTCATGGAAAACGAAGATAAGGAGCTTGATGAGACAATTTGAGTATGTTGAGCTATATTTATCAAAATCTCGCACCATAATCTATATGCCATATATAGCTGGCCAAATGGGCACCAATGTGATAAGGCCAGGTGATCTTTTACTCCGATGACGTGGATCAAGGGTGATGAACAATTGAGATGGTAGAATGCATCTGGATGAAAATGATAATAATTGCAACCCCAACATTGGACATCTAGAAAGTGTAACCGATTTGTTGCATACAATGAATGAGTGTACGGAGGCAATTTGGATCTGTTTAAAGTGAGTGTCAATGGCGCGTCAACAAATTTTTATGTTACATAGACAAAAATCAAAAGGCCCCATTGTGACATCCCTCGAAAATGTATGTATTGGCCGAGGTCATAGCCGCCCACGAAAATATCAAGGTTTTTGCCCAATCCCCAATGTGAGCAACAACAGAGCGTTCACGATTTTTAGTCTTGCACATTTGAAAATCATAGGGCAGCATTGCCATCTACTGCTGGGGAAAATGTATTGGCCGGCATTATAGCTAAAAAAGTAAAAAACACTCTGGTTGCCCCATCCAAAAGATGAGTGTCAACCGAATATCAATCATTGTTGGCCCTGCATCAAGAACAATGCAAGGGCTGTGTTGTGACATAATCCCATAAAGGATGTATCGGCTGCCATTCCAGGTAAATTTGCTTCTGGCAACACCTCTACTAGGCCCTGAAAATAAGTTTTAACAAAGGTTCAACAATTTTTGCCATTCCATTGCGGAAAATCAAAGGACTGTGCAGCGACACTCATCCATAATGAAACTATGAGCTGCCTTTCTCGGCAAATATGCTTGCCACAACATCGCTGTTATTACCTGACAATGAGCATCAACAGAGTGTCAAAGATTTTTGGCTTTGCGTCATTGAAGATCCAAGGGCTGTGCAGCGACATCAACCTACAATCGAACTATCTGCCCTCTTGCAACACAACAATGCTGACATCAACATCACTATAATATACTAAAAATGAGTGTCAATGGAGTGTCAACGATTTTTGGCTTTTTATCTTCGAAAATCCAAGGGGTATGTGGTGACATTGCTCCATAATCAAACTACAGCCGTCTATTTGGGCACAGATGCATGCAGCAACACCACTATCATGTGCAAAAAATCAGCCTCAAGGGAGCGTCGGCGATTTTTGGCTTTTTATCGTAGATAATCCAATGGCAGTGCAGCGACTTTATTCCATAATAGAAGTATCGGCCTGCTGTCTACGCTAACATGCTGGCAACATTGTTGCTACTACACATTAAAAGTAATCGTCAACAGAGCATCAACGATTTCTTGCCTTGCATCTTCAAACATCAAAGAGCTGTGGAGCCAAATTAACCCATGATGGAATCATCAGCTGGCTTTCTAGGTAGAAAAAGTTGGAACAACATCACTACTATGTCCTAAAAATGAGTGTCAATGGAGCATCAACGATTTCTGGCCTGCAATCTTGGAAAAACCTTGGGGTGTACACCGACATTAACCCATAATCGAAATTCCGGCCAACAGTCTGGGTAATATTTCATGCAACACCATCACCACTCTGTCCAAGAAATAAGCATCAACAGAGCATCAATAATGTCTGGCCTTCAATCTTGCAAAATCCAAGGGCTATGCTGTGACATTAACTCATAATCGAAAAATCAGCCAGCTTCCTAGGCACAATGTCTTCCAACAACATCGCCATTAGGTCCAAAAAATGTGTGTCAACGCAGAGTCAGCGATCTCTGGCCTTGCATCATGGACAATCGAAGGGATGTGCAGCAACATTGACCCATCATCGAACTATCCACCGGCTTTCACAGCAAAAATGTCTGACACAATGTGGCTACTATACCCAGAACAGGGGTGTCCATGGAGTGTCAATGATTTCTGGCCTTGCATAATGCAATATTCCAAGGCTGTGCAGCAAAATTAATCCAGAGTTGAACTATCAGCCGGTGTTCCACGCAAAAATGCTGACTATAACATTGCTACTATGTCCTGGAACTGAGCGTGAAAGTACCGTCAACGTTGCGTCAACAATATTTGGTCATCCAATGTCCATACTCCAATGGCTGTGCATCACTCGAAAACCATAATCAATATATTGGCCGCAATTGTGGCCTAAAATGGCTCTAACAATTCTGCTACCACCTGCTGACAATGTGTATCAGCCTTGTGGCAACAGGTTTTGTTGAGCTTAGTAAGTTTGAGGGCAACATAATGCATTGTGTCATTGCCAAATACCATTCTCAATTGTCAATCTTATCTGTATGACAGTGTATACAACTTTACAACACTGCATGTAATGTCTCAGAGGTTTTAGTTTTGTCTAGCATGTAGCTCAGGAGTCGCCATTTAAGCACCGGCATTGTACTCAACAACAATGTAACTTTTGACAGTCTCTCAACTCCAATTACACCACTTCCAAATTCCTACAACCATGTGGGACTCCCAATCTATAAATACCTCAGTACTAAGGGATATGATATCTTGCAAAACTGATTATGTTCTTATTAGAGATCGGAGTGACCTAACTTCGCAAAGCATATTCCATGCTTGGTGGGCTTGCTTCAATGTGGCATTGAAGGGTCCTATTGCTTCCAATAATTCTAGACATGCAGCTTTGATGCAATTTTATTTGCACTGCAGAATTGAGGAGACAAGCAGCCCTGGCATCAAATGTATCATTTGTGACCAAGTTCTTCACTATCCATCACAACATTGGACCAGATTCATCTGGAAACACTTGTGGCACAAGCACATATCGTGAAGTGAAACCAATTAACAGAGTGGGAAGTTACTTAATTGACAATAACATTCATTGATACAACCGCTGTGGCCATATTAAAGTGAGAACGCTGTCATCAAATTACAATAGTAATTTTGCAAAAGAAATTCATATTTGACAGTTAAATCTTACTTATATTGACACAATTGACAGACGGAATGCTCCAAACTGGCAGCAAAGGACTACCAAACTGTCAAATTTCACCCAGATTCCTGGGATCGCTACCTCCTGTCGGGATGTGTTTTGGCTCATATTCCATTGAATACCATATCAAACCTTGCGCTATGACTCTCATGAAATGCATTACGTGGTGACCTGGTGCTTCCATCCGATTGCACCCTTAGCAACATTTGCTCTAGGGAATACTCCATGACTGTGGCTGCAATTCAGACGCCATTGCCGGCAAGAAATAAAGTTAGCTTAGCTTTAGATTGATGGACATCAATACACAAATGAGTGATAACAACGGTCCATGTTCGCTATATGATTCAAAATTGGGCATTTGAATAAGCACAACTCGCATTTGACGTGGTTGATAGCCCAGTCTTTTCCTATTTCACATGGTAATTACAAATAATTGGTCAAGAGTCAACATACTGGAGCAAGGCTAGGGATTCATTTTAAGGAAGTTCCAGATTGTTTCAAGATTACTGATGGCGGTTTACTTAGAAGTACAACAGATAATGCTCCTTCAACTTACTCAATGACTCGGGAACTACAGTTAACCTTTGAAGCCTACCGAATCGGGTCTCCTGCATTGAGTCACCACATAGCATGCATGGCGCAGGTCATTCAGATTACTTTGGGTCCATTCCTGAGAAGTCTCGGAGCGAAAGGCCACACCAAGTCTTGGGACGCCCATGAGTGCGATCATCATTTTGGGGAGAATGCACGCACAGTCATTAGGAAGGGTCAAATACTGAGACATGAGGGTACAGCTAGAATGAACAAGGTTTGCGCAATGGCACCAGGTTTGGCAAAGTTAATTGAGAAAGTACATCGTAAAAGACATTTTGAAAGTTCTGAAACTAACATTCATATAGCAGAAAATGCTTGTTGTACTGATTACTCTGACACCTGGTCATCCAAACGAGTTCATTGACTGCCAAAAGCCAAACTATGAATTAAAGCACAATCAATGATGGATTTGAAGTCACAGTGGAAGTCGACACTGGAGTTGTTTGAGTGAGCCAACTGATTCCGAGAATTCACCGATGTATGCCTCAAGAATCCAAAATACAGTAATTACCGGACTCTCTTCACAACTTAGATTACATGAACCGTTGTCATGTACCTCATAGAAGGGTTAAGGCCATTCTGATACTGGACACTGTGGATGTTGAAAAGGTATACCATTACTCTTGATCACATCATCACTACCTACATTAACATGTTCCATCAGATGGATTGCATTCTTCAATGCTTGGCAATGAACAAGAAACAAAGGAAGGAATTCTTATATGGTGCTGTGAAGGTTGCGCTCCAGCAGCTGTCCAAATATTATGCCGAAGACAGTCCAATGACCGGTCTGCCCATGATTTTGAACCATAACCTGGAACCTTTCCAGAAGTTGTGATCATTTAGAAAGTGGGACAACCCGAAGGATATTAATCCAGAAGATGAGACTTCGTATACTACCCAATACCAGGATGCCTTTTTGCAGTATATGTATAATGGATACTGTGACAAACATCAACGAATGTCCGTCATTAAACCTGAAAATTTCCTTATCCTGACATGTTCCTCTCAGCCAAGATATCTCGATTTTGTGAATCGTCTGTTGGTCCATATGATTTGTCTAACAATGATGTAGAATACTTGAGGCCTGAATGCATGACTGAAACAACACCCTGATGAAGCGATCGTGCTGCACGGTTATTGACAGCCCCAATTTTCCATTACAAGTCACCTACTGCATCTCCACGCAACTGGGGGCAAGTCAATGCAAATCATAATGATTACCACTCCAACCCCAGGTTGAGTAGGAGTACATTGTTGTTACCGGATATTAACGACTTGTGCTGCTAGCGAGAGAAAACTCAATATAGGTACACCGATATCTCCAATGAGGTCCGGGACATATTCTCCATTGTACCTGATCATGTCGGAGTGGAAGCCAGATTGTCTCTTCAGCGAGATGTTAGTGGCTGGGGACAGTCTAAAACTACTGACAAGACACATCCGGAAAAATTCATTGTAAGAATGTTTACTTGAGCCAATACCAGCATATTGGCCGGCCATTGCACACAATTGGGTACCACGGGAAGTGAAAACGACTCGGAATCGAAGCAAGGGACGGACGAGAAGAAACTGGACCGACTCTCCAACAAGCAATATATTTTCGATATGTGGCAGGGCTGCCAAAACCTTTGCACTACACAGAAGGAATCTTGCGCATGTAACGAGTCAACGACAGCCATAGGATACATTCCAGATACTGAAGAGATCATCAAGGAATGCTGGTCAAATGTCCAACATGATATTGCGGCTGCATTCACAATCTCAGAAAGATCACCTTTGCCACCAGCGTTGTGTGCCAAGGATCTCCCTGGAGGATGAACTCCAGTACTAAATGTCTGCCGAATCATAGGAATTGTCCTTTATCCAGTCGATGGGGATGAGGATAGCGCACCAGAAAGCATTTCTAACACCAATAATTGGCTTCAGTGCGATGGTGATTGGGATCTTGCAAATGAGGGTGAAGGTGACTGTGAGGCGAACAATACAACCGATGTAATGCTAGACCATTGCATCAAGGCTTGGTAAAACCCAGCACACCTGGTTGTCAGTGCCGACCCAAATAATCCTGCATTGATTCGGTCAAGATGGATGTCAATGAAACCAGCTGAAAAGGGGTTGTTGACTGTCAGTATAATGGAAACAAGAAAAAGTAGGGCAAGTTTGGTCAATGTGTTTTCAGCAGGTTCTCAATGTTGATGGGCTGAGAATTTCGCTTGAAGAAACATCATAGGAGAATGGTGAGTAGTCGCATGTGGATAAGTGTTCATAAACAAAGGTATAGCTGGCAGAATGTAATATTCAGTTACATATATCAATTTTGGTAGAATAAAAAAGGTCCGTGCAAACATCTTGCTGAGCTCCGCATTTCCAACGGGTTGAGTCCCAATTGCCCCGAAAGTCTACCAATATCTTTAAATAACTATTTATACAATCATTGATGGCTGCAGATATTCAGTATAAAATTCATTTCTATGACTGTCAACAGAGGTTAAACAATTTTAAATCTTGCATCCCGGGTGATCAGTACGCCGATAGGTTGCACACAGCGCTCACCCAAATTCGGCCCTCCATTATATGTAAAATATATTGCAACACCCTCCCTGCCACATCATTGAAATGAGCTTCAACACTTTTTCAACATGTTTCTTGTGTAATCTCGGCGGCGAGAGGTTTCATACAGTGCGAAACGATGTTCTGACTGCCTGTATATTATCAAGAAAAAACCAAACCCTCCCTAGCCCATCTTGGAAATGAGCATCATCGGAGTATCAATCATTTTCGGTCTTGCATCCTTGTTTATCTCAGTGGCAGTTTATCACAATCATCCATCTACAAGAATATGGCATCCATTCGAGTGAAATATGTACAGGATATTGCAGCCACATCATCTGGGACATTATCATCTTAATTGATTTATACTGGTACCCCTGAGTATTCTTGAGCCTTTCAATGTACATAAACAGTCAGAACACTGTATATAGACAATCACAGCCACATCGCACAGTAATTAACCATTAGGCAACAATAACTACAGTTGAGGCTCCGCTGACGCTTATTATAGATATGGGGTAGGGAGTGTTTCGCTTTCTGTTTTCTTCATATCAGCGGCCAATACTTTGTTTATGATTGTGTGCATCCTCTCACCCAGCAGATTACCCAAGATACGGGTCAAACATTCAATAAGGCTCCGTTGACATGCATTTTCAGGATTGCATAGGGCTCGTGTGTCTGTTCCTAGTGATCATTATGACAGCCAATAAATCAACAACTTGTAGTTATATACCAACCGCAATATTGTGCAAGTAACCGTAGCCTATCTGAATATGATGATAAATTGTGATAGCAGACTTGCAGAACCAGAGATTGGAACTGACGGGTTTTGCCGAATCGGGCAAAACCAGCGTGTTGACCAGGATGGGTCTGGGTGTATCCTGCCGAGAGTCAGTTCGTTGGTATTTCGCTTTTGTCTGGAACCGCACTCACTCGTTTTTGCAGTCCATACTCAGACAGCTGACAAGTTGCCCGGACCTCTTGCTTACACGAGGTGTATGTGAAAAGTCAATTGACACTTGGCAGCATCATGAAGATATGCTTCCCTCCAACTCAATAGTTAAGTAACTATTTTGTAACTCTGCGAAAACTAAAAGTATACTTACTTGTAATACTTAGCGTGAAGCCAGTCAGGTGATAGCAATGGAACGAAATTTTATGCTCAAGAAATCGCCCGAGATTGTATCAACCTTTAGACAAACAACCCAGATGTGCTTAGAAAGTCTACCCTCATAATTATAACCAACCTATACCGTATGAGCAGGCATCAGCAACCTCATTATCCTTGAGTTGTCATCAGGCTGGGATACTTGACCGAAATTGGGTCCTTTTACTAAGTCGCACCTGCCTCAATTGCCAGGGTGCAGGTAGGCGCTACTATTATTCCCAAAGACCAATCCCTGATTCTTTACAATCACATTCAAGAAACATGATAGGCTTCGACCTTGAAACCTCTAGCAATTGTAATGAGTACTTTGAACCTTTGTAGCGCATAGTTTGCATTTCATTCAATCAATGAGCTTAGCTGAAATCTGAGCACACATCCATGAAAAACCTTCTAGCAACAAGATCTTAACAACTTTTGTACTGTGCGGTGGAAATCTTGGATCCGGATATCGCACATGGTATCTGCCGTAGTACGCTACAGCAATGGAGGTGTTGTTTCCAGGAGCATACGGAGCGAGTAGCCGCAGCCAGATACTTGATTGGCTAAAACTATAATAAACAATTGAGAAGATGAAAATAGATGAGATGATGATTCATATGTGATTGGTGAGGTCTCTGGATCGTGGTGTTCGAAGCCGTCTGGTGAATGTTACTCAACCTTGTCGATGGCATAATGCAAAGCAGCCATAACCCAAACACTTTTACTTACCCACTGAGTTATATCGATTTGTAGTTCTGGGAACTGTATTCCCCCCACAACGGTAATGTTTCCCACTGAATCTCGGCAGTTACTGCTCCTGGTGGACATAACAAGGACTACTCGACTGTAGTCTCAATGACTACCGCTGAATGCTCCGAATGTAGATCCGAGTTGGTACTTAGAACTGTGATTAGGGCAACGGCACTCAGTGCAAGTTACACATTCGCAAGAAATATGGCATCTTGTCATTCGATACATACTGAGCCTGTAATGCCATCATTGCAGTGGAGAACTGAATGGATTGAAAGAACTTGCCAGGGAGGTTTCATCATGGATATTGATAAAAAATGACGCGTTGCAAAACAAATCCTCTGTGGGCATAACAAGATAACCAGCATTGAGTATTTAGAGCAAGCTCAATGATATTCTGCCGACCACTTGGGACCACTTTATAGGGCACAACATTGTGTGCCACATATGAGCATATATAAAATCAGCTACTTCTCAGCTTCACCCTAGCTATCTGTACTGTACTATTGACAGTCTAAAAGTTATTCCTACCTTCCACTAGCAAAAGCAAGCAGAGTCTGTTGAATAAAATCTGTCGAACGCAGAGAGAGACTATTAAAGGTAGGTATGATTGATGCAATCAATAGTTACTGCATGTAACATTGTCTTAATCACTGCTGGGTGGTTAACTAATGGCACATAAAATCTCTGATCCCAAAGGTTGAAACCCTAGTTTACCGACCGGCTGAATTTAACATCCTCTACATGGTCAGCTCTCATTAGCTTAGCATCTTGATAGTAGTGTTTACATGTAATACCCTGCATTGATACGAATTCAGGCTCTTCCGCAATGTCAGATCTGCCCTTCCTAAGTAACAACCCTTGAACCCGTCGTATGTTATTCAATTGCCTTGGCGTCCGTGGGGCTCTCTCTTTCTATTCTCCAGGATTGTATCCTGCGTTATGCAGTGCATGCTCTGGCAACTGATGTGTGCTGCCGCAAAACATAGAAAAGACATAGCAAGAAAAACTTTCACACAAAACTGGTCAACTTCTATTGTGACCCAAATGCTACTCAGTGCAATCCCACGAAGCAAAACCGGCCTTCCGCTGGCAAAATTCATTCAGGTGATAGATCTATGTGGGTGCCATCAAGCCACTGGCAACAATCCATGACCGTAAGACAATTCATTAGGCTCAGAATACGGTTAAAGCAAAATTACTCATTCCCTCTTGCAATTACTTCACGATAAAAGTAAATTCACATGGCATTGAGCACGTTTCCGAAGGCGCCCACACAGCCTCTGACAATGCATCACGATGAAATATTTATCGTTCTCAAATTGTTTGGGCTATTCAATGGCGTTGATTTCAAGTATTCTATAGAGTATATCTGATACTAAATTCAAAACATGGTTAACAGAGGTGTTGAAAGAAACATCATCAGTGTTTTGGTTATTACGTTGGTTAGGTATTCACAGTGATTATCAAAGTGGAGGGTTACGGCAGAGATGGCAGGGGCAGCGTTGGTGAATCAAAAGTACAAATTTAGTTCAATGTTCTCAGACGAATGTAAATTATATCCTGTATAACCGCATATCCGTCCCCAGCAAAACACAAGTAGGTTACATCAATTGAAAGTCTTGCATGTGAACCATGAAGATTACTCTTTTCCCATCATCCTTGGCAACAACAGGCGCCAGACTGACCCGAAAATAGCAGAATCCAAAATACAATAGATCATACTGACCATCGTTATCTTTCTTTGTGCTTCACAATGACTGGTTTTCTGGTTTCCACAAAGGTTGCAAGCAAATCCATATATAACAATGCCTAGTTATGATTGCGTCACTCAGAGCTGATATTGAGTGACTTGTATATATATGTAGAACTGTCCACTACATCAGCAAAATGTAAACCAGTCCGGAACCACTATCGCAACCTCACAGCCACTTCCGTAGCCCTCACCATTGCTTCCAAGTACTTCCAGATGCTCCCAGCCCTCACTGGATCTTTACAATGTTCTCTAAGACTCTGGAACAGAATTCTCAGGTGCTGTAATGGCACGGCTCCACGTGACGTGTCCAGGGCCGGGTAATACGCGCTGTATATAGTCGGCTCGCCACGAGCCTTAGATCTCTAGCGATAATGTTACTTTACTTACCTTTCTACTACTCTACAATATTGACATCCACGTTTGCAACCGTATCTTCTGATATACCTTCCTACAAGGCCATACACGGGCGTATGCCTTTACACTATTATCCACCTTACAATTTCAGATACGTTTCGCATACGGGATTTCCTGAATTATGCATTTCGGACGCGTCACGACACGCAATTTACGCGCAATATATCATACAAACCTGGCAGCACTGATTGCATCAGCGAAGTGTCTAGATATGTCTATCGAATTGAGGTTAACGGTAACAGAGAAGGTCTTGTGCGGATTTCAGAGGCCAATCGGCCACCGACGCGTCGCGACACCTAAGAAGGAGAAATCGTCTGGATTTGACAGCGACAGATTGCAGAAGCAAAGATCCTTGATAAGTACACCCAATTAAGGTTAACAATTGCAGAGACAATCCGAGTTGATTACAGAGGCCAATGAGCAAGGAGATGCGTCAGTGACCAAGTCAGTCGAAATCAATTGCAACAAATTCATCATACGAGAACTCGAAGGCTACCAATTGTGGCATCAATGAGACATGATAAGTTACCTTCCAATTGAGCCAATTGACGATGACAGGGACGATTCCAAAGCCCATGCGTCCACCAGAGTCGCATCACCGGCAATGCCGAAGCCAATTCTACTTCAGTTCACCTTGATGACAGCTAATTGACGATAAACAGGCGCATACCCCGAACGAAGTACACCTACGAAAGATCAGGGCAGATTCACCAAATACGCGCGATTCACGTGGATCCACATCGCCGACGACAGTTGCAAACGCGATTATTTTCTACATCACTCGATGGAGTCATCTACGTTACGGATGCTGCGAGGGGTTCTAGCAGCGGCTATGAAATGATACAACTATGATTACCAAATGATTACCGGTATGATTACCGGTATCATTGGGCTATCAACGGCGGCAGTGTTCGAGATACTGGAGCGGCGATCGCAGATCGTGTGGCAGCTCAGTAAGGGAAGTATAATACCCGCGAATATTCTAAAGTGGGTAGCAGATACAATTCGCGATTACCATCGTCAATTATCACAGTTAGCACCTGATTGGACGACCGAATCGGATCGTTGTGAGAGAGAGCCATCTGCGCCGACTCTATTCTATTTCGGCAAGCAAGTCAATGAAAGCTGATCAATCGCCAATGAGCGAATCCGGATGTGCCCATACGATGGCATACACAGAGGGTTTTTAGGATTTGCAATGGAGATGATTTGATTTGTAGCCGGGATTCTCAGGATGCACGGGGCTACCGGTGGATGGACCGTCGGGGCACTCTCAGGAGACCAGCGGATTCCGTATATACTTTACGCGTGCGGAGATTCAATTGATGTGTTGTATCCCCACGTGGGAATGGACAGTATTTGGTTGTCAGACAGTCCCAATTGGGTGTGACAAGTATGTGATTCGCTCGGTGAGCTTATTCATACACATGGTGGCAGCCGCCGTGGACGCACTGTGTGAGCTGGAGACTGATAAGGATTGCTTTGGCACATGTCCAAGAATCGTACTGTCGACATGCAAAGCATTCGAATTTTGGCTCTGCAACCCCAGGGTAAGCGGAAGAGGTGGCAGTGGACCGGACAGGCCATCATGTATGCCCCGGGAAAGTACCTGGATCACGGCTTGGGAGGCGGCGTGTTCCGAAGGAGGTGGCAGTGTTCCGGATAATCAAATACTTGGAGCCAATGCCTTTGACGATCTACTGGCCAGTGAGGAGGTTGTTTGGACGTTGTTCCCAAGAGTGGAAGTTCGTATAGGGCTGCTGGGAGTGACCGTGGAAAGCATCCCAGGTGGTGAGATAGGCACCAGGCACTGGACGGGCGAGCAGGGAGCAGTGGCGGTAGCTGCGGCAGAAGAGCGTCCACATGGGAACCTTGAATGACTGCTACCGGCACTCCAAGACACGAAGGGAGTACTGGACGGCGGGGTTTCGCACAATTGTTGCGAACAGTTTTGAATCCGGGCTCCTGGATATTGCTTCATACTGCTCCATATCTAGTACGAATTGAGAACTAACGTTTGCAGATGGAGCCAGCACAACAACAAAGACAGTGCCTACAGACGATGGAGGACATATCCCGGCTATATACGGAGAATTCGTGAGGTTTTCAGCAAAGAGGCGGAGACACTCGCGCCGCATTGGTCAATTGACCATTCAATAGACTTGGAGCCTCGCTACAATTTGCCATATGCGCGGATTACAATTGAGCGGAGTTGTGTTGAACTGAGTTTTCAGTTGAGTTGAGTTGAGTTGAGCGGTATTCACACAATTGCGTGGATAAAGATCACGTGCTCACGAAGCCGGATCATGGATTTGGATTTGGACTGAAAGATCCTATGCGATATGGACAGATGGATGAGTGGGTATTTTCTTATGATGGACGATATGTCACCGGATGAATTATGGGACTGCGATGAAGAGTCAATGGAAGACGGACATTATAGAGGTTAGTAAATATGACCTTTAGAGGGCTTACAGAGCTACAGGAGCAGTTACGGAATGTGGCCTATACGAGCGCAATTATGCACATGGTGGAAACGAATGGCTGGAATCAACTAGATCACAGCCGGAGATGGATCGCGACCAGATGGATCGGGGCCGGAGATGCCTAACTAGGGATGCATCTCATCCGGAGGTGGATCGCGGCCGGATATGGATCGCGCCCCGATATGGATGGATGACCAGAGGTGGATGACAGGAGATGGATGACAGGAGATGGATCTCAGGAGATGGAACACGGGAGACGGATGACACTCGACCTCCTTGCCTTTTATGAAGATATTGAGGTTATCCGACATTATACCATTCCTGAGATCACGACTTTGATTCCAGACTACAAAGTTACAATCGAGCGCACATATTCAGACATACGATATACCGGCGGCATGGTTCCACCAAGAACGATACCGAGCACTATTCCGAGCATATTTCAAAGATACCCAATACAACAGCGATGCCCGAGTTACAATGCCGAGTACGATCCCGGATTAGATCCCGACTCAGCTTCTGTGATCCAGAGTCACATAGCTACAATGCCGATACCGCACATCTCGAAGCCGTATGAGATAAGTCGCCAGCGGTGCAACGATCTTTAAAGAGGGGCATTACAGTGCCGGAATCGCAACAACCGTTACCGCGAATAATCACCGTACCGGAAGTGCACGAACGCAGCACTCAAACGCAGTCACCGATATAGAAGGCTAGTAGCGGCAAGTGCACATGGAGAAGAAGTAACAGTTGTACTCCGAGGATGGCGAAAAGTGCACGCAGGGAAGTGATGGCAAACGCACCTACAGATGAATGAAGAAGCTGTAATGGATTAGTCGTCTGCAGAGCTACGATGTACAAAAGGTGGATGACCGTACCGGAATCCAAACCAACCCCTACTGCAAGCAATCACTGAACCGGAAGTGCTGGGAGAAAGCACCTTGGAGCGCACTTACCGGCAGAGAATCGCATCTGGAGATTAGTCCACAAGCGTACGTGGTGAAGAGTCAACCAGTCCGCCTGGAGATGAAACTACAAGTGAATTCAGAAAACGACGATATGGATAGCGAGACAAGTGACAGCAAGCACACCTGGAGAAGGAGCGGAAAGCATACCCGGAGGAAAGCCGGCGAGCAATTGGAGATGATGATTGCACCGAGCACAGGGCGGATGTCGTGTGTACCTATAAGTTCACCGAACAGGAGGAAGATAAGTGCGACTGCAAGAGCACCGGAGATGATGTGAAGATCAAGCGAGTTTGATCTATGCCGAAGGAGTGCATTTATGTCTACCGAAGCAGTTCCGAACGAGACCGAAAATGATCTCCGAACGTAGCAAATAGTCTACCGAACGGCATCACAAGAGACAATCACCGAATGGCATCATGAGAGACGGTTGAGACAACTACCCAGAGACGATGACTGAGCATAGCGACCAAGACCATGGCCGAATGACTCCAAGTTGGGATTGAATACCAGGATTATCGGGAGCCCGACCTACCGAAGGCACCGACTGGGATGTTTACCACACGGCTTAGTGAAGCGATCATACTGGAGGCCAATGAGCCTGCTTGGCCGATGCTGAAGGAGGATAAATAACTACTGACGGGCACCGTGTGAGAGCCACCGGCTGCAAGAGAGGATGTCAGATATCGAAACTGGCCTACAGAGCTATGCACGAGGGTCGGGAGAGTGCAAATGCGCTTCAATATACATGGTATGAATGACCATTTGATGAGAAGCTTACGAGATAGATACGAGGTCATATATGATTGACCGTCACCGACGGCTATGATACCGAGAGCAGAAGCTACAATCCATGCCGAGAGGTCAAACCCGCTTCATCCGTGCAGACTAACCGCGAATATGACTACCGAAGCTGCTTCCAAAGCAGCAACAATGAGCACTGACGGGCAGGGCCTGCGGAGTTGCGTACAAGGAATTTGGAGAGCTCGAGTGCTAGCGCACTTGAAAGTATGGTGAGTATGACCAGTTACTGGGATGCTTACAAGTTAGATATAGCGATGCAATGGCCGATGGAGATGACGATGATGAACAGCAGCGAGCGGAAGCCACCATCGATGCCGCCGAGTCAAGACGAGGCTCATACTATGATTGGGGATTTCACCGAGATTACTGTGTCTAATTCCGACAATGACCTACACTTGGTACAAGTTACAAGTGCGAGATTCGATGGTCGGAGGCCGGACAATTCGGAAGTGGAGAATGGAGGACGGTGTCACTTCGGATTGTCCTTCTTTCTCTGCTCTCTTCCTTACTTCTTTACTTCTTTGGATGTCGGCCCAGTACAAATGGCGTTGGCACGGGTTGTTACCACCTCCGGAGATAAGTCAAGTGGAGGTGGAGTTTCCCCGTGCGCCGGATCCGCCGAATGGCTACCACATGGTACTGATCGGTTGTGGGACTTATGGGTTCGTACGTATGCGTACTTTGAACGGTTATTTGATTGTTTCCTTCCCTGTCTACTCTTGTACGTGATTATGCAGCGCAGGGGGTCTGCACCTAAAGAGCGGCATAATGTAATGGCACGGCTGCACGTGACGTGTGCAGGGCCGGGTAATACCCGGTTAATATAGTCGGCTCGCCACGAGCCTTAGATCTCTAGTGATAATCTTACTCTACTTACCTTTATACTACTCAACAATATTGACATCCACGTTTGCAACCGTATCTTCTGATATACCTTCCTACGAGGCCATACACGGGCGTATGTCTTTACAGGTGCTCCTGAAAGTATCTGCAGTTATGGAGGTGCATTTGGGATGGTACAAGTGTGACTGTTGGAATACTCAAATTTTGGAGCTCCTGAGACATCAGCGTAGGTCTGCAGAGGACTTCATGAGCAGCTGAGACTCCAGTGCAGGTCCGTGAGAGAAATCGTGAGTGACTGAGTCCTCTTTGCAAGCTTTCTGTGAGACTTGCTGCAATATTATGACAGCAGTGGTTGTTACGATTCGATAACCACAAGGCCTTTCATCTATCAAATTCCTCCTTGATACAATCATAAGATTCGCCACGTCATATTATGGCATGTATTCTCTATCTCAGTTACGCCATATATATAGATATTCTCGATCTGCCTCCAGATGGTACTCAAGCACAATCGGAGAAGCACCTGCAGTCGCCGATTGTGAGAAGGTAGTGGTGCACTTAGAGGCCATGCTGATGTGAAGTTGGGGATGCACTTGAAGGGCATAATCGTGCAGGAATGGAGATACACTTGGAGTACATGATCGTGCAAACTTGGAAACCATAATGGAGCGAGTTTGGTGATGTACTTGGAGGCTGAGATTGAGTGAACTTAGAGATGCACCTGGAGGCCGTAATGGAGGGAGTGTGGAGATGCATTTGGAGGCCGAGATTGAGTGGACTCAGAGATGCATTTGGAGGCTGAGATTGGGTTAACTTAGAGATCCACATGGAGTCCATAATGGAGCGAGTTTGGAGATGCACTTGGAGGCTGAGATTCAGTGGACTCAGAGATGCACCTGCAGGCCATAATAGTGCGACAGTCGAGATGCATTTGGAGCCTGCGATCGAGTGAACTGAGAGAAGCACCTGGAGGCCGTAGTCGTGAGAGAAGGGATACGCAATTGGAAGCCATGATCGTGCACACTTTGAGGCCGAAATTGAGCCAGTTTCAAGACCCACTTGGGAGGCCATCATTGTGCAAACATGGAGGCCATACTGGAGCAAGTTAGCCGATGCACTTGAAGGCTGAGATTGAGTTAACTTGGAGATGTCCTTGGAGGCTGTAATGGAGCGAGTGTGGAGACGAATTTGGAGTCTGAAATTGAGCGCACTGAGAGATGAACTTGGAGGTCGTAATTGCATTGGAAAGGAGATACACTTGCAAGCCATGAACGTGCAACCATGCAGGCCGAGAACGAAGGGAGTTTGGAGATGCAATTTATTGACACGAATGATCGCGAATGGAGTAGTACTTGGAAGCGAATGATCAGGATGTGGTTGATCTAGAGTCATTAGTTATGGAGGTGGTAGATCGGGAGAGAGTAGCGATGGGAGCTGAGAGTCTTTTCATTGGTTAACTCAGAATGGTGGGAATGTAGAGAATTGAATACGATGAAATCCACTGAGGGTTCAGTAACTGGCTGCGATCAAAAGACTGTCGATTTTGGGATGACTTAAATACTTCCTGTATGCAATACTGGGTGAATGCTGTACTCGGTGTTAACTCATGATCACAGCATGGAGAGATAGACAGGGGGGACATAACTTTGTGTTCCCAGGTGCGTATAGAGTTGGAGACAAGAAAGAGAGAAGATGCAAGGAGATGGGAAATAATCATTAGAAACTGGGATTTAGAGAATATGGTGTGCAGGTGATTGTTCCGTTCCCAATACAGCAGGTTCGACATCTGATCACGCAGGTAATAAGATCCATATGAAGTCTTGAACACCCAGACAGGCAAGTAGTACCCCTGATTTATCATTTCCACTCTTATGCTTCATATCATTCCCAATTTTCATCCCCCATCTTTTGCCCATCCACAATTCCACCTTCATTGTAGAACACAAAGTTAAGTCATCTCTATCCCTCTCTCCATACCATTATCATCAGTTAACACTCAGTACAGCATACACCGAGTAAAGCATTCACCGAATACAACATACTCTGAATAAAGCATAGACCTAACACAGCATACAACAAATTCTGCATACACCAAATACAACATCTATCCAGGATTGTCTCACTTCTCTTCAATTCCCACCTGATTATTAATTGAAACCTCAATTTATCTTCAGCTTCCGACGTGTCTTCTTACAACATCGTCTGCCACCGGCCAGCTCTCCATTAGAGCTCACAAGTAAAGTCAAGTCTTCACAATGCCGCTGTTGAGAATTACTGTCACTATCCAATCAATAGAGCAGTAACACATGGCATGCCTACAATTGACCACCTCGATGTAGTCCTCCATTCTCTCTCGATCAAGTCCTTCATGTGCATCCCCAAAGTCGCATCATCACAGCCTCCAAGTATATCACTATTCTTGCATGATTCTGGCCTCCATGTGGATCTCTGACGTATCTTGATTTCGGCATCCAAGTGCATCTCCAAACCCGGTCAGTTAGTGTTTCCAACTTCATCCAAGCATGGCCTCGGAAGTGTTTCTCAAGTCTCGTTGAATCAAAGCCCCCAAGTTTACAGTATCATGTGCTCCAAGTCCGTAGTTATTCTTGCATGATTGCGGCCTACATGTGAATCTCTAAGTCCACCCAATGCCGGCATTCAAGTGCATCTCTAAACTCCATCCATTACGACCTCCAATTACATCTCACAGTTTACTCCATTTTCCTCTGCAGGAGCCCCCGGAATTGCTCCAAGTGCAGTCTGCGGGCATTCTGCATACAAGCTACAGGGAAGGCTTCGCCGCCCCCGAGACTGAAACCGGCGACCTATATGTGACCTATATTAGTGGCTATAATTGTGGCTAGTTTGCACTTAAGTCAAGTTTTCTAACTGATTTCGGCATGTTAAAGAAATTCAAAGGTTGCAAAAAAAATGCCGGCAAATCAAGCGTCAGGTTACTTGCTTCATCATCTCAACCTATCGTCACTTTCCATACAGGACTCAGATGTAGTATAAGAGGATATCAGAAGCGCAAACCACTACACCATCTTGACCGGCTGAAAATATAGACAAAAATAGACATGATGTATGTACTTCAGGGCAAAGTGGCAAAGTATACAGCAACCTATCTAGACAGTAAAAGCTCTTGATAGACTACATATTTGGTTGCTCCAGACTTGTTATCCACTTCTAGAAGTATCCTACATTCCATTCTATTCCTGACTTGTTATACACTGTAGTAAAGTTGACCGTGTGACAATACATTTGTTCGGTGTTCAATTACGACTTTTTCAAACGTCAGTCCCTGGCAACTGTTGAATCTAGTTGCATAGGCGAGCCGTAAAGGAAATTGTCGACGCCGGTTAGTCCATCGGCGATTCCGAGGTCGAAAGTTCAAGGTTATGCGAGGAATTCAGAAAGTGTTGCGAGACAAAGAAGATTCAATAAGGTGAACTTCAAGTACGCTTTCAAGAAGATGGTCGACCACTATCATGCAGTTATTGACCAATCCCTCGTCGAAATCAAGGTTCCTCATGATGGTGCAGACGCCAGCCTGATTCAAATTCAACTCGTGTGGCGGTACACCATTTTCTCGCTGCAGGGAGAGATAATGCATACAGGCGGCTAGGTGGTTTTCAGGTACAGGAGTGTCATCTTCCTCGAGGTAGTCAAAACTGTAGTATGAGACTGCATAACGTTAGAGTCGAAACGTAGTAAAACAGAGGACGGTGTGTACTTTGGACTTTCGGCAGACGCTCTAGCATAATTTCATTTAACATATCAATGTTGTAATTGAGGGGACTCAGAAAACAATTTCGTATGCAATCCTCTGCAACAGCAAAAAGCTCTGGTGGGTAAAGAAAAACTATTGCGTCTTGGACTGTATCCACATCGTCTATCATATCTAATGGAATATCGGTTTCGTCCAACAATTTGGAACCTTGGCTGATGTCGTCGAACCACCGTGCGTAATGAAGGTCAGAAGAATTATGTATCGGCCGGTCCAAACGCAGGATAGGGAATGATGGCCACAAAGGAGAAGAAACAATCGAAGCATCAATGGTCTCAGACTTGCCAGCATAACGCACATCCAGAGCTGTTTGACGGAAATTGCCGATTCCAAGCAATATTTTGCCACCAAAGGGTTTGTCATTCCCAACAATCGCTTGGAGCAGCTCGTTCACGCATTCCAATGCGGATCAGTGGGCCATTGGCATCACTTGCCAGATGATAAAGTCCGCTACTTCCAAAAAGAGAGCCGGTTAGGAATTCAACATAATGTCTGAGTCGAGATTGAAGTGTAACGGTAAATTGTGTTAACAAATGTCTCGCAATTGGAGGTATAGATAGACCTCTTTAACCTGTATTCCGAAAGCGGAATGTGCGGTTGGACCTGTTTCATTCATTCTTACGCTGAGTGCAGTCGTAGCTGCCATTACCGGAACAGGACCTTCGGATCATAGTTCGGCACAGGGCGCAGCAGCCACAAATGATTTTCCTCGACCGGCTTTTCCGTCTACATGGAAAACAGTCTGTACTGGGGAAGACGAAAGTATTCCAGTGTACAGAACGTTAAAAGATTCGAGTTGTAGTGGGACCATCTTCGATATCGTGTCATTTGCGGTGCGGGTCAATTCGTCCATTCTTGGACCAAAAGTCTCGCTTTCGATGTCAAACTCGTATATTCTGTGCCCAGGGTCAGGGAGGGCGAGGTTGGAGAGATGGGAACCCCGCGGAGTGGATAGTCGTTCGATATCTCTCAAAGCCTCGAGGTATGCCAGATCAGGGTTGGAAAAACGGTCCGAATGGTCAGCTGAACGTTCATTCTTGTATTTCTCCCACAACTCCAATGCTGGAGCGGCTTTGTCAATTATCAGTTGAGCATAAAGAAAGCGAAGATGGTAAGGAGCATAAATCAAAGCGGTGGCTTCCTGCAAGCAGCATTCGGCTTGATCAATGTTTTTCAATCAACCTACCTAAGTAGCGGCTTCCTGAAACGTTTGGTATGTTACTCCGTCAATCGTCCGAAGATCTTTGTAACTGTACTCCGACTTATGCAGTAATAGTGCACGTAAGTAGAAAAGTTCACCTTTGCGCGATAAAATAGAAAATCGCGTACTGACAATGATCTCGCCCACGCGGGCTGAGATAATTTGGGTGACATCGACATCCGCTGATGGCCGTTTGAGTCACTGTTTGGGATTTATATTTCCGGCTTGTGTGAGAGGTTTGAGGATGTATTTGCAATAGAAATCGGTATACTTAAGGCTTTGGAACTGCGGAACGTTGGGACGGGCGAAGTATCTCAACGGTTTGGATGTCATGGATGTATTGCCGTTGTTTCGGAATATTTTGTGGTAGTTTTCACCACGTAGGTGAACAGGCAGAGAAGTCACAGCGGGCATCTTCCTCGGCGTTTCGAGGCCGAATATTCGCCATGTGGTCTTAGTGACGCCAATGTACCGGACTTTGACAAAGTCCTTAAGTTCGTTGGTACACTTCAGCTCTCTGTTTGTGATGGCATATCTTGCATTGTCAGGTCCTGTAAAATGGTATTTGTACACGTACATGTAAATATTGACGGTGAATGTCACATCAACGTTTACATGGCAGTCCATCAGTTCAGTCAGGAATGGCATACACGACACCACCATCTTGTCTTCGTCTTTACGTCTCCTCTAGATACCTCCGCCAGAGTCAGCTACCTTTGTAGTCTGTTTGAGTGATCTAGGGACACCAAACTGACATTTGCCATCTTTATAGCAACTGTTAGTTGAGTGGGAGAGGTGGTCAGGGCTATGCATGATATATTTCAAAATTTTCTCTCGCAGCGATGGATGTTCTTCGGCGGCAGGTAGTTCCGTGCTAATAACAGAATCAATCATTGCAACGGGTAATTCAGGGTATATTTGCGGTAGTTGAAAGTCAGTAGGATAGGTGACAAAATGGTAGTAGATTTAGGATGATACAAAAAACGGGAATGGAGCAGCAATGACCTTTAAAACTATATGGGCATGTGGTAAGCCTCCCTTTTGGGATTCGACAACCGTAACTTGGTAAAGTATCTTACCCATGTAGTCACTGCGACAAAAGTAAACAGATGGCAAACAATGATAGATGCATTGTCGACTAACCATATTGCTTTCATCATCAGCGACATACGCACTTTAAAAGCTGGGGCAACGACACCAGGTTGATGTGACACATTTTGACCAGGATATAAACACTCCTTTATCTTAGGCCAGTGTTGGTTTGTCGTAACAGTACTGAAATGCGGCGGCTTTCCAAACTCACGGCACAATGCTAATGAAGCAGCCATTTGCTCCGATGCCCATTTCCTTGAATTAATCCAATCAGAACCAAGATGTTTGTCACGGCCCAGGGAAATACATATGTGTTTGGAGGATATACAGGAAAGATTGAGATGGTGTGGAAGGAATTGTGTTACGCAAAGGCGGAGATGTTGAAACACGTGGAGGAAGCGGGAAGATGGTGGCGGTATAATGTGTTACGATAACGAAGTGGGTTGGGGTGTTGCGACATCGGACGATGTGGCGTGATTGTATTGAGAAGGAGTTATGTTGATGGTGTGTAAGATCATGAGATGAGGTTCCGATGGTACATTGGAGCATGTGGAATGATTCGAGGGTGGTAGACGAAGTGTATATAAATTGTGTATTGTTGCCGTTGGAGGGTTTCCTTTCCTTCTCTGTTTACTCGTTCTCTTGTATAGCAAACCAAGTCATGACTTTGAAACTGCTTCGATCTTTGTCTTGTCCTGATTCCCTCGAAACGAATATCGAGCCCCTTCTGTCTTCGTTTCGGATATCATATTATTGTTATCAGAATCACCCACGCCCAACCCCACCCATTCCACAAGAACGAGTCCCTTATATACGTGCCTGATACAGAATATACTGTCAACATTGTTTGACTCCCTGTTTTGATCTTGCTTGGTACTACTGTAAAGATACCAATAGTTACATTTCGATTTGCTACTTGTGTTGCCGCAATCTTACGGAACTACAAGTGCCTACATCCTTCCAACGTGTGTAAGTACTGTAACGAACCTTGTTCCATTTCTTGTTGTGTTTGTTTAGCATCAAATCGTCGCTGAAAACACGTCTGCAACAACTGCGGTGACGAGCTCCCTCGACTTATCGGATGTAATATCCATCAGTATCCGCATATGTCACTGTATCCCAATGCACCAGTACGACAGTAACTGAACATCACAAACCAATTGGTTTGTCCTTGCTGGATCTCAGTGCCCTGTATTCGAACCAGAACCTTTGAACGCTTTCGATAGTATCGAATCCGTAGTTATAGCAGCTGTTGAGAAAGAACCTTTAGAAGCTTTCTTTTTTGAACAATCAGATGTCCCCTCGCCATGGAATATTTACTGGACGGACGCAGCCAGGGAAAGTGGAGGACTGGATATCAACGACCCAGTGTTTGGACAACATTGGACGAAGTATTTAGGACTACATTTTGGTCTGTTTACGGATTGCGATGCTAACGAACCGTGCAACTGCGAAGGACATAACTCCGTAGGAGCCAAGTCAACTGTCGGACACGCAGCAGCAGCAGCAACACCAGCTAAACCCCTGGAAATTCTGCTGATTGTTGTAGTACCCCCAACTCTGACTCCTTCCGAAATCGATATATACAGTTGGCACTGGTACAGGTGCTTGATCCGCTGCAATGTCAAATTCAACAGAACCTCGAGCGGCCCAGGTATCTGTCGAAGACCAGGGCACCATCATGCCACTCATCGATCTCGACAAGGAGAATATGGGGTCCAAACAAATGAAAGAAGCGTTCAGACAGACGCAGGAGGTATTGATGCAGGTGCCGCAGTACTCACAGCCCATCCGAGAAGTACAGATGGTCTGCGAGCACCAACAACAAATCATCGATCGACAACAACAGATCACAGACCAACAGACGAAACAGTACCTGCGCCCGCAATGCGACCATACCCAGATGGGGCACCAGATCCAGATTCTGACAAACGAATAGGACGAAAGCAGGAAGAGACACGCAGTCGCAGGAACGGACGAAGAGCTACAACAGGAACTGGATGTGATAACCCGGGATGCACTACAATCTGGAGAGGAAGCCCGCAGTTTGAGGACGTAGTTAGTCAATGCTTTGACACTGGCAGCCAGAGCGGCCCCGGACGCCCCCCAGACTCTGGAGGACAGAGGTCAGAAATTTCCCGACTCCCCGGACGTTTCAGGGTCGGATGGAACTCAGTTGACAAGCTGGATTGCTCAACTTCGAATGATCATACGACACACGCTCGCCAACTTTCCCGACGAGCAGTCGAAGATGCGGTATGGATTTAACTGCCTGGGGGGAATAGCCCGATGCCAGATTTTCCCACACTTTCGAGAAGACGGAACGATTGGGTTGGAGGACCTACCAGCTTTCATACAACTCCTGGAAGCAGCTTTTGGGGATCCCGACCGAGTAGCCACCGCAGAACAGAAAATGCGGGATATTAAACAAAAGAACTGCGAGTTCTCTGAGTACTATGCTGAGTTTCAAGTTATTGCTGCTGACCTGTATTGGAATCCATCAGCCTTATGGAATGCTTTAAGAATGGGGTTGTCTGAAGAAATGAAGGACTCCATTACATATAGCGATATGCCCGAAGATCTCGCCGCGTTCGTGACAGTTTGCCAGATGAGGGATAATCAGATCCAACAGCGGCGAGCTGAGAAAGCGGCGCTGAATACGGGAGGAGGGATAGGTTTTGGCTCTCCAAGGCCTCCTTCCGCCCCTAAGGCGACAGAAACGGCTCCTGCTGGAACAGTTGCCAGATATACTGGGCCGGCGCCTACGGACCGTAGTGCAGGTAGCAGAATAATATCGGCAGAAGAAAGAGCGAAGAGATTTGCGGATGGGAGCTGTTTATATTACGGTGGGTTTAACCACAGGGCGGAAGAATGCGCGGCAAGGAAGAAGGCTCAGACGTTCAACGCGGCTGGAGCAGAAGTTAAGGAAGTAGGAACCAAGGAAGGTTCTGAGGAATCGGGAAAAGAATAGGTCAACCTAAGCAGCATGGCGCTTTGGTCGACGGAAAAAGTTTTGCTTTAAATGCTTTAAGATGTTTTGGAATTTTGCGATTATCAGTTAGCAAGGTGGAGGTATTGGAAGGGTCAATGGAAGGAAAACATTTAGTGATGACCTGCACATTGACCATGAATAACCAAGAGATTCCAACAGATGCACTGATTGATTGCGGAGCTACCGGCATCGCATTTCTGGATCAATATTTTGCTCGCCATCATCATATACCCCGTCAGGAGTTGAAGGAAGAGATACAAGATGAGGTTAGCGATGGAAGGACTATTGAATCAGGAGATATTACACATATTGCTAAAGTCGACATGAAAATACAGCGCCATGGAGAACAGTTACCCATGTTCATCACAAAGTTGGGATAAAATCCAACTGTTCTTGGGATTCCCTGTTTGAGACTGCATGATGTCACGGTACGATTTGCATCCAATACAGTCACGTTTGGTTCCCAGTACTGCACTACCCATTGCCATGATACACCTGTTACGATTCAAGGAGTTACAGAGAAACCTCCGGAACCAGTATATGAAAAGGAAGAAGGAATATTCGAACCACAAACACGACCACAAAGGCCTTTCGGAGGAAATATCGTTATGCCTAATGGGTCATCCTTCTTCCGAACAGTAAGAAAGGAGAAACTTACGATATTTAAGGCATCACTTTATGATATTAATGCAGCTATAGAGGCATAGGACCTGAAAGAAACATCCCCTGGAAGAAATTGTTCCCGAGCAGTATCAGGAGTTTTTCCCACTGTTTAGTAAGATACTTGCAGACAGGTTACCACTGCATAGACCTGGAATTGATCATGAGGTACACTTGAAGGAAGGAGAGACACCAACGTGGGGACCGTTATATTCAATGCCAAGGACAGAACTGGTGGTCCTGAAAGAATGGATGGAAAAAAATATGTCTAAAGGATATATTCGCCAGTCCTCGTCACCTTTTGCAGCTCCAGTACTGTTCGCAAAGAAACCGGATGGAGGATATCGGTTCTCTATCGATTACCAAGATATCAATAGTAAAATGATAAAAAATTGATACCCCCTCCCCTTGGTAAAAGAAATGCAGAATCTTTTGGGAAAAGCCAGGATATACACAAAGTTAGATTTGCGAGGGGATTATAATCTGCTTCGAGTAATGGAAGGAGATGAGCATAAGTTGGCTTTTCGAAGCAGATATGGGTTGTTCGAACCTACAGTTATGCAGTTTGGAACAACAAAGGCATCGGTGGACTTCCATGGCTATATGAATAATGCCATAAGGGAGGCCGTCGATGAATTTGGGTCAGCATATTTGGATGATGTCCTGATATATTGCGATTCCGAGGAAGAACATATTGGCCATGTGAAATGGATTAGGCAATGTTTGTTAGAAGTGGGATTATATTTGAACCCAGAGGAATGCAAGTTTCATAAGGAAACAGTAAGATATTTTGGGTTGATTATATCGACGAAAGGAATTTCGATGGATGAGGCTAAGGTGGAAACTGTACAGAATTGGAGCCGGGAAAAGAAGACAGAGAATGGACGTTTGAATACCATCTTTGAAGTACAACAATACCTTGGATTCTGCAAATATTTCCGACGGTTGATCCAAAGGTGCTCGTAAAGGACGGAACCCCTTACGGAGTGAACGAAGATGGATGAACCATTCGTATGGGGATCGGAACAACAATTGGCCTTCGAAACAATCATCACTGTGTTTACAACAGCACCGGCATTCTGTCATATCGATCATGAGAGGGTGGGAATTATTGAGACAGTTGCTTCTGACTATGTGTCGGCAGGAGTGTTATCCCAGCGAGATGACGAGGGAGTGTTACATCCTGTGGCATATTTTTCGAAGAAAAACCCACCTGCGGAGTGTAATTATGATATATATGATAAAGAGCTAATGGCGAATATTAAAGTGCTTGAGGAGTGAAGAGCTGAATGCGAAGGTGCCGTATATCCGTTATAGCTGATAACTGACCATATGAACCTCGAGTATTTTAGGACGATGAAGCTTTTGAATCGCAGACAGGCCCGATGGTCAGAGTTCTTAACACGCTTTGATTATGAAATACTCTATAGACGAGGAAAATCGAACGGGGAAGCAGATGCATTGACAAGGAGGCCGGGAGACCTCCCTAAGGGGGGGGATGAAAGATTAAAAAATATGGAACAGGTGGTTCTAAAGCTGCAGAACCCGCCGAAAGAATTGCGTTTGTTGGCGGACAGCCCGCATACCCAGGGCAGTCCCTCTATTTCAGTTCTTATGTCTGATGAGTATGAGGCTGATCAGTTATCAAGGAAGATACTGGAAGCAATACGCTCAAATGGTAGCTTGAAAGATATTACCATAGCAGAATGCGCAGTACAGGATGGAAAGATTCAGTATCGTGGGAAGTGTTATGTCCCCGAATGTAATCAACTCCGGTTACGGCTGATACAGGGACACCATGACACTGTGCTTGCCGCACATCCAGGGAGGGCGAAGACATTCCACCTCCTTAATAGACAGGATTACTGGAAGGATATGCGGAAACTGGTGGATCAGTATGTGCGGAATTGCCATAAGTGCCAACAGTTCCGAAGTTCCCGACATTCGACGTTCGGGGTTCTTCGACCATTATCCGTCCCCGATACAACATGGGAAGACATTTCAATGGATTCTGTGGTAGGGTTGCCAGAGTGTGAAGGGTATGACGCTATTTGGGTGGTGGGCAATAGGCTCTCGAAAACGCGACATTTTATCCATTGTCATATTAGAATCGATTCGGCAGAAATGGCCAAGTTGTTCCAACGAGAGGTTGTACGCCTTCATGAGTTACCGGCGACAATTGTTTCGGATTGAGGCCCCTAGTTTGTGTCATCCTGTTGGGGCTAGATTTGAAGCCGTTTAGGGATCGACCGACGATTGTATACTGCATTTCACCCTCAGTCAGACGGTCATACGGAACAGATGAACGCCAGTATGGAATAATACCTGCGAATGTTCGTTAATCACCAACAGGATCATTGGGTGCAGTGGCTTCCCCGGGCAGAGTTTGCTGCAAATAATGGAGTGTCAGTAACTACTAAGTGTACCCCCTTTTTGGCAGTTCAAGAAATGTATCCTCGGATGTCATTCACTGGGGAACCAACTGTGGAACGAGATTCGCGACGCGTGAATGCCGATGAGGTTCAAGCCACGATGCAACACATCCATGAGCACCTCCGGGTGGAGATGGGACAGAGCCATGTGATACAGGAAGAGGGCGCCAATCAGACGCGAATTCCCGCACTGAATATACAGGAAGGAACCCAGGTTTGGCTGGATGCCCAACATATAAGAACTACTCGACCCACTCGGAAGTTGGATTGGTAGAGGTTAGGGCCATGTACAGTAATTTATAGGATATCTCCGTATGGATACGAATTGGAACTGCCTGTGTCAATACGAATCCATCCACTTCAACCAGTTTCACTTTTAGATCTGGTAGTGGACGACCCCCGTGTAGAGCAACAAAGGAACTGCGGCCCCCGGTGGAAGTCAATTGTGAAGAGGAGTATCAAGTATCTAAGGTCGAGGATAGTAGGATATACCGGAACCAGTTGCAGTACTTGATACGATGGACAGGGTATGACTCCCTGACCTGGGAACCTGCGAAGCTCGTGGATAGTTTACAGACCGTGGGTCAATTCCACCAACGGTACCCATAGAAGCCAAGACCATTGGAAGATGTTCTCGGAGGACATCACACCTAGGAGGGGGATACTGTCTCACCTCAAGGACATACATAGGTGTGTGGAGGATATAGTGGACAGATTGAGATGGAGTGGAAGGAATTGTGTTATGGAAAGGCGGAGACGTTGAAAGACGTGGAGGAAGCGGGAAGATGGTGGCTGTACAATTTGTTACGATAAGGAAGTGGGTTGAGGTGTTGCGATGTCGGACGATGTGGCCTGATTGTATTGATAAGGAGTTATGTTGATGGTGTGTAAGATCGTGAGATGAGGTTCAAATGGTACATCAGAGCATGGGGAATGATTGGAGGGTGGTAGAAGAACTATATATAAAGAGAGTGTTGTTGGCGTTGGAGGGTTTCCTTTGCTTCTCTCTTTACTCGTTCGCTTGTATAGCAAAGCAGGTAACTACTTTGAAACAGCTTCGATCTTTATCTTTGCCTGATTCCCTCGAAACGAATATCGAGCCCCTTCTGTCTTGGTTTCGGATATCATAGTATTGTTACCAGTATCACCCGCCCCCGACCCCGCCCGTTACAACGTTAGTCTATATCAGTTTCACCACCAGCTCTGTGGATGAGACCCTGACACCTGTAGTCTAAACGTTCTTGCACCATCCGAGAAAACATGTCAACCAGGTATTCATTTCTGAATCTTGCAAGCGAGCGAAAGCGGTCGTCATTTTGGAGTAAGCGTAAACGGTAGTATTTCATCTCGGTTAGTTTAGGGTAAAAAACATTCGACCATCCTGGAGAGGCGTCAAGAAAGAACAGAGGGTACTGGAGAGGTTCATAGTGACTGGAAAGCACACTTACGAATTCCCCCACATTCCCTGTGGGATGGTTACCCCAAACAAATATGCTGTGAGGAGAAGAATCCGAGATAGAATTAATAAGTAAAATCGCGGCAATTTCAGTTGAAGATGAAGGCTGGTTCATTAACTCCAAGGAATAAGGTACACCAGGTGGTTGGTCGCGGAGAAAACGAAACTTTTCCATAGCAGGATCTGACTGGAGTATGCTGTGTTCTATCTGCTGCACAATTGGAGAGTCCACATTAATCTTGACAGCCGCATGGTGTCTGTCTTCAGAGGCATACAGGAACCATCCTAATGGGTGCTGACCACGTTGTATATCCAAAAGGCGATGATACGTCCGTCCGTAGAGCACAACATTTGAAGTGGTAGGCAATTGTTTAAAGCTTCCATGTATGTCAATCGCGGAGAAACAGAAAAGGTTGTTCAATTTGCATGATTTATCAGAAACCTTGCCATCGGATAGTAAAGCGTCTAGATTAGGTAGCTATTGACGTGGTTGCAGCGATGGAACTTTCCCATTGAAGCAATACCATGAAGAGTTGTTTGTTTCCTTGCTATGCATTCCCGTACTGCGTTTGTAACCACCCCTATTTATTCGCCAATTTAAAAATAGAGAATCGGGGTGAATTGTACTCAAACGGTACCACCAGTTGAGAGACTCATCATGCCGGGGACGAACGGCTCGTAAAGTACGACAGAAGTGTTGGACCTGATGATGGTCACGTTCCCAGCGCTGTGTAACAGAAGTAGGATGTGGAGGCATGCTCATTGATGGAAACCAAAGTGTCCATGGTGAGAGAGAAGGTATAATATTCTAAGAGTACTAATGGCACATCGTGCAAGCATTGGCGAGAAAAAGAAAGATACAATAACTAATCTACGGTACGTACAAAGCGAGACTCAGTTGTTCTAATATTCAACATTTTATCTTGTTTGACATCGATCGGCTAACTCTCATTCTAAGTGCTGTGACATTGCCTATGCCACCTTTTGGAGGCAAGTTTCTCTCCTGAAGACGACTCGGGCCCTCTAATGTTTCATCCATGGTTTCAACCTGTGTATCATATTCAAATCCATCTTCGTCTCCACCCTCCAAAGTAGTTAATGATGATGCTGTGAAGTGTTAGTGTCTGGGGGGATACACAGTAAAGATAAGACTTATTACTTGAGTTATCTGAATCATTATCAGTTTCTAGCGCAGAAGAAACAATGGGGACGTCTAATCGCTTCAGTTCATTTTTTCTAGCTGGACTCGGCGATGCAGTGGCATCGGGACGGAGCCGATCTTTCTTGCCTGGTGTTTCTGGTGCCGCAACTTTCTCAGATGTTTCCGTGGAAGTGGACGAAGATCTGGGCAGGAAGGAAAAGTGTTTCATAGCTAGAACAATTGAACTAGTCTTCCTGTCACGTCCAAACAAACTTCCATAGACAGTAACTAGAGAATTCACCTGAGGAAGGCGGGTTTTGTCGAAACGCTTGCCAGGCGGAACGAATACTTGAACACCGAAGTCTACATTCCGTCCACACTCTCCCACTCAAGAGGCAGTTTTAATATCATAGACACGGTACTGGGCGTATTCAGGCATATTCTGGTGAACTGCCTCGACACGCCCACACACATTCATTGAACAAAGAATCGCATCCGTAGCTCATCGTCATTTGCATCGGAACCAATAACCATGTTAATTCTTGCAAACCTGGAGGTAAGGATTAAGTGCAACATGCATTAGATGAATGTTTGCATCCATTACTAAGGATTGATCAGGTAGCGCGACAATTTTGCCTGAGAGGTATACTATGTTGCCGGGTACATACGGTTTCATATTTAGCGGGATGAATAGTGATACAGAGACTTCCAGGGTATCATTTGAAACAGCCAGATCCAATATTTCGTACTCAATGGATCCTACAAAGCAATCAAACTCAGGTACGGGAACAGTAGCAACATAACGTTTAGTTCTACCTTGTGAGGAAAGTTGAATTTCAGACTTCAATGCTGCAAAGTC
>Ga0307512_10001436_pt1 | contig 33814 bp, 31 predicted proteins | sample 14_EM_MG_FD_200267 | JGI IMG/M metagenome (GOLD analysis project Ga0307512, IMG submission 200267) | Populus trichocarpa ectomycorrhiza microbial communities from riparian zone in the Pacific Northwest, United States - 14_EM | ecosystem: Host-associated > Plants > Roots > Unclassified | place... | reverse complement strand
AAGGCCGTATATCCGTATATGGCCGCGTATGAGAGTATATGAGAAGATACGGTTGCACACGTGGATGTGGTAATATAATAGAGTAGTTGATAGGTAAGATTATCGCTAGCGATCCCAGAGAGATTGCGAGTCGTCTATATAAGGTTGCGGTTACCCGGCCCTGGACACGTCTGGTGCCATTGCCGAGAACCTAATCATGACTGCCATTACACCTGCACAGTCTCCCATCCCTTGATTTGACTCTAAATTGCAGTACAATATCCTCTCATAATCTGCTCTCTCCCACCTGCAGCCAGTCTATCTTCTCTGATTTCATATCTCTTATCTGTTATCTCTGAGCTAACAATATTATACTCCACTTCTGAGATTTCCAGGATTACAAATTATTACATCAATTGAGAATCTGCTCTCATCTTACCTTTCTTCCAATTGAATCACTGCAAGTACGCCTTCTATTTTCCATGATTACTGTCTTGAAGTGCATCTCTCTGTTCACCTAATAATCACCTTTGAGTGAATTTCTACACTTGCTTGATTACCACATCCAAGACCATCTCTATGATCACACAATCATAGCCTATATGTTTGCCCAATTGTAAGGTTGAAATGGATCTGCAATATTAATAGATTATGAGTTCCAATTGCATCTCTGAGCTTACTTGCTGATAGCCTTCAATGTTGCTTGATTCTATCCTCAAAGTGTATATTCACACTTGCTTGATTATAATCTCACAGTGTATCACATAGTTTAGACAATTATAGCATCCAAGTTTACCTGATCATGGCCTTCAAGTATAGGTCCAATCTTGCTTGATGATGGTCTTCAAGCATATGTCTCTATTCAGTCAGTTATATCTCCAAGGGTACATAATCATCTCACCAATACACAAAGTAATCGTGAAAGGTTCAGCAAAACTCTCTTGTACTGTAGTCAACATCACAGATTGTACCATATACTGCCTAATTCTTCTTACCACTTTTGAAGTTGAGAAAAATACTTTGAGTTGCTCCAAGAGGATTTTTTGATTTGGCTTGATACTTATGTCATTGCAGAGATGTATACAGAATATATTAAAGTTTGACTAATTGGATGGGACCATTTTAAATATGCTGAAACCTCCATCAAGATGTCCTGGAGTATACTTAACTTGGTACTGTATAACCCAATCATTCCTAGTCTTCAATAGCTATATGCCATGCATTTATCAAATTTGTCTAGTTTGGACATTTGTATTACAATCACAACAAGATTCACCACTTAATATTTAAACATTCTCTCTCTGCATCTAACTATAATATACAAATTGTTCATCATACAATATTGAGTATCTGAGCAAACACTTTGATACACATGGGGACAGCACATCACAGGACAAAGATGTATATAAGGAGATAGCAATTGAATTTCTTTGGAGGTGCACTTTCTCACAGTGCTGACTGTATTTGGAAATAGCAATTGAGTGCACTTGGAGATAGACATGAAATAAAACTGACAAATACACTTGGATGTCTAGATTGAGTAAACTGGGAGACGAACTTCAAGGGTATACTGGCTGCTTGTGCAGCGGGCAATGTAGTGATCTTCCAGATACAGATCGTGTAAAATTTAGCAGTGCACATGAAGTCTATTAGTGAGGTCTTATACTCACGGTTAGAGTTACTACGGAGGCTTCTGTTGCAGCCTGGTAGGCTGCACCATAAATTCACTGCCTATAAGAATTGTGATCGTCATCAAGAATGCTACACCTTATGTTGACATAATGCATCACTGTGACCATGTTTGCAACCAGATCTGTACCTGGTTAATCTATGCTCTGACTGTGCCAGATACTGACATTTGTGCCTTTGCACTATTCTTGGTCCTTCAGTCATTGGATATATTTGATTTCAGGATTTCAATTGTACCCATTTCTTAAATACATTGCGACATGCACACAATCTGCACAATCTAAGCAATTGACCACTCAATGCCTTCCCAATGGACAAATGGATTCCCTCTGAGCTGTGCCAAACAGCATTGAAGCATAGAGACAATTGATATGTCGATTGGTTGTAGCACTCCAAGTCTCACCATCAAGGTCACCCCTGGATCTGGGAGTCCACAGGTTCAAGCTGAAGTGGAAATTGAGGAAGACTGCAATCGCAACAGCAGACTACTTCCATATCAGAAGGACCCCCTGTGTGATGATTAGGTTAATGACAGCGATGAGACACCGAAATCCAATCCTTCTATGCACAATAATCACAATCTCACTGCAGGATCCAAGGTTGATCTATTGGGGATGGTGGTGCCGCAGCAATAGCAAATGCAGTTTCATTTCCAGTGGTACACTGAACTGCGAGAATCACTCTGATCCGCCACCTCAGACTCAAAGGACAAGTGTACAATGATAATATGACAACATTACTCCGGAGGTGCTTGACAATAGGAAATATATCTGAGCTCAGTAAGATTACATTTCTCGACTCATCAATGCCTGAATCATTATGACCCCAACAAGGTTCAGAATGCTGTAGACCACCTTTAATGCTGAGCATACCATATCAAGTACAATAAGCAACAGACCACTATCATTGACCACATCACCTTGCACCATGATCTATCAAAGAACAACTCACCATGCCTCCATGATTTCTACATTTTGGTGGGAGACATACTGTATATTAATGGTGATAAGGACCTGAAACTCAATATGGGTAGGACATTGTACTATGACTTTCCGCAGGGCTACAACAATGCCAATGAGGACAAACAAGCATACACCAATCTACTACAGTAGCATTGGAGAGATACAGTGTGGGACAAAGTGCAGTGTGAACAGATGTTGTACAATATTGACTGGGCAGACATGAAGGCTAATTTATACCAAAACTCAAGCCATCAACAAAATGGAAGAGGAAGTTCAATTCAAATGATAACCTGTTCGATTGAGCGGCTGATGTTGAAACAGAACCGGAAAAGTACGATAACTGGCAACGAAAGCCATCAGATGTGTGATCTCATTTGAATTGCAGAGAGCCTAACTACAGAAAACCAATTTCTGAAATGAAGAAAGAATCAATCAATCCATTCAAGCCTGATCTGTTGAATCAGTCATCCAGTGGCTTGGAAGATCTATAGTCACCTTGGCTAATTGAGGCAGTATATGCATCACAGAAAGCCAGTGGGAAATGTCTACAGTGTGGTGGCAACAATCATAAAACCATCCAATGCCTGATATATTCCATACTGAACTATTAAGGTAGACTCACACCAGCAGGTGGCAAAGGCAAAGACAGAGATAACAAAGGTGGCAATGAACAAGTCAAGTGCCCACAATACATCCACACTCAGCAGACAAAATACTAGTATACCAATTGAGGGTATCAGGAGTGGTGTTGGAGGTTTGATTGGTTTGAAGTGCAAATACAGCAGTTGGGAGTGCAGGAACTAATGGCAAAGCTGGATGAAGCTCAACCCTTTTTGAGCTCAGTAAAATCAACAGGTAATTGTCAGAGCCCAATGGCAAGAAGAGTTAGTCAATATCAATCTGGCGCTGCAACCCTGGTTTTGTCATACATAGTTTACGAAGTACAAATCCAATATAGACCTGGCCAGATTCAATGTTTGCAGGGCCTTGATGCCTGATGTGTAACCAGTAACATGATGGCACGGAGGCTTCTCAATCAACTCATGACAGTACATGATGTGGCGCACAATACCACTATCGACCTGAATTGAGGACTGATGCAATATGTAACTGATAGCAAAGACTTAGACTACAGTCCAGTATCTGGACTTTGTTGCAATGGTTGAAGAGTCCGACATGCTAGTCCTGCCACTCTGTGAGTTCAATCTTGTGTTTCACTTACCATTGTTTCAAGAATGGAATTATGATATCAACTGGGCTTGCTGTGGAGAGAAAGAAAGGGTTAACATAAGGTGCAGCTCTGTGTGATGCACAGGCCAGAAAGGGTAATGTGCATATCCACACAACTGAGTGGATCAGTGGGAAGATAGAGTTTGCTCACTTAGACAGAGAATGGAGTATTGTCACTGCATACTACTACATTTGTAGCAACTCTTTCAGATTGGCTTCCGCTGCAACTTATACATACCAGAGCACAATTTGATTCGAGGAGATGTAGTTAAAATCATCACGGATAGTATTCAGTTGATGAAAGAGGTGAGTTTCGCCTAAACGCTCCATATTCATGACAACCTCAAACACTACGTCTGCTACTGTGCTCCATAACCCTGCTGAAGGTTGAATGGACAATGGTTGGGATGTGGCGTGTATGTTGGGAGATACCAAGCCATGCGGGGTTATCCCAGATGGTTGGCCAGAGATAATCAGCATCGCAGAACAGCAGACCAATGATGACCAAGCCCAGCGGGAAGGTATCATCATTCCCCGGCCAGTAGTTGTGCAGGAGGACATAGTGAGCAAGGTAGCCAATTGGTGACATGCGGTCAGGTGTGAGTAACTAGGAGATGCTGAAAAACCAATCCGAATGTGTCCTAATGCCAATTGGGCACAGCGTGCAGTCATCAATTACTTGGTTAAATGAGTCGAGCAACTGGACCACAATGTGCAGGCTCTTGTGGCAAAACAGGTGGAGTGCAACAGATTGGCGCATCATGCCTCCGACGACATATCAGATGATGCAGTGCCACAGCTGGTTGATTTTTAAACAGCAAAGGAGATAGAAAAGCTGACATGAGAGATCTCTGCGAAGAATGCATTCAGTAAGTCAATTCGAGACAAACTGGGAGCACTCACCCTGGAAGTCTATGAAACCATGATATTGTTGGCAAACACCAGAGACGAGGGTGGTATGATTTGTATTGGAAACGGATACGGATGACCAGCCAGCGGCTCAAGGTCGGAGCTGAAAGATGGGTCAGTTCGATTCCAGTCCCGTTCTACAACCTGACCCGCTCCTTCTTGGCAATGGAAACATTCACCCGTACCCATGAACCCACGGGTTTCGCCGGGTTTGGCTTGACCTGTCAGGTCCAATCTCCGGTTCTGGATTTCAGGTTGTTGTATTCATGGTCACCTTCAGATATCGTACTGTGAATCATAAAATATCAACGATCGTATGTCACTGTTCTTTTTGGATGTACTGGCCGCCTTCGAAATCAAGAAATGGAGAGGCACGCTCCCCACCCCATCCGGGGAATGAGCATCAATGCAGCATTAAGGATTTTTGATCTTGCATGTTGGGTAGTCTGATTGGCGATTGGTAGCAGATAGTCATAACTGAGATATTAGCCTCCTTTAAAGGCAAAAGTGAAAGCGACATGCTCCCTGCCCCTTCTTGAAAATGAGTGTCAACTGAGTGTCAATGAATGAACGTCTCACATCTTGGGTAACGTAAGTGGCCCATGATTGCAGACCTTGATTAAGGAGGAATTGGCGGCCTCTCTAGGCAGATAAGGCAGCGACATTCCCGCAACAGCCTCCCGGACAGTAACAACTTGTTTCATTCATTATGCTGCAACTAAGAGTTCATGAGTGTTTTAGCCTAGAAAAACCGTCAAAACATCATATGTAGACAATGACCAGTGCATCGCACTTTGATTACCCATGAAGAAAGGCCAAAAATCAATGATGCTGCATTGCCTCCCATTTTCATGAGGGGGCAGTGAGCGTGTTGTTATCTCTCTTCCCGATGTAGGCGGCCAATACTCGTAATATGTATCGTAACGACCAAATCGCTTTTGAATAACCTGAGTTACAGTGTCAAAATTTTTTGACGCTCTCTTGACACTCATTTTCAGAATGGGGCAGGGACCGTATGGCTCTCTCTTTGCCTATGAAGACAGCCAATACCACATTTATGAATGGCTGGATCCAATCACTTTGCAGATTACCAATGATGGGAGACCGAAAATCATTGACGCTCCATTACTGCTTATTTTGCCATGGGTGTATCCACAATATGTTTTCATATACTTCGACATAGTATATCATTAATGGTGTTTTGGCAGCCTTTGTATTGTCTTCATGTACTCTCTCCTTCATCACTACATTGTTCTTCAATAATACATTTGAATCTATTCTTTAGAATATACTTTACAGTGTCTGCTAATTGTGGATAATAATACACTCAGAAATCCTGTTCCATTCCATCAATGCTCATCTTCACAGTCAGGTTCGCTCAATAGGCTGCTGTTTTCTGCAAAATGGATGTCAGCTGCATTACCATGTGGCAGATAGTGTACTAACTAGTGGATGTTCCTCCATCAGTCAGCAAATCTGGATTAAAATATTTATCACGCTTGAGATCCTTGGCATATGCATCAAGATTCAATAATCAAGCGCTGGGATTAGGAGTATGTATATACACATATCCGGGTGGAACATCTTCGATTCCATTAGTGTGAGCTCCCGCGTTGTCACAGGGTGGCACAGGTGGCGTTATGGGTGGATCTGGCGTCAGTTCTAGTGTAGGCCGTCAGAGTCACTCTGGTGGAGGTGCACGAGGGCCTTTACGCCTCTAGTATGTCCGGGGTTCCTATGCTGCACCATTTTGGCAAGGTAGGCAGCAGTCGATTTGATGTTCCCAATGCATAGCTGGGTGTCTTTCCATCACAGTGTTCACATTGTCATGCCCAGGAAACTCAACTCCCAACTTCATCTGGTCTCGGACGTCTGCCCGAGGTTTCTCGATCATGTAATGCTTTTCCTCTATTGTGGCAGGTGAAAACCCTCATTTGGCCATTGGCCATATTCGGGGCTAGGTGCATCTCAGACTGTGCTAGCCGTTCCCGACCTCCTTGCCTTGCTATTGTTGCAGGGATGTTGAAAACCTACAAGAAATTAGTTGCTGCATCTGGATATCAGATTTGGCTATTACCTCTACCATATACGCTTCCGTACCATCCTCTATGGTGGTTGAAGCCTGTGTCATCCACTCTCAGGGATGCTTATAACTAAATTCTTCCACAAATATCCCAGAGCTGACAACATCATGATGTTCGATTTCGCAGACTGTGCGGACAACTGCCTTGCTTCACCTTGGAGGGTTCCTATTATCGGTGGCAATAAATTGGTCATGCAGCTCTCTATGTACACCAGCTGTATGTTATGTTGTTTGTCATTGGCGGTCTAGCTTGATACCACAATACTCATATTAGATTGCGAGCTGCGTCTGGTTTTACTGGCGATTTTCAACTGTGTGTCCAGGGTCACATTGTGTGTGGCTGCATTTGCAGCATTGCGGTGGACAATGTGGCGTCTGTGATGCAGGAGGGTCCCAGCGAGTGGCATATTGAATGAAGCGCCTGTTGTTCTACTCGATTCCGATTCACTTGCATCTTGCTGTGGTGTCTGTGGAGCCATCATTTGCTAGTGTGGAACGGAAGAGATAATGAGAACGAAAAGAAGTGGGAAGTCCTGAGGATGATGATCACGAAAATAACAGGGAAGTCCTGAGGACTATATAGCCAGCTCCAAGTCACAATGAAATGTGTAACAGCCAACTTGCACATTGTACACAATATGAATCCTGCTGCGTATAGCTGCAGGTTGCAAGGGTCTCCAACCGTCCTGCGAAATGCACCAAGTCAGTCTGGTGAAGTGAGTCAGTTTACAGGGATATATCACGGTGAACGAGCGCCAAAATCCGGGGTTTGTGAGATATCAACCGCACATTCTTCGATGGAAAAGACATCTGCTGATGTTTGTCCAAAGAAATCCCCAGCATCTTACATGAAACACATGCTAAATAACATGTAATGATGTACAGTAAGAATTGCTATTCCCACTGTAGTGACAGTCAAAACGCAGATTTTGAGTTGTTTAAGTCGATTAAATATACCAACCTCGACCTAAAATGTGCAGCTTGCCTCCATGTGGTCCGTATCTCGCAACATCCAACATCTTGCCCATCAACAAAGTCAACGCAAAGTACAATGGTCAATGCGCCGAAAAAGAATCTTTCGCCAGATCCGGCAGTGAAATATAGGAAATAGACACTGCCCTTGACACGACGACATCATCAAGCGAATCACGCCAAGAGCAGCTTGGACGCTGAGAGGGTCCGAGCCCTTACAGCATTGCACAGCTTGCGATCCAAAAAGAAGTTTGCGGTGGGGATACAATGAGAAATGCACTTTTCCAGCAACAAAGAGAAGGAGAAATGGATTGACGATTATGTGGATACAGAGACCACTGTGGCAAGAAAGTGAGTCGAAGACACAGAGACCCCAATAAAGCAGCAGCAGGAAGATATGAGAAACCCCCAAAAGGTGGGATTGACAACCACAAAGCTTGAAACAACAATTGAGGAGATGTTGAGCTCCATCGGAGATCATCTGGGCGATCTTGCAAGTTATGACGATGTGGAGGATGGGGAACACGAGGATGATGACAAAGCAAATCCTGAGCTAGGCAAGCAGAGCGCACATGACGAACCTGGCTGGGTAATGGGCACAATCTCAAGAGCGGTAAACCATCGCATGGAGCGTTATCGGCAGAATCACATGAAGGTTAACGAATTGACTCGACTAGCCTGGGTAGACGCGGCCGACTACTTCCGTTAGAGTGAAAACACATGCAAGACAACCAAATTGAAGGTTCCAGCTGTCGTTCAACCTTCAATGGAGAATGATGCCGCCTCATCAGCAACTACAACATTTGGTGAGCGTATGGAGACTGTTGATAATGTCCCGGGAAATTCCCAAATGCCACGAGTGACTTCTCGACCCGGGAGTAGTTATATGAGGCTAGGTTGGCGAAAACCTTATCCACACACACGCATTCTGTCTCTCCCACCTGACGCAGCGCCCGATATGTCAATGATCATAAAACCAAAGCCTGTTGAATGGTTAGCTTTGACCCCTGCATATAGTGTGCAAAACTAATTACCATATAGAAATTGGAATTGGACAAAGAAATGGTGACGGCTCCTGCGTCACAGGAGGAGTGACTAGGTAAATTGGTATTCTTGACCATGTTTCTCTTCGAAAGGCAATACGTGTACCTATCTCGCTATGTGTCAGGTTTGACTAGATTTGGCTGACCAAATTGTGAGACATGATACTTCGTCTGTGCATTTGCAACGGTCGGATGGGGTATGGTGATGTTCTAGACTGCACATCACAATGACAGACGACCAAGGGATTGGATATTGTCATGCGAGTTACTGTTATGTCAGAAAACTAATGCTATACTGGAGACGAAAGTCAGAAACAAAATTTAGGTTAGTGATGTCACACAAGTCATAGATGAACCGATCTAGGTGCCTCGTAAACTGGGATGAATGACGACCGTCATGCTGCATTCGTTGATGCATCCAACTGCATAACTCTCCGCACATACCAGGTGCACATGGTCGAGATTTTGAAAATTGCTTATAGTTGGTCATGGAACTCATCCAGAATGAGGTGGATGAGGAAAGGTGAGAAAGTTGGACTAAATACAGCAAGAACTATTGTACAGATCTACAGGGGGTCAATTGCCAGCGGAAAGCGCTGTATGATGATAGGCCAATGTCGTTTATCACTCAGATAACATGTCTAGTGTTGGATCAGAAATCGAGAGCCTTGGAAGCATTTGGATGGAAATTTCTATCCATCGAAATGATTTATTGCCTGCCAATACCAGCTGTATGCATTGTTACATATGATTGTTTAGCATCCAATGACGGTTAGGATGTCATCAAGGTGAGCATCAACGGAGCGTCAATGATTTTTGGTCTTACATTGTCGGCAAACAATGGACTGCAAAGTCACATCCTTCCAAAGTGATAGTATTGGCTGTTGTTATATGTAAAAAGGAAAGTGACATGCTCGTTGCCCCATCCTGCAAATCAGCGTCAACCATGCTTCAATGATTTTCGGTCTTGTGAGTCTGATAATTGAAAAATGACTTGGTCCCCATTACAAATACCCAAAGTATTGGCCACCTTTAAAGCCAACCATGCTAGCCATGACATCGCTACTGTATCCTGAAAATGAGCATCTATGGAGCGTCAATGATTTTTGTTCTTTCATCTTGGATGATCAAACAGCTGTGCAACAAAATTAAGCTATAATCGAACTGGTGGCAACCTGTATGGGCAAAATGGTATTGACGATATCGCTACCACCTGCCGGAAATCAGTGTGAATGGAGTGTCAACAATTTGGGGTCTTGTATCTTCGATAGTCAAAGGGCAATGCAACTGCATCAACCCATGATCATAGTATCGGCCACCCTGATGGGCAAAAATGCTATGGATGTTATCGCTACCAGTTCCTGAATATAATCGTCAACGGAGCATCAACAATTCTTGGTCTTGCATCGTTGACACTCAAAGCAGTGTTCATGGGCATTATTCCATAATCAGTGTATCGGCCGCCTCTATGAGCTCTAATCCTAGTGACGATATCACTACCACCTCCTAAAAATGGGCATTCACGGCATGTCAACTATTTTTTGTCATGCATCGTTGATATACCAAAGGCCATGGAATGGCGTTAACCCATAATCAACTTATTGGCAGCCTATATTGGCAAAACTGCTAGTGACGATATTGCGTCCGGCTCCTACAACTGAGCTTCCATGGACCATTAACACTTTCTGTGATGGGCCAATTAGCTACACAGCAAAGAACTGCATTGCATTGATCCTAAATTGAGTTTTACGTGGTCAGTCTTTTCAATATGTCTTTGTATACAACCTCACAAATATGCATGCAATGTCTCACAGATCAAACTTTGTTTGTTTGTACCTCGAGAGTCAATATTTGAGAACCCCCTTTGCAGTTTACATTAAGGTAACTTTTCGCACTCTCTCGAGTTGGATTACCTCGCTATTATATGTACACCGCGATGTCGGATTCTAAATCTTTAAATACCTCATTGCTAGAGGTTGTGATCTCTTCCAGAAGTGAATGTGTCTTTATTTGGTGATTTGAGCGACCTTACTTTGTAAATCATCATCCATGTTTGGTGGGCTTCGATGAATGTAGGCTCCAAACATCTTATTGCTTGGAATGATTCCAGACATGCTCCTACATAGTGATTTTATTTGCACAGTGGAATTGAGGAGACTGGCAGCCCTGGTATCATATGTATTGTTTGTCATCGGGTTCTTCGCCATGCATCAGAACATGGGACCAGCTCAATGGGGAAATACACGCTGGCAAAAGCTCACATCACAAGGTTAAATGAATGAACAGAGTCGGAAGTTTCTGAATTGACTAGTTCAACAGTTGCAAAGACAATTCATAATGGATGATTAGGTTGGATCCATATTAACCGAATTGACAAACAAAACACTTCAAACTGGTAGCGAAGGACTATGAAAATTCGGAATTTATCCAAGACACGTGGAATTGCTACCACATCTTAGGATTTGTTTCGGCACACAGACCATGGAACACTGTATCAAATCTCGAGTGACCAGGGTCTGATAAAAAATTACGAAGTGACCTAGTGCTGCCGCCCGCAACTACCCTTAGCAACATTTTCTGGAGTGAATACTCATTGACTGTGGATGCAATAATGAAGCAATTGCTGTCACAAAATACAGTTAGTTTAGCATTGGACAGGTGGACATCAATGAACAAACTAGCCATACCGTCGGATGTTGCTTACTATATGAATCAATACTGGGCATTGCGAGAAGTTCAACTTGCTTTCGATGAGGTGAATCGCCTAATCTTGTCCTGTTTCAAAAGCTAACTAATGATAATAGGTCAAGGGCCAACATACTGGAGCAACGCTAGCCATATATTAGAGGGACATTTTTGATCGTTTTCAGATTACCAATGGCCATTTGTTTGGAATTACAACTGATCATGCTTCCTCACATTACTCGATGACTCATGAGCTACAATCAACCCTTCAGGCCTCCGGAATCGAGCAGCCTGCATTGATGAACCACATACCATGGATGGAGCATATCGTTCAGCTGGCATTAGGCACATTCATGAGCAGCCTCAATACAACAGGCCGCAGCAGGTCATGGGAAGCGCACTACCGCGATCAGCAATTTGGAGAGAATCAAAGCATAGACATCGGGAAAAGTCGAAGACTTCGCAAAGAGGGCAATGCTAGAATCAACAAGGTGTCGGCTATGAGATCAGGTTTAGCAAAGATAATTGACAAAGTATGTATTTCGATATAGTTTGAAAGTCCTGAAACTGACATTCATATAGCAGGGAATATTCCTGGATTGATTACGCTGACACCTGGTTGTCGAAACGAGTTCATTGACTGTCAAAAAGCCATTGTCTGCATCGCAGTACTACCTATTCTGGATGTGAAGATACATTGGAATTTCACACTGGAGTTGATTGAGCGAGCCTACCTATTACAAGAATTCAGTCACGAGTGGCTCCAGAATCCGGAATCCAGTGAATACCGGGCACTCTCCACAACAGATGATCAATGGGCAATTGCCAAGTACGTCATGGAAGTTTTGAGGCCATTCCGATACTGGACTCTGTGGATATCGCAGAGGCATAAAGTCATGTTGCATCATGTTATCACACTCTACAATGACATGTTGGATCCAATGGATGGTGTGATGTGAGCTTTAGCGAAGAAGAATACTCCTTGGAAGGCAGACTTGTACTTTGCTGTGATGTTAGTGCAACAGAAGCTATCCCAATGATACGCTGAAGTTACTCCAATGACGGGTATGATTCTCTATTCAACACATATCCCCTATCCTTGCCACAAAATGTGATCGTTTTGAATGTTGGACAAGGGAATTGATAAAAATCCTGAGGCCAAGACTTCATATACTATCCAATACCAAGAACAATTTGCGCAGTATATGGAGAATGAATACTGTCCCAAACATTGACGTGTGCCGGACATTCAACCAGACAGCGTACCGAGCAACAATCTCTTCCCCTCTGCAATGGCTTCAGGATGCAGTCCATCTTCCTTTGATCCAGACGATTTCTCCAGTGATGACAAAATATTCTCAACGCCTAACTATGTGGCTGAAACAACACCCAGACCAAGCAATCGTGCACCATGCATATTGACCACCGCCAGGCTCTATTGGAATTCACTGGCAGAGTCACCAAAGAACTGGGGGCGAGTTAATCCAAATCTTGATGATTACCACTCCAACCCAATCGAGATTGGCAGTACATTTTGGATACTGGATATCACCGACTGGTGGAGAAAACGAGAGGAAATGCACTCAATTTACGCCGATCTTTCTAATGTGGCACAAGACATATTCTCTATCATACCTCATGGTGTCAGAGTGGAGGCCAGTTTTTCCCTTGGATGACATGTTATCAGCTGGAGGTAGTCAAAAAGTAGAGGCGATACCATTCGCAAAACAGTCCTTGTAAGGTAGTTTGCTCGAGCCAATCACAGGACATTGGGAGGCAATGAGCCAGCATCGGATACGATGAACACAGAAAACGAGTCGGAAATCAAGAGAGTGGCAGAGGAAAGAATATTGCAAAGAATGGCCAAGGTCCAAGACTTTTTGGAGATGTGGCAGGGCAGCCAAAACCTACATGCTACAGAGAAGGAATCTCGTGCTCAAAGCAAGCAAATGACAGCTGTAGGATACATTTTGGATACGCAAGAAATCTTCACAGCATCCTCGTCACCTTTCCCAGAAGATGGTGCGGCTGCATTCAAATTGTCAGAACAATCACCTTTGCCACCAGCTTTGTTGACAAAGGATCTTGCTGGAGGATGTACTCAAATATTAAATGACTGCCGAATCGGTAGAATCGACTGTCAATCAGCCGACAGTGATGCGGAAAGTACACCTAAAAGCATTTAGCACACTGACAATTGGCTAAAATGGAATCATGACTTGGATAATCTAAATGACAGCAAAGATGAATGCATGGCAGAAGTTGAATCTGGGATAGAGCAAGACAATGCGATTGAGGATCCGGAAATTCCAGAGCAGTGGGCAGTGAGTGCTGCAACACTCATTTCCAGATTGATTAGGCCAACACGGAAGTCAAAGAGACAGGCTGAACCAGCGTTGGTGACCGTCAATACAATGGAAAGGAGGATCAATAAGGGAATTAAGAACAAGTAGGATAGAATGCGTCAATATGTTTCACCAGCTTATCTATGTAGCTTGACCAAGAGTTTCATTTACAGATATATTTTGGGTGAATGGCAAGCAGTCGCTTGTGAGTATTGGTTGATAAACACATGTGTAGCAGGCGCAATGATTCTTTTGGCAAGATATATCAATTTTACTAGTATGAGAGCGAAAAGTGCAAGATTATTACTGGCTCAGATTCCCCACAGGGCCAAGTCTCAATCTGTCAGAAAGACAACCAATATGTTAAAAACATTATGAAACCAATTATCGATGGCAGCAGATGTTGAATGGACAATATATTACAATGACCATCAACGGAGCGTCAACAATTTCTGGTCTTGTAAGTATGGTAATTGAATACTAATTTGGTCGCTATTAGGCATAACCGATGTATTGGCAGCTTTTATAGGCTAAAGAGTCAGCAGCACAGTCACTGGGCCATTCTGAGAATGAGGGTCAACGGAGCGTCCATGATTTTGGGTTTTATAAGTCTGGTAATTAAATCGTGACTTGGTCGCTGTTAGACATACCGATGTATTGTGAGCTGTTATAGGCAGAAGAGACAGCAACACAGTCACTGCCCCATTGTGGGAATGAGTGTCAACAGAGCGTTAAGGATGTTTGGTCTGGTATATACAGTAACTGAATAGTGATTTGGTTGCTGTTAGGCATAACCGATGTATTGGCAGCTTTTATAGGCAAAGGAGACAGCAACACAGTCACTGCCCCGTTCTGAGAATGAGCATCAATGGAGTGTCACCAATTGTTAGCTTGACATCTTGGGTAATCTAAGTTCAGATTGGTTGCAGACATCCATTAATGAGATATTGGCAGCCTGTATGGGCAAACACAACAGCAACACGCTGCCTGCAGCATCCTGATAATCAGCGTCAACAGAGTGTCAACAATTTTTAGTGTTGCATATTTCGTCATCAAGCCATCGCGCGGATATTCAAGCACATAACAGAACTATTGATCGCCCTGATTGGTAAAAATACAATCTAACAAAGGAAAAATCCGGATTCCAAAATAATCGACATTGCAAACTGCACATTATGGAAAAACAAATCATTGGCGGTTGAATACATTATTTAGATAATACACTATTATCGACCTGCAGAAACAAGAGCCTTATATGAATATATCAATGGACCCTCTGGGTGACCCGCTGTCTACCTGCCCAGGTCAGACAGATAGGGAGGATCCCATTGAACTGCACCCGAGTTGATGGTTTGGGTGTATTGGCAACCCGGGCCGCCAATATGGCAACGGTTTGGTTTGGACCCGGACCTGGACCCCAAGTGACGGTCCAGAACCATTGCTAACACTAGATATGATCAGAGACCAGTTGGAGTTTGCCGTAATTGAACCGCATGCTACAAACAAGGCCTACATCCCAGTGAAGGCTAAGTTGGCTCCTAGCATCACTCTCCATACTGACTCTAGCAATGGCATATTCAACGTCAGGATGATATTGGAAATACCGAAGTATTTACATTTCTCTTCACTAATCTTGTATCCTCGTTAAGTGTTTGTCCTTACAATAAGATGGTACTTTACGGATAAGAATACTGTTGTGTGTTAATAATTTCTAATACTTGTGGTATCTTTTTATCAAAGGTTGTCAAGAAAGTTCGGGTTAGGACTTGTCTAGAACCTTCTGTTTAGTTCAGTTGGAAGAAGCTTTTGCAGCGCTTATCTTTGAAGAATGGGCCTCGATTGTTCTGTTGGAATGCCTACAGTTCTTATGTATTTTTGTACAGTTGCAGAGTTTATCTCTTCCTGTTTAAGTTATTGATCTGCAACCATGGTCACACACAATCACTCCATTATTATTGTACATATCGAAGCTGGTTCTCCGGTAAGAGAACTGTTCTTTATACTTGCTCAGACATAGATAGGAATACAACAATATCTCCTCTGTCCTCCGCGCCTTGGTATATGTTTGCCTTTCGAACTCTTATCAATATCATTATTGTTGCATTAATATTCCTTCGCATCTTTCTATTCAGATTTTAACAAATCCAGTCGGACTTTCGCTGTCATATTTTATAAGACGACCAGATTACCAAATTACAATTGTAAGAGATCCCTGGACACCCTCACCTCATTTCTATCCACCGTGCACCACCACTCTGGTCAGCATACTCCGGAGTTAGGATCAACAGACAAGATTGGAATTTTGTTGACAAATAATTGGGCAGCCTGAGCAGAGCTTCAGTTCCGCAACAATGCTACGGTTTCGGCCAAACACCAGTTTCTGGCATGCCCAAGTGAAGGTGTAACTTTGGTTGACTTCTCACCTGCAGTCAGAGAGGCAATTATTGCACCCAATGCTGTGACCAGGATGAGATGTGATAGCGAGTCACTGCGAATGCAAGGTAGCGAGCTTGTTTCCACTTTCAATGAATGTTTCCAATTGCTTCAACACCTGCTAGAACCCCATGGGCCATGATCCGATAAACACATTGGTGACTGATACCAGTTTACATTTGCGAGTCACCCAGATGCATCCAAGGTTTGGATTGAGATATGTGGAAGTCAGCCTACAGAATCACTCACTAACATTACCGAGCATATCTCTTGAGTAGATGCGCTGCATAACTCCAAGAAGCAAGTGATGCAAGTGACTTATAAACAAGTGGAAGGCAAACAGAGAGATGGCTGCAGCAGAGACAGCAACAACTGTTGCTCATGCGCTCATGCAGATGTCAGCCATCCCACCCACACATGCCCAAACACAAGGAAGGTCTTGGCCACATGGAGAAAGAAGAAAGTGGCCATGAACTCAGGCACAGAGAAGAAAGAGAAAGACACACAGAAGAGGTGCAGACACTCCCATAATGGTTGCAAGGAAGGCGGCTATGCAGGCAGTAGTGGAGGATAACAATAGAGCTTCTGTTTAGGCAAGACATGAGGAGGAGGAAGTAGCAATGCCGAGGTGCCCAAGGTGCAAGAATTATTCGACCATACGAGCGATGATCCTGATGATTCGGATGATTCGGGCTAGGTAAATGGCGATGGGAACGATCAGCTGCAGCAACAACTCGGTAACAGTAAAACTACTTCTGTGTCTTCTACAATACAATTTTTTTCCAGTTATCATCATCTCAGAATGAGTGATAAGATACCTTAGACCATCTTGGTTTCGATGGGAAGCTTTGATTCAAGAAGGGAGCTGACACATATAGTGGTTTAGCAGCAAAGACCGTCAAAGATATTTGAGCATCACAGAATTATGTGAGAAGAGCAGCAATAGAGAATTCAAGAATGTAGGGTACAGGCCTGGAAGAGAAAGATGGCAGCTGGTTGATCATCAAAACAGCCAACGATAAAGTAGACAATGGTATTGTAAGACAATACGAAGTGCACCTGAAACTCAGGCTCAGAGATGCCAGTGAAACATGAAGAGGGTGGTTTGCAATCTATGATGTAATCGGATATGACATTGTCCTCCGACAGCATTGAGTTTGCAATGTCAACGGAACACGCAGCATCGACCACCTCACGAAGGCAATGTGGATAATGCAATCTGGTGCACCCTCTGAACACAGGGAAGAGGTAGCCCGAATACACTACCTTTGCAGTGTGTGGCCCAACCATGAACTGGATGAAAACATCGTACACAAAGCCACTAGCACCTTGGGCATTCAAATTGGTCGTCAGTAGCAACTCTGTGACAAAAGCCACTGCCTTATGGCTACAGCATCCACAGTTGGTGTGCGATATGACGCTGAAGATCCACCTGAGCTCGTGGAGTCCCCTGCTTAATTTTGGGACCTACTTGGTGGGTTTGGGAATAGTGGCCTATTTGCCAAATCGTTGTACCAAACACAAGGTAATCTGCAATTGACAATTGAAATACTGCTGGAAAATGATAATCAGGGTTTGTACTGACCCTGATAACAAATATCACCCCGGGAATATGCAGTACTGCAATGCCAGGTTGAAAATGCACTTTGGAATGGATGCGAACCCCAAAGAAGTATCCATTCCACCTAGCCAGTACTATTCTTACCAAGGAAAGATGGTGGCTTGAGAATGTGTATAGACTACCTTGCCATCAACCATATCACCACAATGAATGGATACCCATTACCACATATTGAGGATCTGGTGCGACCATTGGGTGGAACATCATTCTTCTTAAAGATTGACTGCGCTTGAGGGTGTCACAAAATTCGGATTCGGATGGGAGATCAACAGAAACTGGCCTTTTCAACAACACACAGCCACTACGAGTGGACAGATCTAACATGTCATCAAGCCAACACACTGAGTCAATATATCCTTGTGATGAACCATCTGCTTGCATCAAACCCCAAGCTGAGAACCCTTCTGGCTGTCTGCCGTAACGATGTCCTGATCCATAGATTGACAAGATGAGAGCATATGGACCATGTGCAAGCCGTTTGTCATCACTCACGGACCACTGGGCTAAAGCCAATACAATGAAAATGGGTGCGGTTTCGAAATGAGATTGAGTTTTGTGGGTTACAGATCGACGAAGAAGGATGTCATACCTTGGGGACGATGATGGAGGCAGTAGCACAGTGCCCCAGACCTCGGAATGTGAGGTTAGTTTGGGGTTTTTCAGAATAACGAGTGACTGCCACACAGTGGTTCGCCACAATTCCGGTTTTGCATTGCCCCTCAACAGGATAATCTGTTTGGCTAAACATGTTAAAATGGGAGGCTAATGCAGAGAACCGTGATTGGGGAACATCGGGATGTTATGTTTCACTTCGTCTGAAGATGCACGGGATGCTATGGAAACTTTAAAAGATACCATTGAGAAGGCTCCCATGCTGGCACACCCTGAGGAACAGGGCAAGCACGTACCGCATTCTGACATCAGCAAGTATGTAGTTGGAGCTGTACAATCACAGAAGAGACAAGATGGAGAGACCAGAGTCATTGCCATTTGGAGCAGGAATGTAAAGAATGCAGAGATGTGATACGCCACATATGAGAGAGAACTCCTACCCATTTGCGATGTACAGGTTGACTGGCACTGCTAGCTCCAATCGGACAGAATTTTTATGGTATCCATGGACCATACCTCTTTGCAACACCTACTATCACAACCTTGACTCATGGCACAACAAATGGCATACCTAGCAACATTGCAAAATTATATATACCACATCTGGTAAAGTCCAGCCGTGAGGACCCATGTGGCTGATGCACTGGTGACACATCCAGCCGCTAGACAGAAACGTTCCCACATCTCCGATTGTCGACTCACACTGTCAGCAATTCAGGCCTCGACAGACTAGACAAGGGAAGTCACCACTGACACAAATGATGACCGCTGGAGAAAGGATGTAGTACAAATACTACTGTCCAAGGATAGCCAGCAACATCTGCCATATCTGTCTGCTCTGGCGACAGTATGAACAGCATGGGCTTCTGATTTCTATTTCTCCCTAGGAGATGGCCGGCTCTACCTGGATCTGCAGCATTAGGACCCTGAACGACACCATGATGAGCCATGTTGGCTCGACATTCTGGCACCGTACAGAAACAGTAACCTCCAAGCAGCAAATGACCCTGCAGTGGAAGGCCATTTCAGAGAAGCAAAAACATATCTGGTGATGGGACAGCCATCCTTCTGGCCAGGAATGTGAAATGACGTGCATGACTATACAAGAGGCTGCGACACGTAGGCATGAGTTAGTCAATGGACTGGGAAAGTTGTGGGCTTTCTCAAAGCAATCCTTGTTGCACAAGGCAACTGGAAGCATGTCGGAGTAGATTTCATTACTGATGTGCCAACATCATGGAGAGGAAATGACTGCATCGTGTCCTCTGTGGACCACTTCTTTATCCAAGCTCAATGAATACCCTGGAGTAAGACCATTCACACCGTGCGGTGTGCACTGGTATTCTCTGTGGCCTCATAAGACTTCATCTTGTCCCCCGAGATATAGGTGGTGACAGAGACATGCATTGTATGTCGCATTTCTGGGTGAACATGAATAAGAGGTTGCTGACTAAGTCGATCATGTTTACGATACTTCACTTACAAATAGCCAGGCTGTCAGAGATCTGGAATAAGAAGGTCATCCAGTATCCACAGGCTTTCACCATTCACCATCACGACCAGTTGAACACCATGATTCCACTTGGAGAATGAGCATACAACACATCAACCCAGAAATCCACTGACTGCAGCCCATTCAATCTTGACCTAGGATTCACAACATCTCTTCCATCAGTGTTCTTGGGGGGCCAGCAGCAGCAAGGGGAGATGCGGAGCCAGGAAGATGCAGCGTTAGTTGAACGATTGAAGTCCTCCCAAGTGTATGCCCAGGTCCGCCTCTGCGACACACAAGACAGCCAGATGGCACACTCAACCAGGAGCTGAAGGTGATGTACCCATGATGCTGGAGACCTCATGATGTCAAGTACATAAGACCTGCCATTACCTTATGAAGGCCAAAACTCCTTTTGACAGACACTGCAGTACACTTGCCCCGGACCATACATGATAGTGATTTCTCGTGGGCCAAATGCAGTCAAATTCCGTCAGCATAATGTAAAATGGTTTGGAAGTCACAACTGAACAACTCAACAACTCTGAACAGCCACACTGATTCTTCCAGATGCTCCCCGATGGTGCCACATAGGCTGAGTGCAAAGCGATGTGCTCTCAGGTGCTCCAGGACTACTTTACTGGGGCTCCTCAATGTCCTGGAAGTTACGGAACAGAATACCAGAACATCCTGAAGTATGTATAGTTGTCTTCAAAATGCTACAAATATAAACAATTACAATGCGCAAATCTCAGAGCTATTGGGAGTATTGGCTACATCTCCAGGACTATTCCAGTGCATCTCTAGCCTGGAGCTGTACTCTCCAGGAGTGATTATTATAATGTTATATCCAATAGTACCATTCGATGAACTATCTTCTTCCTGCACACGGTGATTCAGGTATTGTAACTCAATGTACTTTCCAGTAGGTATCAAAATCCAAATGATTATGTACAAGCCAGACGGTATCGAGCCTATCTGATGCAGTGATCTTTTGCAGCAAATGTACCAGTTCCACTATTGCTCCGATAGGTACAATATGCATCATATCAGTCTGTTTGACAACCCAGATGAACCCTTCAACACAATCAGCCCAACCATCCGGATCTTTGTACTTGTTTAGAATCAGCAATGCTTATTCTTGAGCTTGACGATGTAATATCGATTTTTGAGTCTTCACGAACCTCTTAGAGGAGGTCAATATCGATTTTCTGGTGGTCAGGCACTGCTGAAAGTGGAGTATCTCACTAGAGGCAGTCCAGCGAAAGTATAACACCGGAAAAGAAGGAACTCGGCGATGTCAGGTGCTATCACGGTCACTTTCCGGATATTGGACCCAGATGTTATGAGATTCCGGCATGATCCCTTTGTTGGCATTGGTATATTCAACCTTGAAATCAAGTCCCAGGCGCTGTACAGATGTAGGGCAGTGAAATGGTTGACAGTAATACGACAGAGTATTCTGAAGTTGAATAATTATACTGTCTTTGAGTACATTCTGATGATATCGGAGCACCAGTCAACAAACTTCGTGTCCCCAGTCCTCTTCAATTTGTGTACGGAATAGCTGTCCAAAGTTGGGGATCCAGAAATGTTTTGAAGCATCTCTGAGTGAGTGAAATTTGATACTTCTGTACGCTCCACGGACAATGGTTTCTCTCAAATAATGTACCTGTTGTGATGAAGGGTGGAAAGATAGCTTGTCCCGACCATGCTGAGGCCATATAAGATGAGCTCCGCCAGTATTTCACCATGTATCGGCAGTGGATAGTAGGGTGAAAACGATCGCAGAGTCAATATTATACCAGCCTGGCAGTGCAAGATACACGAGATTCGTTTCAATGTAGTTGGGACTGGTGGACCGGTCATTGTGCTAGAGCATCTGTCCTATGTGATTAACATTGGTGGCAGATCGATATGTGTCTTTGACATTGTCGATATGTAGCTGGTCAGAAAGGTGGGTGGTGACATAGTCGCCATAACCTGTTGGCCAAATTGACTGAGATATATGGCTCACGAGATGCGTCTTTTGTTATATAAAATTGTTCTCATGGTGTTCGAGGGATTTCCGGGCCTCCTGAACACCGATTGCCCACCACCAAGCTTCAAACTCAATCCAGCTGTTGGAAAATTCCTTCTTGAACAGCATCTGGTCAGTCGTTGTGATACCATCAATCCCCATCTCCAGGTGACTCATAACACGGTCCAGATCAGTGACACTCCAGCTGGTGGCTCCAGTTCCAGGATCGGATAGATGCAACTGAGATTACACACACTCGTAGGCGGTGATGTTTGCTGCCCCGTAAACCTCTTGTTCTGCGGTAGTCTTCATTTGAGCAAGTTTGTTGGTGAATGAACATCTGGCACCGCATGCATTAGTCCCGACTTGTTGCAATAGTTGTCGCTCATGATGTTGGAATAATATATCCAAATGCTTGCCTTTCCCAGTTATCACCTGATGGATGTCACACTCCAATCGCACTTGTACTGTATGCCAAACAGCATCTGACGATTACATTGCCGCTTTTCAGGCGCCATTCGGGTGCGCTTGAAATTGCCTTCGTTTTGTTGGCATAACCTTCTCAGCCCCATAAACATGAATTTCCATTGCAGCAGATATTATGAATATTTTGTTCTCTTAAGTTACGGAATTCTCTGGTCAACATTTCATCCACTTTGGCCTTTGAAGACTTCGACATTTTCTATTTTCAAAAGGCGCCATTCATCTTGTAAAATCGCATCAGTTCATTGTCAAGTGCTGTGAGGGATAGATCAGACTGATTGTGTTGGCTAACAAGTAGAGAGATTTCACATAATGACTGGACTGCTCCCATTACCATCTCATCAGAGGCAGTTTCTGCCAGAGTTTTCCTGTCATCCTTGGAGCAGTCAAGAATTGGAGCAAAATTCACTGCCACTGTTCTGATCATGCCCTGGATCTCTTTTCCCTGCTAGGAGCTGCTTTTCATTGAATTGAGTGGTTTAGAGAAGCACTGGAGGCCTGGATATCATGGTACTGATGTGAATTGTTTCTCAAATTGATGCTTCACATTTCTATCTTTCAGGTACTTGAGCTGCCAGTGCAATAAGTCTTTAACTAAATCCAAGAGCAGCTGATGCAATTCAGCAGGGTGCCAAAGCTGATAGAGATTGCAGAGAGGGAATTGCCAGAACTCGTTGCGGATTGGATGAACGGCAACAGTGTGCAGAAAATCGATATTTGTATCGTCCAGAAGCGCCGAGTAAACATGCTCATCTCTTGAGTTATCGAGTTCTGAAAAAGTGGAATGACCTATCGGTGCACCTTGTGGAAATTCGCACATCTCGTATGAGCCATACGACGCTTGAGCAATGATGACTTGCTCTGGGTCATCCCCGACCCAGGCAGCCAGAAGAGAGTAACATATTCTCTGAAATCCATCAGCACAATTCAATTTTAATCCGGGACCAGTTATGTCAAAATTCTGCTGTGGCTAGAGCACTGTTCCAATCGCAGAATGCCATGCCTGGTCAGTATTTATGGCACCTTTTGGAGGATATGGGATCAGCCCAACAAAGAATCCAGGCGGGCTTTTCAGGTGTCTGGCCAATATATTTGCAGATATTACCAATCCCGATATTCAGCAGTGAGGCACGCTGATCGCCTGAAAAGCATTTCAAGTGCGGCTTGTCAGATGCACAAATGACTGGCAGATTTGTCACAGCGGCAGGGAGCTGATCTTGTCTATCCCACCACTAATCATTGCTGTTCATCACGCGGTATGTTCATTGACTTTCAAAGTCTCTGATGTGCACTGGTTCAATATCGAGATGCACCTGACATGGGTACTGTGCCGAAAGGAAGTGAATACACTTCAAAATATCTCTATAGTATAATGTTCTGAAGATAGGCAAATGATCTTTGATCCGATTATCATCACTCAGCCTGAAATGGAGTCCAACGAGGAGCTTTCGAAGAGCATCTACTGATTGCAATCATTTCATTTTCAAGTTGTCCAGTCCACGCCTCAGATGCTGATCTATCCACTTCGTCAATTGCTAGCTATATGATTTAGCATGTTGAAAGTTTTGTGCTGACCAAAATGGATGCCAGGTATAACCTTGTTCTGAGAACTTGCAATGCTTTTTGTACATTGCAGTGGATCTGCCATATGCTTTCCCCTCCGCATTTTCCACTCCAACTACCTGCCTCTGAGCCATCATCTTCGTTGGATCAGGGGTACCAGTCTGATCAGGCTTTTAGAGGTCTGTAGATTCTTCGTGAGAAGTATGTTCAGGTGGTGGTGCACCAGGTACAGTGTCTATGGGTAGATTATTAGTTGACTAGCTCATCGATGGCTATTCTGGTGCACTGACTGAAGTCAAACCATGACAGCTCAGGTTCATCCCATCATGCCGGTGCCACGATTTGGTCAGGTAACAGCCATTCAGTTATCACAGTTGGGTGATATTGATGATAGTGAGCCCCGAGTTAGTTCTCGTGGAATTGTTTCTTTTTGAGGATAATGAACTATACATGTTGCCGGCGAGTGTTGCCAATATTCAAGAACTGGTCTGTGAATATGAATTCAAATGCATCTCGATGATGCTTCAGGGAGTGATTTAGATCCTCAGGCATATTGGTTTGAAGCGAGCTATAACTCAGGTTAGCATATCACATCAACAGCCGCATCACACACCACCAAATGTGGGAGATGGGTAAAATATTGTCGCCTCATAATCAGTTCTCTTCATACACCAGGATATATATATCATATCCTGCACAATAATGATGCACATGGTCAGCTGATAATCGTTAGCAGAGAAAAAAACATTTCTTCTGTCATCACTGCAATCACCATCGTCGGCCTAATCACTATGTCATTGGGAATTATGAGTCATACCAGTGCTGGAGCCTCCGAGCTGCTGATAATGAGGGCAGTACATCTCAATACAATGATTGGGAGAGTTTTGGAGATAGCTATATGCCCGCGCGATGATCTGTGAAAACTTGTTAGGCGTCTAGGATGGTTGCATGAGTAACAATCCTTGACCGGAGTGTGGATTCTGAGGACAACAATGTTGTTTAGACAGAGAGCTCAATAAGAAGTATTGCTGTTGCTGCTCAACTCACAGGCCTCCTACTGAATGAAGTTGCAAGGTTGTACACAAACAACCTATGTGTAATATTCCCTAGTCTTGCTAACTTTCATACTGCATATTGATCTTGTTGGGTTCCCGGAGATACCATATCATATCCCTTCTTTGACCTTTTAAGTCACGGAAGCATCAGAGGGTGAGCATCTATCCAATATCTTACTATATGAATTCGAGCATATAACAAAGAAAGGGGGGATGTGTGTGATTAAGGTTTCATTTTCTCAACCTGGTTGGTGTGATGGATCAAAGGTGTAGTGAAACACAACAGTTGATGACAACAGAATGGGATATAAGAAGCCATTCATTCTGCCAAAGGTCACTGCTACCTGTAATATACTCAACCAGACTCCGATTTATTCTACCTCACATCGTGCATCTAGAGGAGTTATCAACCTTCTTTGTTCACAGAGCATGTCGACAAATGGATCTCCAACAAAGAGAGCGAATATGGCTACTCCAGGTGGCTGATTTGGCTTCCGACAACTCAGTGACGATAATTCGGGATCCTCGGATGATGGTTCATGAACTTCCACGGAGAATGACTATCAATCTGGGAGACTCACTAATAAATATCATCCACCACATGGGTATGGGTACCCTCCTTCACAGCAGCCATTCCCAGGTGCTCTGCAGTTTTATCGCAATTCTCCATTCAACATGACACCCAACAGTTTGCAACCAGCTACCAGGATAAGCCAACAATTTCCAAGTAAAGGGCCACTGTGGCAAGGATATGACCTCCACCAAGGAGGTTATGGCGTGTCTGAAATGGTCCTCACACAGTGGTCCGCAGAACAAGGGCTGTCACATCTAGGTGCACCAAGAGTGCCCCGGGATGGCGGGGAAACCATCCAGCCAATCGGCCAACATCTTCCAGCCCAACTCTTCCACCTGGATCTCCTTTCGGCACGCCCAGGACACTCCCGATTAGCCTTCCTACGAACAGCATGTAGCCGCCTGCAGAAATGTGGAAATCAGATGCCGCAAGGAGTCCGGACTTGCCGCCATTACCGGAGATATCTCAGAACAAATATAATGCGGATGATGTGAGAGACAATTGATTGGACTTGGGCGGTGCAGAGGGCAAACCCCCAATTTGCCTGAAGCAAACCAAAATCTCCTTCAAGCAATTTGCCAAAAGGATGGGGCAGGCCAACTGCAGTTCGTTCAACAAGAGGAAGAGAGTACGGGTGACTGGGTTTCTCAAGCAACAGCGTTTGTCCAGAATCCTGGGGTAGAACCATTTGATACAGCTTCGAGATGGACCGCTGCACTGGGAGAAAGCAGTTGCAGATCACTTTGCAACATGCAAGGACTTGCAAGCATTGGATAAATTGGATAATCCTGAATGGATTCCTCGGCAGTGGGTGGAGATGTTTTTGCAGCCATGTGCAAGTCAAATTCGGAAGGCAAGGAAACAGTGAGGGCAAGGGATCAAGCGACCATGGACAGATTTGGGAGAACACACGACCAAACAAGCGAAAAGTAACCTCCCAGCCTCGCTGAATACAACATTCTCAGTAGTGATGTGGCCAGTGTTGAATGGCAGTGATATCGTTCCATCCCCCAAACAACTCCAAGCCTTGCATACAAATGAGAGGCACTGGGAGGAGCTGATTGATTTCATCAACAACAACGGAGGCCTGAAGAAGCCATATAATCTAATATCGATGTTCAAGTGCACCATACATCACAACCAATTGGACGAAGAGTATATGGGATTATACACAAAGAGGCTAATGATAATGGACCCCATATATCAGCACATTCCCTACAACTATTCCATTTCAAATGCGTACAAGTCGAAACTTTGATTCAATTCAAAAACATTTGGTCGACATGAGGAGAGCTACAGCGAGGGAGATTGCCGACCGGGTGATAAAATCAGTGATGGTACTCCTTGCTAGCCGTATTCAGGTTAGATGTGCACCAATCATAATTATTATACATAGACTGTGGAACGTTCTGAAGAGGGTGGAAGAGAGGAGGGAGAGGAGGATGGTTGGCAAGAGAATGATACTTGAATTATTGTAAGTTCAAATTGGAAGAATAGAATTGATTGTATTCCATCCATATATATTCGTTCCAATGGTTGCTTGTGTGTGAAATCCCAATTATTGGGATGATTTGCATGAGTGCCGGAATAAGAGCCCATCTGCCCAGTGTAAATTGGAGCAACTGAAAGATATCATTGAGGATGAAATGATCACAGACAAAGGTCCAAGAGAGGATCAGGAGCAAGTGGAGGATGGTGAGGAGGTCCTCGATCAACAGAATACCAGTTCAGTATGCAATACTGTTTTCAATACACTCAACAATGAATTTGAACACAAGTGATTGGGTGAGACAGTCAGGCCGCTGAATGCCCATTTGATTTGGAAATGAACCAACGAGCGTATTCCAGGCCACAAGTATTCAATTCCAGGCCTGCCCTGAACTTGTGTTAGCAACGGGTCCGGGAAACCCGCCAGCGGTCCAGTTTCTGGCCGGCGGTTCGGTTCGGGTTGTTACCCCGCCAAAAACCTGAACCGCTATGTCTTGGCGGGTTTGTTACCCGGACCGACCCGAAACCCTTCGTTTTTTGGCCGGGTAGGAACCGTACCGCGGGTCCATTTTGTGGTTCCTACATTTATGGGTTCAATTAAGTATTTGAGTTCAGATCGTATCATGACATGATGTATACGTAGATTGTGCAGTTTAAGCCGATCTTTCACCTCCCGCTTTCAGAATTGAGATCCGACTGATATTTGTTGAGTGGCTGTCAAATAAGCGTAGATTTTCAGCGAAATTCGCGGGTTTTCGACAGCGACTCAACGAATATTGGTCGGATCGCAAATCTGAAAGCGGGAGGTGAAAGAGCGGCTAAAACTGCACCATCTGCGTATACATCATGTTATGATACGATCAGAACTCAAATACTTAATTGGAGCAAAACATCTGGGCTTGCAAAGGCCGGGTTTTGAGGTGCAAACCGGCCCAAATGCCAACGGTCCGGGTTCTTCATGTGGTATAACCATTGCCACGGTTCGGTTCCGGTTCCAACCCTAACCCGCAACTGTTCTAGTGGGTTGGAATCGTTGCTATCACTACCCGGAACCAAGTTTCTGGTGCACCAGGTTTGGGCCATAGAGTTCAATGCGAGGAGGATGGTATGGATTCCAACATGCCAGGAGCACAGGTGGCGGTTGAAATGGGTCTTGGCAAGACTTTCACCTCAGTGGCAACAGCCATGATGCGCAAATTGCTGACAGAGAAATCTGTAATGGGGTTGCTGCTGTCGATGTTGTGGGGGAATACCATTGGAGCATGGGCAAGCATGGCACAAAACAACTTTCCTGGGATCATCGGTGAAGATCGGGAGTGGTATCTATTGCAGAGACTGAATTCAGTGCCCCGCTGCCTGATAGATATCCAGACAACTCCACCTCAGGGGCATCCACCGCTTACATCAGCCCTTGAACCAATCCTGACAGACACAACGTCTGGGGTCGCAGAGGTATTCAAGTGTCTCATCAACAAGATGACATGGGTAATCAATGGCTAACTCGTTAACTTGTTGCACAACGAAAATGCAAAACTCACCCACATGGAGCTGAACACCAGAATTGAAGAGCCAGAAAACCGATGGAATATCCACCTTGTGTTCTACAATACCTTAACATCTAGAGCGAAACCTCCAAGTACTGGCCGACACTCCAACTGTGCATGCAGTGTTGGAATTTTGATGAGTCCCATCGGTATATGACTAAAAACAGTGTGGGCTGGCAAATTCCGATGAAAGCGAAATTTGGATTCAAACTTCAAGTCACAGCTACTCCTGAATTCCATTCACTGTATGACTGGTGTTGTCAAATCATACGGCTATTTGCAAATGCGCCTGAGAATCCACCAGAGGATTCGGCGGTGGAAAAGCATGGTGCAGACGCATTGTATTCAGGCGTGAAGTGTTCGATGGATGCTATCTGTACTGCAGACAATGCAGGTCACCTGGATGTGGTGCACCGGATTATCCAGATTGCAAAGCTTTGGATGATAAGGCAGTGGTTGGATTCAAGACTTGCCAATGGAAAACCACTTGTTTGGATACCGAAGGAGAATGCACACCTCATGCATCTTGAGTGGACTGAGGACAAGCATGCAAATCTGAAGGCCCTGGTGGAGAGTTACACTTCATAGGGTGCATCAGGAGCACGGAGGGTTGTTCGATGGCAGCTAGCCTGGTTATCGTTAGTGATAGGAGACACGGAAGATCATAATGACACTTCTAGACAATCAAACAAACAATCACCACTCGATACTTGAGTGGATTCTCTGATTTTCCGATGGCTGACAGAGACATTTCTGTCAATGCCTGTCAAAGAACCTGCATTGTATCCCGAACCTGGCAACGACAACTCATCAAGAGAGGCACTCCTTCCGGAACAAAAGAGACTTGAACATGCCCTCCCCAATGCACCTCCTCCACACAAAGTGGTGCTATTTAGTCCTCATCCTGGCCAAGTTCGTCATTTGAAGTGGAGGCTAACCAAGTATTTTGCGGATCATGTGGATATACTCCACATGTTTGCAGAGATGGGCATTGATAAAAGTTCAGAAATAGTGTGAGCAACGGGTCCGGGTTACCCGCCAGCGGTCTGGGTTCGGACTGTAAAAACAGTTCGGTGCGCTTCCAGAACCCTCCCAAAACCCAACCCGCAGCGTCTTGGCGGGCCAAACCCGGACCCTTACCTGTCAACCTGCAGGTTTTGCCGGGTTTGGCTAGCCCTGTCGGTTACAATCTCCGGTTCTGGGTTTCGAGTTTTTCTATTTATGGTCGCATTTAGATACCCTACTGTTAATCACAAAATATTAACTTTTGCAAATCATTGACCATTTCGGATGAATCAGCCACCTTTATAACTAAAAACAAGAGAGACATGCTCCTTGCCCCATCCTGAACATGATAGTCAACGGCGCGTCAATGATTTTTGGTCTTGCATCATGAGTAATCTAGATGGCGATAGGATGCAAACGATCATAAATGAGGTATTGGCCGTAGTTCAACCCAAAAGAGAAAGAATCAGGCTCACTGCCCCATTCTGGAAATGAGTGTCAATGGAGCGTCAACGATTTTTCGTCCTGTAAGTCAGGTTATTAAAATGTGAATTAATCATTGTTATCTATAATCATTGCATTGGCCGCCTGTTTAGGCAAAAGAGAATGCTACACTCTCCATGCCCCATCTTGACAATGAGTGTCAACAGAGCGACAATGATTTTCGGTCTCGAATCTTGGGTAATCTTGGTGGTAAATGATCGTAGACATCTTTAAACAAGGTTTTGGCAGCCTTTCTCGGCTGCTAAGCAAGAGGTTGTCCCGCAACAGCCTCCTGGACAATCGCAACTTAATTCATTTTCAATGCTGCAACTCAGTGATCCTAAATGTTTTTGCCCATAAAACCAGTCAAAACTCCATATATAGACATTAGTGGCTATCTCGTGCTTTGATTAACCATCCTGCAACGCCAAAAATCGTTGACGCTCCATTGATGCTCATTTTGCCACAGACGTATCCGCATTATGCAACAAATTACTTTGTCATACATTATCAAGTACAGTGTTTTGACAGTTGTTCTATCCGTTTCATGTATGTTTTCATTATCACTACATTGTTCTTTAAATGTGCATATGAATATATCCTTTAAAATATACAGTAATGTGTCCCACACGTTACTTTCAATCAATTCTCGTCCCCACCGTCAGATTCGCCCAAAAGGCTGTTGTCATCTGCAAAATCAATGTCAGCAGTATTTCCACGCAGCAGATAGTGTACTCAGCAAATCTGGAATAACATCTTTATCGCGCTTGCTTTCCTTGGCAAATGCAATATGATTGAAAAATTGAGTATTTGGAAGTGGAGAATGCATATACTCACACCTGGATGGCATACCTTCTATTTCATAACTGTCGTTTCCCACAGCGTCACCTGGGGGCGCAGGTGGCGTTCCGGGCGGAGATGCCGCCAGTTCTGGAGGAGGTGCTGCGGTTCCTTTGCACCTCCAGCGGGTCACCAGATTTTTTGCTGTACCATTTTGCCATGCAAGGCAGCCGGCCGAATGATTTTTGTAAACCATTGCCGGGTGTCTTTCCATCGCAGCCTTCACCTTCTGATGCCCAGGAAACTCAACTCCTCGCTTCTTCTATTCTCTGAGTTCGGCGCGAGGTTTCTTAATTAGTTGCTGCATTTCCTCTATTGTGGCGCGCGAAAACCCGCATGTAGCCAATTTCGCCATATTCAGGGCCAGGCGCATGTCGGACTGTTCCAGCTGTACCCGACCTCCTTGCCTTGCCATAGTCGCAGACATGTTGAAAACCTACAAGAAATAAGTTGCTGCTACTAAAACGAAGCTTCGGCTATTACCTAAACCATATACGACTCCGTAGCCTCCTCCAAAGTCATTAAAGCCTGTTTTGTCCACTCCCAGGGACCTTTATCACAAAAGTTGTCCGTGAAATTCCCAGAGCTGACGACGTCATGATGTTCAATTTAGCGGACTGTGTGGATAAATGGCTTCGTCGACCATGGGGGTTTGCCCTTGCGGGCAGCGATCAATTGGTCACGGAGCTCTCAACGTACACCAGCTGTACATTATATTTTTAGTTGACCGCCTGCTATATCGATATGGAGCTACTCACATCCGATAGCATGCTGCAGCGGCTTATTGCTGCATCCGGTTTTACGTACTTTGTGCAAATGTGCGTCCTGGGCCATATTTTTGGTGGCTGCAATTGCAGCGTCGCGGTGGACTAACTGGTGTCTGCGTTGCAGCTGTGTCTCAGCCAGGGGCGCATTGGATGAAGCGCCCGCCATTCAGCTCAATTCAGATTGTATCACACCAGGCTGAGGTGTTTGTGGAGCCATGACTTGCTGTTGTGGAAAGGGTGAGGAAGATGATAACGAAAAGTGGAAAGTCCTGAGGTATATATAGTAAGCTACAGGTCACAAGGGAATGAATGACTGTCAACTTGCATGTTCTACTCAAGATACATCCTGCTGCGTATTGCTACAAGGTGGAAGTGCTTCCAACGGTCCCGCGATTTGCAGTAAGTCGGTCCGATGATGTTTGTTTGTTTGTTTGTGTGCAGGGATACATTGAGGTGAACGACAGCTGATATCGCATGTTTGATAGATATAAAAAGGAAATTCTGTGACAGAAAGGTCGTCTGGTGATGTTTGTCTCAACACATAGCCGGGATCTTCCACGAAACATACGCTAACTATCATGTGGTAACGTACGATTAGTGTTACTATTCCAACTGAAATGACGGTCAAAACGCAGATTTTGCTTTGTTCGAGTTGATCAAATGTACGAACCTTGACATAAAAGACTCGGCTTGCCTTCATGTGGTCCATATCCTGCAACATTCAACATCATGCCCAACAACATAGTCAACACACGATACAATGGTCAATGCTCCCAAAAAGAACTTTTCTCCACTTCCGGCAGGCAAATACAGCAAATCAACAAAGCAATCCACACGTCGACGTCATCAAGCGAATGAAGGCAAGAGCGGCTTGGTGGCAGAATGGGTCCGAGCATTGGGAGCATTGTGCAGCTTGTGATCTAAAAAGAAGCTTGCGGTGGAGAAAAGACAGGAAACGCACTTTTTAAGCAATGAAAAGAAAGAGAAATAGATCGAGGATTTCGTGGAGAGAGAGACCGCAGTGCTAAGAAAGCCAGTTCAAGACGCAGAGACAGCGATTATGCAAGATATGAGGACTGCTGAAAATGGGTGCGCAACAACTGGGAAGCCCGAAACAACGTTTGAAGCGATGGTGACTGCTATTGGAGACAGTCTGAGTGATCTTGCAAGTTTCGATGATGAGCAGGATTGGGCAGACGAGGAAGTTGATGAAGAAGACACAGAGCTCGGCAAACTCAGTGATGATGATGAACCTGGCTGGGTGATGGGCACAATCACTAAAACGGTACAGCACCACCTGGAGAACTTTCGGCAGAAGCAGATGAGACTTGACGAATTGACCCAACCGGCATGGGGGGATGCAGCCAACTACTTTTGTGAGAGAGATATGAGGTATGGGACTGCCGAATTGAAGGTTCTGGCGGTTGTCAAGCCCCAAATAGACATGACTACTGCCACACGATCCCCGATAACAGTTAGAGAGCATATGCAGACTCCTGAGATCGTCCGAGGTGAATCGGAAATGCCAGCAGTGACTTCTCGACCAGGAAGTAGTCAAATGTGGCTGGGTTCGGAGAAACCTCAGTCACCTAAACTCATACCGGTTCTTTCGCCCGGCATGGCGACCGATTTGATGCCGATTCAGGATGCAAATCCTGTTGAACCCGTAAGCTTGTACCCCTGAATGAAGCATCCCTAGTTCATTACCATGTAGAAATCGGATATGGACAAAGATATGGTGACGGCTCCCGCTTCGCCGGAGGTATAGATAGCCAAATAGGTAGTTTTGGAGACCTATATTGCGGAAAAGCAATTTGTGTACCTACTTTGCTACGTGTCAGCTTTTTCCTGATTTCAGTGACCAAATTGTGAGACATGATATTTCATCAGAGTGTGTGCAAGGGTCGAACTGGCCATGCAAATGTTCTAGACTCCAA
>Ga0307512_10001435_pt1 | contig 33817 bp, 29 predicted proteins | sample 14_EM_MG_FD_200267 | JGI IMG/M metagenome (GOLD analysis project Ga0307512, IMG submission 200267) | Populus trichocarpa ectomycorrhiza microbial communities from riparian zone in the Pacific Northwest, United States - 14_EM | ecosystem: Host-associated > Plants > Roots > Unclassified | place... | reverse complement strand
TCAGCCAGAGGTACTGCCCGTTCGTCACCGCGTTCTTGTAGGTGCGCTCACGGTCCCACCACACTCCACCGCCGCAGGTCCCGGTGTCCCAGTACTGCTGGACGTAATTGGCGATGGTGACGGCCTCGTTGAGGTAGCGGGCGTCGCCGGTGTAGTCGTAGGCGTCGAGCCAGGCGATGGCCCACCAGCCCGAGTCGTCGATGGAACGGCTGATGAAGTGGCCCTCGATCGCGTCCGAACTGCGCACACCGGCGGCGAAGACGCCCTTGTTCTGGTCGAAGGTGCGCGCGATGACCCAGTCGTAGTCATGCGTGCCGGTGGTCTTCGCGAAGTCGATGAGGGAGGTGAGGGTCGCGGCGGAGTTCCACCAACTGCTCGGCCACCAGCCGTTGTAGGGGTCGTACGAGGACATCAGCGTGTCCGCCGCGGCGCGCGCCCGGGCCGGCGCGGGCCTGACCCACGCGGTGCAGCTGCCCTCGTTGTGGCTGGCCTCCCGGCCGCAGGCGCGGACCGCGCCGCCGTAGAGGAGACCGCGCGGATCGCGGGTGGCGTACATGGCAGTACGGGTGCCGGTGGCGCCGGAGGGGGTGCTGGTGCGGCCGACGGAGGAGCCGTCCGGCCAGGTCGAGCCGCCGTCCCAGGAGCGGTCGAGCCAGATCTCGTCGCCGGCACCGCCGGAGTCGATGCTCGCCCAGGCCATGGAGTTCTTCTGGTCCATGTGGAGTCGGATCGTGCGGCCGTAGAGGGTCGTGGACGGCACCGGCTGGTCGTCACCGGCCGCCTGGCCTGCGCTGACGCCGTCGCAGAGCGTGTCGCAGACGGTGGGGTAGACCCAGTTCGTACAGCCGACGCCTGCGGCGTCGCCGCAGGCCCGGATCAGTCCGCGCTTGTGATTGCGGGGATCGGTGATGTTGTACATCAGCGTCCTGGTGCCGGTCCAGGAGCTCGGGACGCTCGCCTTGCCGAGCAGTCCCTCCCAGGTGGCGCCGCCGTCCCAGGAACGGTCCAGCCACACCGAGTCGCCGGTCACGCCGCTGTCGATGCTGGCCCAGGCCATGTCGTCCGCGTCGGACACATGCAGTTCGAGGCGTCGGCCGTTGAGGTCCTTGTTCGGTACTGGAAACGTTTCCTGGCCAGCCTGTGACGGGTCGAGCGAGTCACAGGCCAGCACGCACACCTGGGTGGCGGCGGCCGCGGGCGTCGCCGTCGGGACAAGTGCGGCGAACGCGAGGGCGGCCGGCAGCAGGAAGCTGAGAAGCCGTGGTCTGACAACGATGTCGGAGTTACGTAGGGACACCCGAACTCGCCTCGATTTCACGATGGGGGACGCCGGTTGGCGGGCGTGACTGGGGCCGACGGCTCGTGCTGAGCCGGGCGTAATCGAGCACTGGTCCATACCTGTCTCCGACGCAGTGAAGCGGCTTGGCGGGGCCCTGTCAATGCCGTCAAGGGGAGTCTGTTACAGGCGAATTGGCGGCGGCTGCGACGGGTTGACACCCGGATTTCGGGCGCCCATCATCGGTGGAACTTCGACGAGGCCTCTCGTGCATCCAACTGTCCCCGCAGTCACCGGGCTTCGTACGGCACGGTTTTGAATCGTTTCATGAGTCGCGTTTCCGTGCTCTTGCACCCGATTTGGGAGGTTTCCATGCGTCGCCGTCCCCCACTGAGCAGATCGCCTGGCCGGCATCATCTGCTCGGCCTCGCAGTGATCGCGGCCACCGCGCTCGTCGCGGCTCCAGCGCCGTCCGCCGGTGCCGCGTCCCGCGCCGCCTCGGAGATCGCAACAGGCGTCGACCAGGCGGCCGTCGCGGCACAGAACTACTCGCCGACCTCGCGCACCCTCAAGCCGACCGCGGTGTACCGAACGTCCGGCAGCGTCGCGAACCCGCAGAACGTCCTCAGCGGGCAGCCGACGCGGATCTCCGGCTCGCAGTCGGCCATCACCCTCGACTTCGGGAGAGAAGTCGGTGGTGTGACAACGTTGTCCTTCGGCGGTACCAGCGACAGCGGGCAGCGGGTCGGCCTGGCCTTCAGCGAATCGTCCCTGTACGTGGGCAACAACAGCGACCGGAGCAGCGGACGCGACGGCGAGGACGGCGCCCTCTACGCCACGGCCTCCGCCAACGGCACCTACACGGTGCCCACCGCTCAGCAGCGGGGCGGATTCCGCTACTTGACCGTCTTCCTCGACACCTCGGGCTGGGTGGACCTCACCGGCGTCAGCCTCAGCTTCACCGCGGCTCCGGGCAAGGCCAACCCGGCCGACTACGCCAACTACTTCTCCTCCAGCGACGACCTGCTCAACAGCATCTGGTACGCCGGGGCGTACACGGTGCAGCTCAACACGATCGCCTCCAACCAGGGCCGCGCCTGGCCGCCGCCCTCCTCGGCGTGGGACAACGGCGCCACCGTCGGCGTGGGCGACTCCGTGCTGGTCGACGGGGCCAAGCGCGACCGTACGGTGTGGCCGGGCGACCTGGGCATCGCCGTACCCACGCAGTACGCCTACTCCAACGACCTGGCCTCGACCCGCAACGCGCTCACCACGATGTACAACGCGCAGTCGTCGGCGGGTGAAATCCCCTGGTCGGGACCGCCGTTCAATCTCACCGGCTCGGACACCTACCACACCTGGACCCTGCTGGGGACGTCGACGTACTACACCTACTCGGCCGACCGGTCGTGGCTGGACTCCGAATGGGCCAACTACAAGCGCGGGATGGCCTTCATCACCAACAAGATCGACGGCAACAACCTGCTCAACGTCACCCGCACCCAGGACTGGGCCCGGGTAGGCCAGGGCGGCGAGAACATCTCGGCGAACGCGCTGCTGTACGCCGCGCTCAAGGGCGGTGCCACGCTGGCCACGGCCGAGGGCGACAGTGCGCTCGCCTCGAGCTGGAACAGCAAGGCGGCCGCCATCAAAACCGCCGCCAACTCCCTGCTGTGGGACGCCTCGAAGGGCATGTACAAGGACAACCCGACCAGCGGCCTGTACCCGCAGGACGGCAACTCCCTTGCGGTCTGGTACGGGTTGACCGACTCCACGGCCAAGTCGAAGAGCATCATCGCGGGGCTCGGCAAGAACTGGGGCATCTACGGCCCCACCACCCCCGAATGGGGCGGCAACGTCTCGCCCTTTGCCGGCGGCATGGAGCTGAACGCCCGCTTCGCCGCCAATGACGACTACACCGCCCTGGACCAGATCCGCCGCACCTGGGGCCACATGCTGAACAGCGACATCGGCACCAAGAGCACCTTCTGGGAGGGCATCAAGGCCGACGGCGGCCTCGCCTACGGCGGTTCGTTCATGAGCCTGGCCCACGGCTGGTCCACCGCGCCCACCTCCACGCTCACCTTCGACGTACTGGGCACCGCCCCGGAGTCGGCGACCGGCACCTACCGTTTCGTCCCGCACCCGGGCGACCTGACCAGCGCCGAGGGCCGTATCACCATGCCCCAGGGCGCCATCAACGCCTCCTGGTCCCGCGACCCTTCCGCCGGCACCTACTCGGCGCACCTCGCCGGCCCTTCCGGTACCACCGGCCGGATCGGCGTGCCGAAGTTCGGCGGCAACATCTCGGTGTCGGTGAACGGCAATGTCGTCTGGAACAACGGCACCTTCACACCCACCTCGGGCATCACCGGCGCGAGCCAGGACGACACCTACGTCTACCTCACCGGCGTTGCCCCGGGCAGCTACACCGTGACCGCCACCGGACTCGGCAATCCGTCGCCACCTGCCGATCCCGGTGCCGGTGCACTGCGGGCGGGCTTCACCCGGTGCGCGGGGGAGGGCGGTACGTGCTCCTTCAGCGGCACCCGCTCGGTGGCCTACGGGGCCGGGACGTACACGTACAAGACGGTGACGAGCAGCACCGCCTGCTCCAACGACTCCTTCGGTGGCGACCCGGCATCGAATCTCGTCAAGTCCTGCTACGTCGCCGACGCGGGCGGCCCGCCCGGATACACGGCCTGTGCGGCCGAGGGCCAGACCTGTGCCGTGCCCGGCTACAACCGTGACGTCGCCTACGGCGCCAACGGCAACTTCGTCCACCAGGTCACCAACGGCTCCGTCGACTGCTCCAACGCCCACTTCGGCGATCCCATCGACGGCGTGGCCAAGTCCTGCTACCTGCCGCCCGCCGGAGCGCCGGCCGGTGGCTGGACCAAGTGCGCGGACCAGAACGGCAGTTGCCCGGCCGCAGCGGGACAGCCGGTGATGTACGGCGCCTTCGGGGCGTTCGCCACGATCAAGGCCACCGGCGACACCCCCTGCACCGACGCCACGTTCGGCGACCCGATCCCCGGCGAGTCGAAGGGCTGCTACACCGCCACCGGCAGCCCGGCCGGCTATGCCACGACCTGCTCCGCCGAAGGCGGCACGTGCACCTTCAGCGGACAGCAAACCGTCGCCTACGGTGCCCGGGGCACCTTCGTGTACAAGGCGTTCACCGGTAGCACCGGCTGCACGACGACGGCATTCGGCACCGATCCACTGCCCGGCGTGAGCAAGTCCTGCTACCTCACGTCCTGAGCAGCGCCACGCCTCCGGCAGCCCCCACTCCCCGCGTGTCCGGGGGCTGCCGGAGCAGTCCGGGACACCGTGGAGACCGAGGTGATGTCTCCCGTGAAGCCGACGGCGATCAGCTGTCAGCCCGGGCTACTCGCCGTCGGCCTGTGCGGTCAGGGCGAAGGCCAGCAGTGCCGTCGTGGTGAAGTCCAGTGCGGGCTCCACGGTTTGCCAGGCACCCACGTCGTCGACGTAGCGCGCACCCTTGCCGTCGAAGTCGGTCCAGGATCCTGCCGGCGGGCCGGCTGTGCACTTCTTCATGGTGGGGAAGCCGTTCAACTCCTTGAGTTTGGAGGCCTCGTTGGGGCCGTTGACCACAGCGCCCCGCAGGATGGCGCCCTTGCCCTTGAGGCTGCCCCTGAGGTTGGCCAACTGGTGTTCCGGGCAGTGCGGGTAGACCTCACCCGCACCGATCATGAAACTGGTTCCCCAGGCGTTGGCGCCGAGGGCCCAGCCCCGTTGCCGTCCGGCGAAGGCCGCGTACCGGGTGTCCCCGGTGGCCTTGGCGTAGAGACGGGCGGTGGCCACCAGCCCGAAGGTGTGCGGTACGGCGTCGAAGTCGTCGTAGACGGCGCCGGCGCCGAACGGGTCGTGCCCGGCGCGGTCCACACCGTCCTCCAGCTGGCGGCGCAGGTCCTTGTGCAGCTCCTCGGCCCCGATGCCGTTCGTCCGGGTGCCGTCCAGGACGGTGGCCAGGTCGACGTGAGCCAGGGCGCTGACGTCCGCGACGTTGAGGGTGCCCTTGACGTCGGAGTCCAGATAGGCGCCGGCCCATCCGGTTGCGGCGTCGGCCCAGTCGCCCTCCCGGTCGTCCCCGAGCTGCCGTGCGGCCAGGGCCAGTTCGGCGCCGCCGAACTCCATGTCGTCCTGCCAGGAGTCCTCGGGGTAGAAGGCGCTCGGGAAGGCGCTGACGAGCGGCTCGTCGGGGTCCGGGTCGGTGTCGGCCAGGTCGTAGACGGCGGCCGCCTTCTCCAGCCAGTCCCGGGCCTCGTCCGGGTCGGTGTCGGCCGCGCGCTGCGCGGCGAGGGCGAAGACGGCGGCCACCCGGCCCGCCAGACTCGGGGTGATGGGCTCGCCCGGGTCGTTCGCGCGGAAGACCGGCCGGTGCTTGATCGTGTAGTCGGGGTCACCGGGGGACACTTCGAGTCGGTCGTCGGCCTCCGGCAGCCGCCACACGTCGTGATCCGTCCGTACGGCGTCGTTGCCCGCACCGATGCCGACCTGGGCGTAGAGCGTCCCGCTGTCCTCGTCCCACATCCTGTCCAGCCAGGCCAGCCCGTGCGAGGCCTCGGCGGACAGCTCCTTCATGCCCGGCAAGTCGCGCTGCGCGAGGAGGAGTTCGGCGACCGAGTAGGAGGTGGTGCCGGTGAACTTGAGGAAGTCACCCGCGTCGAACCAGCCGCCCGAGACGTCGACCCGGTCGCCGGTCGGGGTCAGTCGCTCATCGAGCAGCTCGGTGCCCTCCTCGTCGTACTCCGGATCGGCGTACACGGTCGCGTCCCGGTCGGCGAGGTGAGAAGGTCCGTGCTGCAGGGCACCGGGAAGCACGTCGGCCCCGTCGCGCTGCGCCTGCAGGAAACGGACGTTGTCCCGGACGAGCGGGGTCATCAGCTCACGGGCATCGGCGATCCGGAAGGCGGGCGAACGGCCGGCCGCGGTCCCGGTCAGGACGATGCGGTAGGTGCCGGGAGTGTTCAGCGCGGAGAGGTCGGCGACGCGAACCGACGGGTACTTGGCGTTCCAGCGGCCGGTGGCGGCTCCCAGTCTCCCCGCCGCGACCACCTTGTTCTTGGCGTCGACGACCTTGAAGCGCGCCTTCGCGAGTGCCGCCGAGGGCCCCATGACGTAGGCCCGCTTCGCCTCGCCGCGGACATAGCCCACCTGATCGACCCGGACGGCCACCTCGGTCGAGGCGGGCGTGGTGTCACCGCCGGAGGACAGGCCGTGCAGGCTCACGCCGAGGAGCAGAGCGCCGAGTCCCGCGGCGGTGCCGACCAGCAGCCGGGGGTTGTGCAGAGAGTTCATGCGCCCACGGTGCCGGGGCCTTCATGAGACGAGGATGAGGACGCCCGGGCCTGATGCGGCGGCAGCCGCAGCTCGGCGACCAGGCCGCCTCCGGGAGCGTCCGTGAGGTGTGCGGTGCCGTGATGCAGCTCGGCGACCCAGCGGACGATGGCGAGCCCCGCCCCCGTTCCCGAGGCGGTTGCGGACCCCGCGGTGACACCCCGGGCGAAGACCCGCTCCCGGTCCTCGGACGGTACGCCCGCCCCGTGGTCGCGGACCGTGACAAGTCCTGGGCGCGCGACGGTGACCTCCACCGGCGACCCGGCCGGGCCACCGTGCCGCTGAGCGTTCTCCACCAGGTTCCGTACCGCCTGGGCCAGCAGGTCAGGATCCCCCAGCACCACCACCGGCTCGGAGCTCACCGTGACGCCCTCCTGGTCCGGCAGCTCCTCGACCGTGGTCTCCACCAGCTGGTCGAGGCGCAGCGGGACCAGCTCGGCCCGCTCTGCGCCGGCCTCCATCCGGGCCCTGGCGAGCAGCCCGGTGACCAGCCGGCTCAGCCGGTCCACCAGCCGTAGGGCCTCGTCGGACGAACCACCCCGCTCCACCACGAGCCGCAACGTCGCCAGCGGCGTGCGCAGTTCGTGCGCCGCCTCGGCCAGGAACTGCTCCTGCTGGCCCAGCCCGAGCAGAGCGGGACGCATGGCCCGGCCGGACAGCAGGTGACCGACGGCCGCCGCGCAGCACACCAGAGCCGTGCAGCCGAGCGCCAGCCAGCGGACGAGGAGGTCGTGATCGTGTTCGCTGCGCGCCAGCGCCGTGCCGACCAGCACGGCCGCGCCGATCCGGTCGCCGTCCCAGACCGGCGCCGCCGCCCACTTCAGCCGTTTGCCGGCCGCGGAAGGGGCGGTGACGACGACGGTCTCCTGTTCCTCCAGGACTCGCTGCCAGACCTCGTCGAGCCGGTCCCGACCGGGCAGCGCCGAGCGCGCGGGAACGACGTTTCGCAGCGACAGCGACCCTCCGGACGCCATCTGGAGGACGGCCAACACCTGTGCTCCCTGGGCGAGTTCGTCCTCGTGCAGCGGTTCCAGATGCAGCGTCCCCGCGTCGAACCAGACCGCCCGCGAAAGGCCGACGGCCCGGCTGTCGACCTCGTGGTCGAGGCCGGAGCTGCGGGATCCGGCGTCGATGCGGATGGCGACGGCGGCGAGTACGACGAGACAGGCGGCGGTCGTCGAGGCGAACAGGAGGGTCATCAGCCGACGGGTGCGCCGCAGCCGGGCCACGGCGGGGGACACCACGGGGCCTGCGTCCCGGCGGATCACGCCTGTGCCTCCTCGCCCAGCCGGTAGCCGACGCCGCGCACCGTCCCGATCGGATCGGGCGGCCCCAGGCGCCGTCGCAGCTGGCCGATGAGGACGTCCACCACATTGGACATCGGCTCGCTCGCCTCGTCCCAGCAGCTCTCGATCAGCTCGGTGCGCGTCACCACCTCGCCCGCGCGCAGCATCAGCACTTCCAGCACCGCGAACTCCTTGGCCGACAGACTGAGCAGCACCCCGGCCCGGGAGACGCGCCGCCGAGGCAGATCGACCTCCAGGTCACCCGCCCGCAGGACCGGCGGCCGCGCGGGCTGCTCCCTGCGGCACAACGCACGCACCCGTACGACCAGTTCCGCGAAGGCGAAGGGCTTGACCAGGTAGTCGTCCGCGCCGTGCTCGAAGCCGGCCACCCGGTCGCTCACCGCGTCCAGCGCCGTCAGCAGCAGAAAGGGCAGTACCGATCCCCTCTGCCGGTGCGCGGCGAGCAGCTTGAGCGAGTCGCCGTCCGGAACCGAGCGGTCCGCCACGACACAGTCGTAGCTGTTGACGGAGAGCTTGAGATCCGCTTCCGCCAGAGTCCGGGCGAGATCCACAGCGAACCCCGCATCCCGCAGCTGAGCGGCGACGACGGGCCCCAGCTCGGGATCGTCCTCCAAGACCAATACGCGCATGGCCGGGAGCTTAGACGGTGCGCGGGCCGCCCGAAGCGCGCGACTTTCGTCGCTCGCGGCTGCGACGAACGGATGCTGTGTGGCCGGGCGCAGGTGCCTACCGTGGGCGCGTGGATGTGAAGACGAGAGCCCTCGACGTCCGGACATACCTGGGCACAGCGGACATGTGGTCCCGGCGGCGGATTGTCGGCGAGACGGTACTGGCCCTCGTTCTGGCCCTGCTCGCGGCTGTGAGCCTGCAGGGAGAGAGCGCGCCGGGGATGGTCGCCGTGGCGGCGGCCGTGGCGGCGGCCTCGCTGCTGCGGCGGGTGTTCCCGGGATGTGTGCTGGTGCTCACCGCGGCGCTCGCAGGCGTACTCGGTGCCTTCTGGATCGTGCTGATGGTCGCGAGCTGGTCGGCGGGCTCCAGGATCGAGGCGCCGCGGCGGGCGCTCGCGCTGTTCGCAGCCTCGTACGTCCTCTATGCGGGACTCTCCGTCCAGCAGGCGGATCTCGCCCTGTCGGCGCCGCAGACACTGTTGTTCGCCACGCTCGGGTTCCTGGCGACGACGGTCGTACCCGGTCTCGCCAGTCGCTACCGCGCCCAGCGTCGTGCGCTCCTGCACGCGCTGCACAAGCACAACGCCCAGTTGCTGCGCGAACGCGAGATGATCGCGTCCCACGCGCGCCTGCGGGAGCGGCAGCGCATCGCGCAGGACATGCACGACAGCCTCGGCCACCAACTGGCGCTGATCGCCGTCCACACGGGCGCGCTCGAAGTGGACCGGGACCTCACGGACGTGCAGCGGCAGGCGGTCGGTGTGCTGCGGGAGGCGTCCGTGGCCGCGATGCACGAACTGCGCGAGGCCGTCGGCATCCTGCATGACGGTACGCCCGACCAGGCGCGGGAGCGTGAGGGCGACACGGAGCCCGCGACCCGGGGCGTCGCGGGGATCGACGGCCTGGTGGCGGCATCGCGGGGCACGCGGGCGGTGGTGGAACTGCGGCGCACGGGCGAGGCGCAGCCGCTGGCCCCCGCCGCGGACCATGCGGTGTACCGGATCGTGCAGGAGGCACTGACCAACGCCCTGAAGCATGCGCAGGGAGCCCCGATCACCGTCGAGCTGCGCTACGAGCCGGACTCGCTGGTGGTCGAGGTCGCCAACGGGCCGGTGCCCGCGACGACCGGTGGGGGACGGCGGTCCCTGGTCAGCGGCGGGCACGGCCTGACCGGGCTTCAGGAACGGGCCCGGCTGGTCGGCGGCATGGTCCACACGGGGTCCACGGCGGACGGCGGGTTCCGCGTCGCGGGCGTACTGCCCTACGGGCCCCGCTCGCCGCACGGGTCGGAGAGCGGCCGGCGGCGAGCGGACCCCGGGTGGGAGGTGACGACGTTCGTCGATGCGGCGAACGACTTCCGGGGGCAGAGCGAAGGGGCGGTGCCCGGCGACGGTGGTGCGGACATCGACTGGTCCGGTCCGCCGGACAGGCAGAAGGAGTTCGACATCGCCATGGGACGCAAGAAGAAGGGCATCGCGATCGGATGCGGCGCCGCACTGCTGGCCTTCGTGGTTCTCGGCGTGGTGGCCGTCGTGTTGATCGTCAACCTGGCGGGCAAGGAGGCCGACAAGCTCATGATCAGGCCGTCCGTCTACAACTCCGTGAAGGTCGGGGATGCCGAGACGGCGGTGCGGAACAAGCTGCCGCACGGCAAGTCGTTCCTGGCCCCGGTCCTGAACGACGAAGCGCCTGCCGTACCGCGGGGAGCGACGTGCTCGTCCTACCTGTCGACGCAGGACTGGCCGGACGAGGGGGGAAAGGCACCCGCCTACCGCTTCTGCTTCAGGGGCGGCAAACTGATCGAGAAGCGGGCCTTCATGACCAAGTCGTAGCCATGGGCCGTGCGTAAGGCTCAGTGCTCGACCACCTTGCAGGAGAGCTGTGATCAGGGTCCTCGTCGCGGATGACGAACCGCTCATCCGGGCGGGCATCAGGATGATCCTCACCTCTGCCGACGACATCGATGTCGTGGCAGAAGCGGCCAACGGCCGCGAGGCGGTCGACCTGGTCCGCGCTCACACCGTCGACGTGGCGCTGCTCGACATCCAGATGCCCGTGCTGGACGGGCTGTCCGCACTGGCCGAACTGCGGCGAGCGGCGCCGTCCGTACGCCCACTGATCCTGACGACGTTCGGCGAGCGGGAGAACGTGCTGCGTGCGCTGAGCCAGGGAGGCGCCGGTTTCCTGCTGAAGGACTCGGCGCCGGCCGAGCTGATCCAGGCGGTGCGGGCGGCGGCGGCCGGGGACGCGTATCTGTCGCCCGGCGCCACCCGGCACGTGGTCGACTCGCTCGCCTCGGGACGGGCCGCCGCGCGCGGCGAGGAAGCACGTCGGCGCCTGTCGGTACTGAACGCACGGGAGTTGGAAGTGCTCGCGCTTCTCGGTGAGGGGCTGTCGAACGCCGACGCCGGCCGGCGGATCCACGTGAGCGAGGCGACGGTGAAGACGTACGTCAGCCGGATTCTGACCAAGCTCGGGTGTGAGAACCGGGTACAGGCGGCGCTGCTGGCACGGGACGCGGGGCTGGGACCGAGCTGATCCGCGGGCCCGGTGTGAGGGACAGGTCCGCCACTTCACACCGGGCCATGGGATCAACTGCCGGGCACGGTGTCCTCGAACGTGGTGCCCGCGCCGCGGTATGCCGTCACCTTGGCGGCGACCTGCGCCGGTGTGAGGACCTGGTCCTTGACATGCAGGACGTAGTCGACCTGCTCGTCGTAGGACCGCGCGGTGGAGCTGGTCAGGCCGCCGAAGTCGATCAGCCACTGGTTGAAGTTGATCGACATCGGCCGCTCCGGCAGGTACGCCGAGTCATGGGTGCCGAAGAGCTGTCCGTCGATGAAGTACTTGATGCTGCTGTTGTCGATGGTCAGCACCAGGTCGTGCCAGCCGTTGTAGCTCTGCCGGCCCTCGGTGTGCTGGTTGACCGCCACCCACGGGTCGGCCTGGTACGTCTCCCAGGACGTCGTGTAGAGGATGTTCGACGCCTCGCCCCAGCCGCCGTTGGGCAGGTACTCGAAGTCGTACTCCGAGTAGTCGTCCGCCATCGGTGCCGTGAGGTCGTTGATGGTGAAGAACGTCTGGACGAGGTGGTCGCCGTCCGGGCCGGACTTGGGCGCGTCGCTGAACTTGACCCGGGCCGCGTAGGTGCCGTTCTTGAACTTCCTCGACTGGGTGAGGATCTCGGTCTGTTTGGTGCTCTCTCCCGTGCCGGCGCTCGAGGTCTCCAGGTTCATGATGGAGTTGCCGCTCGTGGTGGCGAAGGTGACGTTCTCGGGCGCCCAGGTGGCGCCGGACACGCCGGGACCACCGGAGTTGGAGCGCACGCTCCAGCCGTTCGCCGAGATCTTCGGATCGCTGTGGCTGCTGTAGTTGAAGTCGTCGAACAGCGAGGCGCCGTCGGCCGGAGGATCGGTGGGCGGGTCGGTCGGCGGGTCCGTGGGCCCGTTGCCCGCGGGGGCCTGGCCCCACAGGGTGGCGCCGGCCAGCTGCGCCGTGACCTTGGACCAGTCGCCGTACGACGTCTGGGAGGCGCCGAAGGAGTAGTCGTCGCTCTGGTTCAGCGACGCCCAGTTCGACTGGTAGAAGCGCAGTTGCAGATCGCCGGTGTCGGCGCCCGGGGCGAGCGGGCCGGCACCGGAGGTGAAGCCGATCTCCAGGTAACGGTCGGCGGTGGCGGTCGGGTTGGCGAGCGTACCGAAGGTGCCGGTGACGTTGGCGCAGCCCTTGACGGCCCAGGAACAGGCGAAGCGATAGGTGGCGCTCGCCGAATCCGCCTTGAAGTAGTAGCGGATCTTGACGTTCTGCAGTTGCACGCTCGCGGCGCCGGTGTTCTTCACCTTGAACCAGGGTTCGGCCTGGTCGGCACTGGCTCCGGTGGCGCTCGTACGGTATTGGACGCTCAGCCCGTCGGTGGCCGCGCTCGCGGTGGCGGCGGGGAGTGCGGTGAGCGCGGCGGCGCCCATGGCCAGCGCGACGGCGGTGTGCGCGGCGATGCGCATCCGGTTCTTCGCGAATCTCATCGTTGTTCCTCTCCAGAACGGTGGGGGCTTCCCGGAACGGGACATTCGGGGTCAGGGATGGTGCTGGACACCGAGCGCGTCGAGCCGTGCCATGTGCTCGTCGAGGCGGGAGCGGAAGCCGGCCCAGTCACTCGCGCCGCTCCAGCCGCGGTCGGCGAGGGCGCACAGCCGCGGGTAGGTGAGGTATTCGATGTGCGCGGGGGTCGTGACGAACTCGGTCCACAGCTGGGCCTGGACGCCGAGCACCCGCCCGGCCATGGCTGCGTCCGCGTCCTCGGGTACGGGGTCGTGGTCATGGACGGCACGCAGATCTACGACGCCTCCCGGCTGGGCCGGTGGCTCGTGCGGGGCGGCGGACTGGGCGTAGTCGAGGTAGGTGGCCCGGTGGTACGCGCTGACGACGGGGTGGCCGCGACGGGCCGCCGTCAGGGTGTGGGCGGAGTCGCGCCAGGTCATCACGGTGAAGTCGAGGGGAAGTTCGGCGCCGGTCTCGGCCCAGCCGACCGGACGGCGCCCGCTGCGGACGAGGTGATCGCCGATCTGCCCGAGGAACCAGCCGTGCAGGGCCTCGGGGTTCGGCAGGCCCTCGGCCGCCGCCCGTTCGCGTGCGGCGGCACTGTCCCTCCACTCGGTGGTGGGGCACTCCTCGCCGCCGACGTGGATGTACGGCGAGGGGAAGACGTCCATGACCTCGTCGAGGACGGTGCGGCAGAACTCGAGGACCTCGTCGTGGACGCCGAGCACGGTGTCGCACACGCCCCAGCGCGTCCAGACGTCGAGCGCGCGCTCGGGGTGGTTGCCCAGTCGGGGGTAGGCGGCGAGCGCGGCCCGTACATGTCCGGGCATCTCGATCTCCGGCATGACGGTGACGCCGCGGGCGGCCGAGTACCGGACCAGGTCGGCCAGTTCGGCCCGTGTGTACGCCCCGCCGTGCGGGATGCCGTCGTAGGTGTCGCTGCCGGCCGGACCCTTCTGGGACCCGGCGCGGTGGCCGCCGATCTCGGTGAGCTTGGGGTGGGCGGCGACCGGCATGCGCCAGCCCTGGTCGTCGGTGAGGTGCAGATGGAACACGCTGATCTTGTGCAGGGCCAGCAGGTCGACGTACCGGCGCAGGTAGGAGACGGGCTGGAAGTGGCGTGCCACGTCCAGCATCGCGCCCCGCCAGGGGTGCCGCGGGACGTCGGTGATGTCGGCGCACGGCAGCAGCCACCGGGTACCGGGCTGCGGGATCGCCGACAGGGCCTGCGGGGGCAGGAGTTGACGGATCGTCTGGATGCCGCGCAGCAGCCCGGTGGGATGCGCGGCGCGCAGCAGCATGGTGTGCGGGTCGATGGTGAGTGCGTATCCCTCTACGCCCAGGTCGCCGCGGCCGGGGTCGAGCGCCAGGGTGAACCGGCCGTCCGGGGACGGGCGCAGAGGCAGTCCGGTGGCGGGCGCGAGCAGGGCGCGCAGGAGCTCGGCGGCCGGTTCGGCGCCCGCGCCGATGTGCAGTTCGGTGGTGTCGTCGAGGGTGAAGTGGCCGGGCCGGAACGTGGCCTCGGTGGGATGAGGGACGAGTGCGGGCATGGATCGTCTCCGGAACGGGTCGCGGGGGTGTGGGGGTCAGCCCTTGACTGCGCCGGCCGCGAAGCCGGAGGTGACGTGGCGCTGGAGCAGCAGGAACACCACGAGAGCCGGGGCGGCGAACAGAGTCGAGGCGGCCATGGTGGCGCCCCAGTCGGTGCCGAAGACGTTCTGGAACGAGGACAGCCACACGGGCAGGGTGCGGTTGTCCTGCTGCTTGATGATCAGGAAGTTGGCGTACGTGAACTCGTTCCAGGCGGTGATGTAGCCGAACAGTGAGGTGGCCATCAGCCCCGGTGCCAGCAGCGGGAACGCGATACGCCGGAAGGCGCCGAGCCGGGTACAGCCGTCGACCTGGGCCGACTCCTCCAGCTCAGGCGGAATCGTGCCGATGAAGCCGCGCAGGACGATGACGGTGAAGGGCAGCGTCATCATGAAGTAGACGAGGGTCAGGGTCGGCAGCCGGTCGAGCATGTCGGTGTCCCGGGAGATGATGTAGACCGGGATGATCAGTGACTCCCAGGGCGCCATCTGGGCGATGAAGACCATGAGCATGAACTGCCGGCGCCCCTTCCACTTCATCCGGGCGACCGCATAGGCGGCGCCGAGCGCGATGACGAGGGCGAGCAGGACGGCGGTCAGCGTGACGAGGAGGCTGTTGCGCCAGAACAGCCCGAAGCCGTCGGCGCCCATGGCGGCGCGGAAGTGGTCGAGCGTCGAGCTCTCCGGGACGAACCGGGGGCTGTCGGACTGGATGTCGCGGGTCGGGGTGAACGCGGTGGCGACCATCCAGTAGACCGGGAACAGACAGACCACGACCGTGAGGACGGCGGCGGCGTTCAGGGGGAGACGACGGATGCGGCGGGCGCGGCGGGCGCGGGGCAGGGTCGTGCTCATGCGAGCTCGTCCTCCTGGCGGAGCATCTGGCGGAAGTAGAAGGCGAGCACGCCCGACATCAGCACGACGGTGACCATGGAGGCCGCCGACCCGAGGTCGTAGCGCTGGCTCGACAGGGCGGTCTGCACCGCGTACACGGGCAGGATCGTCGTCGCGTCGCCGGGACCGCCGTTGGTCATCACCCAGATCTGGACGAACGCCTTGAACGTCCAGATCACTTCGAGCGAGAAGATGAGCATGAAGATCGGCCGGACCATCGGGAAGGTGATGGCGCGGAAGATCCGCGGCCCCGACGCCCCGTCGATGCGCGCCGACTCGTACAGCTCGGTGGGCACGGTGGTGAGGGCCGAGTACAGGGTGATCGCCGCGAAGGGCACCGACTGCCACACGATGAGGAGGACCACGATGGCGAAGGCGCCCGGGCCGTGCGCGAACCAGGGGTAGCGGTCGAAGGACTCGAATCCCAGGTCGGTCAGGACCGCGTTGACGATGCCGAACTCCGAGTGGAACAGCCACTGGAAGACGGTGGTCGCCGCGATGACGGGCATTGCCCAGGTCAGCACGAGCGCGCTGAGGACCGCGGTCCGGCCGAACCGGCCGAGCCGCTCGACCATGAGTGCGACCAGTGTGGACAGCACCATGATCAGGGCGACGTTGACCGCCATGAAGAGGAAGGTGCGGCGCACGACCTCCCAGAACTGGCCGTCGCCCAGCAGCGTCTCGTAGTTCTTGAATCCGACGAAGTGCGCGTCGCCCACGATGAGTTGGCGCAGCCCGAAGTCCTGGAGCGATATCACGATGGCGCGGACCAGGGGATACACGAGCAGGTACAGCGTGCCGAGGACGGCGGGCGCGATCAGGGCGTACGGCCAGATCCCGCGGCCGGCGGCTCTCGAGGGGCGGCGCGGTCCCGGGCCGGTGGAACGTCGCAGTGGCCCGGTGCGGAGTGGGGAGCGGGGGGTGGTCTGCTCTCGGACGGCGGCCGGCACGCTGCTCCTCCTTCCGGTGCGTGGATGGTCCATGCGTGGACGGTTCAGGAGCCGGAGCTCATCGTCGTGGTGATGGCATCGGATGCGGTGGCGGCTTCCTTCTGGGGATCGCCTCCGGTGAGTACGGCCGTCATGTAGTCCTTGATCGGGTTCTTGGCCTCGACGGCGGCCCAGCCGGGGGTGTTGGGTGTGGCGTGGCCTTGGGCGGCGCCGACCGCCATGGCAGCGGCGCCCGGATCGGAGGCGACCGCGCCGGTCAGGGTGGTCTTGTTCGGGACGTAGCTCATGGCGACGGCGAGCTTCTTCTGCCAGGTGTCGCCGGCGAGTTCCTTGATGAAGGTGTAGGCCGCGTCCTGCTTGGTGGAGGCCGTGGGAATGACGAGGTCGGAGCCGCCGGTGAAGACGGCGCCGGGGGTGTCGGCGGTCTTCCCCGGGATCGGGAAGAAGCCGAGCTTGCCCTTCAGCTCGGGGTTGTTCTCGATGACGACGCCGGCGCGGCCGGGTGTCGCGATGGTCTGGGCGACCTTCCCCTTGGCCATGACGTCCGCCTGCGGCGGGTTTGCCTCGTCGGCGTCCTTGGGTCCCCTGCCGAGGGCCTGGAGCTTCTTGTAGAACTCCATGCCGCGGATCGCCTCGGGGGTGTCCAGCGTGCCCTTCCACTTGCCGCCGGACTCGGTGGCGAGGTCACCGCCCTCGTCCCAGACGAAGCCGGCGAGTATGTACCAGCTCTGGCCGGGCAGGTAGATGCCTTGTGTGTCACCGGTGTTGAGCTTCTTGGTGGCGGCGATCCACTGCTCGCGGGTCTTGATGGCGGCCGCGTCGACGCCCGCCTTCTTGAAGAGGTCGGTGCGGTAGATGACGACGCGGTTGGCGGCGTAGTACGGAATGCCGTACTGCTTGCCCTCGTAGGTGCCCGGCTCGGCGAGGCCCTTGAGCCAGTTCTTCCCGCCGAGTTCGCCGACCTTGTCGCTGAGGTCGAGCAGCCCTCCGCTCTGCGCGAACTGGGCGACCTGGGTGTTGCCGCTCTCGATGACATCCGGTGCGTCGTTGCTGGCGAGGGCCGCCGTCACCTTCTCACCGATCCCGTCCCACTCCTGGATCTGCACCTTCACCTTGATGTCGGGGTGAGCGGCCTCGAAGCCCTTGACGAAGTCCTTCTGGAACGCGGCCGAGACACTGTCGCGCATCAGCCAGACGTCGATGGTGGTGCCCCCGCCGGAGCTGCCGTCGGAGGTATCGGAGGAGCTACTGCAGGCACTGAGCCCGGCCGTCATCACGAGCACGGACACACCGGCAAACAAGCGGAGCTTCACGGTTCACCTCTGGAGGACCTGACCTGACCTGACCTGACCACCTGACCAGTGAGGCCCACTGGACAGCTCACCTCTTGATGTGGGGTTGAAGGTGGCATAGACCAATCGAGGGCGTCAACCCCTCGCGCATGGACGGGTTTTGGTGCGTATGCCAGTCAAGTTCTGGATGATCGCCGCTCGATGGCAGTTACACTTCCCCGGTCAACAGGGCGGTTGCAGGGCGGACCACTGGTCAACTGGTCAAGTGGTTAACTGGGGATTCCGCGCGCATGAGGGAGTGCAACATGGAGGCCGACGCAGTGAAGGCCGACGAGCCGGGTGCGGTGCTCAAACGGGAGCGAGTTCGCGACTTCATCCTCGACCTCGTCGAGTCACACCGCCCGGGGGACGCGATCCCCTCCGAGCGCTCCCTGTGCGCCCAACTGGGTGTGTCCCGCCCGACCCTGCGCGCGGCGGTCGACGAGCTCGTCGCTGCGGGTCTTCTGGTACGGGAACACGGGCGCGGCATGTTCGTGGCACCCGAGAAGATCACCCAGGAACTCGTCTCCGGCCAGCAGACCATGACGGTGCCTCAGGCCTCCGGGGCGTGGTCGAGCCGCCTGCTGGAGTTCACCACCATCCCGGCGGGCGCACGCGTGGGCCGCAAGCTGCGCCTTTCACCCGCCGCCGAGATCGTGTACGTGGCACGGCTGCGCCTGGTCGACGGCGCCCCGATGGCCATTGAGCATCTGCACATCAGGGCCGATCTGGTCCCCACCCTGTCCGCCCAGGAACTGGAGACCGGCGACCTGTACGAGCACCTGCGCGAACAGCACGGGGTGCACGTCCAGGAAGCCGTACAGGCGATCGAGCCGACCGTCGTCACCCGTGCGGAGGCCGAGCTGCTCGACGTGCCCGAGCTGTCCCCGGCACTGCTCTTCGAGCGGCTCACCTCCGACACCACGGGTCAGCCCGTCGAATACGTCCACTCGCTCTACCGCGGCGACCGCTACCGCATCGTCTCCCGGCTCACCCTCGGCCCCTCCGTCGCGGCGCCGCCGGCCGGGCTCGGACACCACCCCGGTATCCCTCCGGGCGACTTCGCCCACCGCGACACCATCGCGTCGTCCACGCGCGGGGACATTCAGTCGGCACCGTGAGCCTTTCTGGGCAGACCGTGCCGTCATGGCGGGGGAGGAACAGCGTTCGGCTGTTCCTCCCCCGCCATGACGGCATGGACTTCAGATGGCCTGGGCGGTGGGCAGGATGGTGATCTCGGTGAGGTTGACGTGGCGCGGGACGGCCGCCATGAAGGCGATGGTCTCGGCGACGTCGGCGCTCTGGAGGACGTCGATGTCGTGGATCAGGTCGGCCATCAGCCTGGACGCGTCGGGGTCGGTGACGTGGTCGGGGAGTTCGGTGTCGACCATGCCGGGTTCGATGGTGGCCACGCGGACCATCTTGGGACCGAGTTCGACGCGGAGCAGCCGGGTGAGGTGGCTGATGTAGGCCTTGGTGCCCGAGTAGATGGAGAACTTCTCCAGGATGCGGGTGGCCGCGATCGACGAGGTGTTGATCAGGTCGGCGGGCCTGCCCTGGGCGGCGGAGTCCGTCAGGTGGGGGAGGAACGCGGCGATGACGTTCATCAGGCCGGTGATGTTGAGGTCGATCTGGCGCTGCCAGTCGTCGACCTTGAGTTCCTCGATGCCGGAGATGAGCTGGACGCCGGCGTTGTTGAACACCAGGTCGGCCTGGCCGAAGCGGGCGGCGACCCGGTCGGCGGCACTCTGGACGGCGGCGCGGTCGGTGACGTCCACGGCCAGGGCGAGCGCGGTGCCGCCGGCGGCCTGGATGGTCTTGACCACGCTGTCGAGGCGCTCCTTGCGCCGGGCCAGTACGACCACGGTGGCGCCGAGTTCGGCGAGGCGTTCGGCGGTGACGGCACCCATGCCGCTGGAGGCGCCGGAGACGACGGCGACACGGCCGGCCAGGGGAGTACCCGTGAGCAGAGCAGCGGACATCACAAAACCTCAATCTCTTTGGTCGGAGGGCGAATCGGGGGGAAATCGGAGGGGAAATCGGGAGGTGGGTCGGGGCCGAATCGGAAGGCGAGGAGAGCCCGATCGGCGCGGGCGCCCGCATGCATCGGGGCGTCGGGCGCCCGGCGGCGCGTCAGGCGGCGTCGTCGTGACCGGTGGCGGCGGACTTCTCGCGCCACGGGGCGAGGTCGTCCTGCACCTGCTGGTACTTGACGTCGAGCCGCTCGAGGGTGTCGCGCCCGAGGTACAGGTGCGTGGGCAGCTTCTCGGCGGCGGCAGCCTCGACGATCAGGGCGGCGCCCTTGACGGGGTCGCCGAGCTGGGCGTGGTTGGCCTTGTCGATCCAGTCCAGCGTCACGTGCGCCGGAGTGTCGTCGTAGTCGGTGATGCGGTTCGCGGCCACCGAGAGCGAGCTGGCGTCGAGGAAGTCGGTGCGGAAGACACCTGGTTCGACCACCATCGACTGGATGCCGAACGGCGCCATCTCGGCGGAGAGTGCTTCGCTGATGCCTGCGACGGCGAACTTCGACGCGCAGTACAGGCTGACTCCGGGCTCGCCCTCGAAGCCGGATCGGGAGCCGATGTGCACGAGCCTGCCGGAGCCCTGCTTGCGCATGACGGGCAGCACGGCGCGGGTGACGTTGATCAGACCGAAGACATTGAGGTCGAACAGCGACCGGGCCTCCGCGTCGGTGATCTCCTCCAGCGCACCGAGCAGGCCACGGCCGGCGTTGTTGACCAGGACGTCGATGCCGCCGAACCGGTCCACGGCGGCCTCGACCGCCTGCGGGATGCTGTCGTTGTCGGTGACGTCGAGGGCAACGGCGAAGACCTGGCCGGAGTTCTTCAGGTCGTCCGGCACCCGCTCCGGGTTGCGTACGGCGACGACGACATTGTTGCCGCCTGCCAGCGCGGCGCGGGCGATTTCAGCACCGATTCCGCGGGAGGCGCCGGTGACAAACCACGTAGCCATGGGGAAAACCTCTTTCGTCGCTTCCCCTTGTCGGGGATTTCCTGTTGACGAATTCGAGTCTGCCCGTCGGCCACGGCGCTATGAAGGCAGCGGTTTTCCTGGGTGTCCCACACCCAGGATGACGAGGCGTAGGTCTGCACGCAGTACCGAAAGCTGTGCAGGTGGCGGCGTGCTGCGGGCGACGGAGCCCGCGGCCGGGGCGGGCCGGGAACGAGGCCGTACAGAACGTGCGGCAGCCGGTTTTCGATCCGCTGACATCCGACGTGGGGAATTCGGTGATTTCTCGGACCGAACTGAGGCCGAATTGCGGGCGCGGTCGAGAGGAATGCGCGGTGATAGCTCGGGTTGCGTCTCGCGGCTCAGGCGCTGTCTGCGGGACCCTGCTGGTGAGGTACCTCAGGTGCGCTGAGGGAGCCCAGGAGGGTCAGGCCGTCCGCGGAGGAGGAGGCAGGCTCTGCCTGCAGGATGATGAGCTGCTGTCCCGGGGCGCTGCGGATGGTGAGGGCCTCGTGCCGCAGCTCCAGGTCGCCCACGACGGAGTGGTGGATCTGCTTGACCTCGTAGGACGGGACCCGGGTGTACGCGCGTGCCCACAGGGAGCGGAACTCGCCGCTGCGTACCGACAGTTCGCCGACGAGCTCCAGGATGCGGGGATCCTCGGGGGTGCTCGCGGCGGTCTGCTGAAGGTCGGCGACCGCGCGATCCTTGGCCCGCTCCGCGTTCTTGTAGAAGGTCTTCGCCGCGGGGTCCAGGAAGAGCATGCGCAGCACGTTGTCGTGCCGTGCGAAGTCACGGTAGAGGGCGTCGGCCAACGCGTTGGTGGCCAGCAGGTCCTGGGCGTGGCCGATGATGAAGGCCGGCGTCCCGGTCCAGCTCTCGATCAGTTGCCGCAGATGCGGGCGGACACGCTCGACCCGGACGGGGGACTTCGTACGACGGGCGGCCGGCCGGGCCAGCCGGAAGAGCTCCCGCCTGTCCTCTTCCCCGAGCTGCAGCACGCGGGCCATGGCCTCCAGCACCCGGAGCGAGGGGCTGAGTTCACGGCCCTGCTCGAGTCGGCTGTAGTAGCTCGGGCTGACACCCGCGAGCGCCGCGACCTCGTCACGCCGCAGGCCGGGCACCCTGCGGCGGCCGGCGCTGGGCAGCCCTGCGTCCGCGGGGCTGAGACGTTCCCGGCGGGTGCGGAGGAACTGACCCAGCCCTTCAACCGAGTCAGGGCGCGTGTCGTCATACATACTGCCGAGGCTAGGCGGAAAACGCCCGGAGAAGTTCAGCCGACGGTGGGTGCATTGCACCCAGGATCGCGGGGTCCCCCTTTACTTTGTGTGAAGTGCGGGCGACCTGGTGCAACAGTGTGCGACCGGGACTTCTCATCGGATGGAAACCATCTATTCTTGCCGCATGAGCAATGGGACACCTTTGGGTGATTTCCTCAGAGCCCGCCGGGAGGCCCTCAAGCCTCACGATGTCGGACTGCCCGAATACGGGCGACGTCGGGTACCCGGACTGCGCAGAGAGGAAGTCGCGCTGCTCGCCGGAGTCAGCTCCGACTACTACATCAGGCTGGAACAGGGGCGCGAGAACAGCCCGTCCCCACAGGTGCTCGAGGCCGTGGCACAGGCGCTGAAACTGAACCCCGAGGCCACCGACCACCTCAACCGACTCTGCCTCACCGCGTCGCAGCGCCCGCGGGACCGGGGCGAGCCGGACGTCAGCCCGCAGTTGCTGCAGCTGATGGACGGATGGGAGCACACTCCGGCCTTCGTCATCGGCCCGGCCCTCGACATCATGGCGGGCAATTCCCTCGCCACAGCCCTCCACAGCGGGTTCGACCGGTTCGACAACCTCGCCCGCATGGTGTTCGTCGACCCGACAGGGCGCGAGTTCTACCAGGAATGGGAGCGCGCCGCGCACTCCTGCGTCGCCGAAATCAGGGCCGCCTACGGCCACGATCCCGAATCGGCCCGCATCGCCGAGGTGGTGGCGGAACTTTCCGACCAGAGCGAGGAGTTCGCCGAGATCTGGCAGATGCACGAGGTCAAGAGCAAGTCCCAGGAGGGGAAGCACCTCAAGCACCCTCAGGTCGGAGACCTGCACATCAAGTTCGCGGCCTTCACCGTCAACGGCGCCCCGCATCAGCAACTTGTGGTCTACCAGGCTGAACCGGCCAGCCCGACGGCGGCCGCCTTCGAGACCCTGAGAGCCATGGCCGCCGAGCCGAAACAGGACCGGGCGAACGCGCGCACGTAACTCGCATCGAGGCTGGTCCTGCCGCACCCAGGAACAACGCGGCCTTCATCGCGGTGCGCCCGTCTGCCGACACTCGATGCGACAGACAGCGCGCCGGGCAGGGATGCCGGCGCGCGGATCGCACCGCGCCAGGAGCAGACATGATCACCGTGAAGGACCTTCAGCCCCACCCCCTGGACCAGGTACACCGTCTGATCGAACCCGGCCCTGTCATTCTGGTCACCACCCGGCACCGCGGAATCCCGAACGTGATGACCAACGGGTTCAACATGATGGTGCGCCATGCCCCGCCACTGATCGCGTGCACCATCGGCCCCTGGGACCACAGCTACCGGGCCCTGGTCGAAACCGGCGAGTGCGTCGTCTCGGTCCCGACGGCGGACATGGCCGCAACCGTGGTCGACATCGGCAACTGCTCGGGCGCCGACGTGGACAAGTTCGAGACGTTCGACCTGACCGCCGTATCCGGTGAGAAGGTCCGGGCACCGCTCGTGGCCGAGTGCTTCGCCAACATCGAGTGCAGGGTCGCCGACAGCAGCCTCGTCGCCTCCTACAGCCTCTTTCTGCTGGAGCCCGTCAGGGCGTGGACCGACCCTTCGCAGCCCGAACCGCAGTTCTTTCACCATCGCGGGGACGGAACCTTCACCCTGGACGGGCCGACCGTGGACCTGAAGGACCGCATGACCAAGTGGCAGTACCTGGTGTAGGTGAGCGCGAACCGTCATGCGGTACACAAGACACAGGAGACGCCCATGCCCCGAGCAGTGAAGTTCTCGCGCTACGGCGGCCCGGAGGTGCTCGAGATCGCCGAGGTGCCGCGACCGCAGGCAGGCCCCGGGGAGGTGTTGGTCCGAGTCGTCGTCGCCCCGGTCAATCCCGGGGAGGCGGGTATCCGGCAGGGAGTCTTCGCGGACATCTGGCCGGCCGACTTCCCCGAAGGACAGGGCAACGACTTCGCCGGGTGGGTCGCGGCACTCGGCGAGGGAGTGGACACCTTCGCCGTCGGCGACGAGGTCATCGGCTACCTTCCGCGAGCGGCGCAGGCCGACTACGTCGTCTCGCCCGCAGGCCTTCTCACCCCCAAGCCCGCGGACATCAGCTGGGAAGCGGCCGCGCCGCTGTCCGCGGTGGGCGTGACGGCATGGGCCGCCGTCGACGCCGTACACGTCGCCGCGGAGGACACCGTCGTGGTGTCCGCCGCCGCCGGTGGAGTCGGCTCCCTCGCAGTGCAGCTGGCCCGCCTGCGGGGTGCGACGGTCATCGGCACCGCCGGGCCGGACAACGCCGGCTTCCTGCGCTCGCTGGGTGTCGTTCCCGTCGAACACGGTCCTGGCCTGGCCGACCGGCTGTCGGCCGCGGCTCCCGACGGAATCGACGCGTTCATCGACACCTTCGGCCAGGGCAATGTCGACACCGCCATCGCGCTGGGCGTGGCTCCGCAGCGCATCAACACCCTCGCCGACGGACGGGCCGTCGCCCGGTACGGCGTACGCAGCAAGGCCCAGGAAGACGCATTCACCCCCGAGCTGGTCGCCGAACTGGCTGCTCTGGTCTCCAAGGGACTGCTCACCGTCCCCATCAGCGCCGTCTACCCGCTGGAACAGGTCCAGGAGGCCTATCGGCAGGTTCAGCGGCGGCATACGCGCGGGAAGATCGTGTTCAGTCTGGTTCCCCCGGACGAACGCGGCGCAGTGGCAGACCGGCTTCGCGCCGGACGGCCCCTCCCGCCCGACCCTGGATCCCCGCGCCCCTGACCGCGCTCCCTGGAGGACCCCATGCCCGTATGCTGCATCGGCCTCGTCGTCCACCAAGGACGAGCCACCGCCCGGAACGCGGCGCGCGCCGTCCACGCCTGGAGCGAGTCACACGGCGTCCGCTGCACGGAGATCGACGTGTGGACCAAGGACCACCATCGCCGGGGCGGACGCGAGGAGGCCGAGGCCGCCGGCAACCCCGACCTCGTCGTCACCCTCGGCGGCGACGGCACCTTCCTGCGGGGAGCCCGTATCGCCGTCAAGAACGGGGCGGACGTACTGGGAGTCGACCTGGGCAAGGTCGGTTTCCTCACCGAAGTCCCGGCCCACGACATCAGCGACGCCCTCGACGCTGTTCACGAGGGGCGCGCCGTCGTCGAGGAACGCATGACGCTGACCATGCGCGCCTCCCGGCCCCTGGAGATCCCCGAGGAGATGGAGGCCCTGCTGCGCTACGGCCGCGGCCCCGCACTGCCGCCGCCGCAGGTGAGGCCGGAGACCACGGAAGGGGACGGGTGGGGCTGCGCCATGGACGTCACCGCCCTCAACGACGTCGTACTGGAGAAACTGGCCCGCGACCGGCAGGTCGGCGTCGGTGTCTACGTGGCCGGCCGGCTGCTGGCGACCTACTCGGCCGACGCCCTGGCCGTCGCCACTCCCACCGGGTCCACGGCCTACAGCTTCGCCGCCGGGGGACCCGTCCTCTCACCTCACATGGACGCCGTCGTCTTCACCCCGATCGCCCCGCACATGACGTTCAACCGCAGCGTCATCGCGGCACCCGACGAACCCGTCGGCCTCCGCGTGCTGCCCCACTCCGGACAGGCCGCCGTCAGCATCGACGGCCAGCTGCGCGGCGTCCTGGACCCCGGTGACTGGATCGGCGTCTTCCGCTCCCCGCAGCGGGTACGTCTCATCCGCCTGCGCCCCACCGACTTCTACGGGCGGCTGCGCGACCGGTTCCGGCTCACCGACGCACCCGCCACCGCTCAGGACGGCCCGTCGGAACCGTTCTTCCGCCCGGACACCCCGATCCCGCCGGACCTCGCCGAGATGCGCCTGCCGCCTCCTACCGCGGCGCGGTAGCGATGTCGCCGACACCGCCCCTCAGGGCCCCTAAGGGATATCCCGCAGACCGGTTGGCCGAGCCGTCGTGACAATGCGGGACGCCCCTTACGACCGCAGGCCGATGTGGCCCGAGTGACGGGAGGCTTCAATGACGGACATGCCAAGCGAAGTCGAATGCCCGCAATGCCATCACACCTTCGATTCCGGTGCGGTTCGACCGGTGGATCGCAGTGTGGTGCGGTGGTTGACCGAGGAGCTGACCTGGTCGGGCCAGGAGCCCACCGAGCGCATGTACACGTCCTATCTGTTTTCGGCGGGCGAAACTCCCGTGTCACGGCAGCGCTTCGTCCAGGACCTTGCCTACTTGGGCGTGCCGGAGATCCAAGAGCCGGACGGGATCTGCTTCCTCGTCAGAAGGTGATGGCCCGCTGACTCCCTGGGCAGCGAGCGCAGGACGTCGAGGATGCGTGCGGTGACGGATTCCGCGGAGTCTTTCCCGTAGCGGGAGTTCATCGCGCCGTAGGTGATCCGGTCGTAACTGTCGGCGGCCGCCATGTATGTGGCGGCGCCCTCGACCATGGTGACGACGCAGGTGGCGGGGAAGGGCGAGGCGGCCTTGAGGGCCTTGCCGGTGCCGGCGTCGAGTTCGGCCTGGACGCCCACGAGGACGGTCTCGCCGATGCGGGCGACCACGAACGGCGCGTCGGTCGTGCCGTCGGGGACGAAGCCGTAGTGCGTGCTCGGGCGGAGGGTGTGCAGGCCGGCGGGTGGCACCTGGGCGGGGACCCGCACACTGTCGTGGATCACCTGCAGGGGTGCTGTCGGGGCAGCGGTGCGGATGTTTGCGCCGACGCGGACGGCTTCGTCCGCGAGCCGTTCGCCGAGCAGTTCCGCCAGGACGTGGCCGCTCTCCTGGGCGTCGGTGTGCCGCGGCGTTCCGGCGTCGTCGACCGTGGTGCGTACGGCCGACAGATACGGCGCCTGGTCACCCGCCGCGCCGATCAGGAACAGGGCCACCGTGCCGTCCCCGTACCGTTCCTCGATGCGTCGCGTGGCGACTCAACCTCAGGGACTTCCTCACCCGCACCGCGTTCTTCCCGCCCGTGACGGGCTGAGCCGACGCATCACGTGCAGCGCATGAGCGAGGGTCTCACCGAGAGACGAGCCGTCCCGTCGATCTGGCTGAATTGGCTCATCTGACGGATCTGATGGATCTGACTGATCCGGCTGCGGGGCCCAGTCCTCCACCGCGATGCGCAGGGCGGCGTTCAGCATGCCCGCTTCCAGGCGGACCGCCAGGTCGTGCTCGGACCGGTCGGTGCCCTCGGCGATCGCTCGGGCGAACACGGCCTCCGCGTCGAAGTGTGTCTCCAGCCAGACGGCACGCAGTCCGGGCTCGGCACGGCTCAGCCGTACGAGATCACGCATTGCTGCCAGATGCTGCGTGCCGATCACACGGGGATCGTCGGCGTTCGGCATGGCCTGGGTGAGCGAACTGCCGCCCCTCCAGTAGTCCCGCAGGCGCTCGGTCACCAGGTCAAGGCCCGCCGTGAGCAGGGGGCGCGCGCAGTCCTCCTTCGAGCGGAAGTACCGCCACAGGGTGCGTGTGGAGACCCCGGACGCAGAGGCGATGTCCTCCGCGGTGGTTGCCGCCACGCCCTGGGTGACGAAGAGCCGGACCGCCTCGTCGGCGATCTCCATGCGCGTCACCTCGCGCCGCCGCTCCGTCAACGGCGGTCGCCCCGTGCGGCCACCGGCTGGGCCCGGCAGGACGACTCCTCCCGCCTACGGCTCCGGGAGGTGGCCGGCACCTCGCACGCCGACGCCTACATCGGCCTCGGCATGACTGACGACGGCAGCGGCACGGCGGGCCTCGCCGGGCTCAACGCCCTGCTCGCGCCCCCGACCCGGCCCGGCTGTGCCTCGCCCGTCAACACCGGCCAGGCGCACTACGTCCTGGACACCGCCGAGTTCGCGCTGCACCGCTGGGCGACCACCGGCATTCGCCCGGCCAGGGCGCCCCGCCTCCAGGTGGACACCTCAGGCTCCGCACCCGTCTTCGTCCTGGACGCCCACGGCAACGTCGAGGGCGGCGTCCGCACACCGGCGGTCGATGCACCGGTCGCCACGCTGTCCGGCCTGGGGCAGTCAGGGGCCTCGTTCTGCTTCCTGTTCGGCACGACCACCCCCTTCACCGCCGAGCGGCTGGCGGCCCTGTATCCCGACCACGCCACGTTCGTCACCAAGTGGACGGCAAGCACCGCGCGCGGTGTCGCCTCGGGGTTCCTCCGCCCCGCCGACGCGGCCGAACTCGTCAAAGCCGCCAGGCAGTCGGGCGTCGGCGGCTGACGCGCGCACTGATCACCATGGACAGCATCAAGGCCCAGGTCGATGACCTGGGCCTTGATGCAGAGAAGCGGGCGAGGAGCGGGACGCCTCGTCGGTCGGCGTCCGGAGCGCCACTCGCCGAGGTCCCGGCTGTGGTCGGGCGGTGGCTACCAGGTCACCGGGAGTTCGTAGACGCCGTAGACGATGCCGTCGTCCTTGAACGGGATCTTGTCCGTCTCGGTGGCCAGGCGCAGGGTGGGGACGCGGCGGAACAGCGTGCGGTAGACGATCTGGAGTTCCAGGCGGGCCAGTTGCTGGCCCAGGCACTGGTGGATGCCGAAGCCGAAGGCCATGTGGCGGCGGGCGTCCCGGTGGACGTCGAGGCGTTCGGGGTCGGGGAAGACACCGGCCTCCCAATTGCCGGTGGCGCCCGGGATGATGACGCCCTCGCCGGCCCGGATGAGCCGGCCGCCGATCTCCAGATCCTCCAGGGCGAGCCGGCGCTGCCCGGTGTGGACGACGGTCAGATAGCGCAGCATCTCCTCGGCCGCGTTGGCGAGGACCTTTTGGTCGTCGGTGTCGCGGACGACGGCGAGTTGGTCGGGGTGTTCCAGGAAGGCGAGGGTGCCCAGGGCGATCATGTTGGCGCTGGTCTCGTGCCCGGCGCCGAGCAGCAGGATGCCGAGCATCGCGGCGTCCATGCGGCTGAGTTCGCCGGCCTGCATGCGGGCGGCGAGCTCGGAGAGCATGTCCTCGGCCGGGTCGGCGAGTTTCGCGTCGAGTTGTCGGTCGAGGTACTGGAAGAGCGCGCCGAAGGAGGCCCGTGTCTCTTCGGCCGTCGTGTCCCGGCGCAGGCTCACTTTGCTGTTGCTCTGGAAGAACTCGTGGTCCTCGTACGGAACTCCGAGCAGTTCGCAGATCACCAGCGAGGGCAGCGGCAGGGCGAGGGCCTCCACCAGGTCGACCGGTTTCGGGCCGGCCAGCATGGTGTCGATCAGTTCGTCGGTCATCCGCTGGATGGCGGGACGCAGGGCCTCGATGCGTTTGACCGTGAACGGGCCGGTGACCATCCGGCGGATGCGTCCGTGGTCGGGGTCGTCCATGTTGAGGAACGAGGGCGGGGTCTTGGAGGCGGTCTCCCGGAACGCCTCGTTCAGGTAGGGGAAGCCCTCCCGGGTGGTGTCGACGCTGAGGCGCCGGTCGCCGTAGAGGGCCTTCTGGTCGTCGTAGCGGGTGACGAGCCAGTGCGTGCTGCCGTCCCACAACCGGACCTTGGAGACCGGTTTCTCGGCGTGCAGTCTCAGCATCTCCGGGGGCGGCCCGAAGGGGCAGCCGGCCGCCCGCGGCATCGGATAGTCGGGAACGGCCTCGTCCAGGGTGCCGCCGAGCGCGTCGGTCATGTCACGCCTCCTGGTGGGGGAACGGAGTCGTGGCCATACAAGCGCACGAACCTGACAACTTCCGGTCAGCGGGCTGACGAAAGCCGGATTGACCGGATCATGCGGTCCACCCCTGCTCAAGACCGGAAACCATTTCCGTCGGTTGGGACGCTTGCGCGAGCATGCCGGAGTGACCTTGCTGCGGTGGTGCTGTGGAGGCGTCTGATGGCTGCGCGCCCTGAGGCCGGGCTGATCTTGCTGTGCGGGCTTCCCGGCTCCGGGAAGACGACGCTGGCCAAGCGCCTGGCCGGAGAGATTCCAGCGGTGCGTCTGTGTCCGGACGAATGGATGGCGGGTCTCGGTATCGACCTGTTCGATGAGCGAACCCGCGACCGGCTCGAGAAGCGGTTTTGGGATCATGCCCAGGACCTGCTGAGGCTGGAACAGACTGTGATCCTTGAGTTCGGCTTCTGGGCGCGTTCTGAGCGGGATGAGAAGCGTCAGGGAGCGCGCGCACTCGGCGTTTCGGTTGAACTGCACTACCTGGCTGCCTCGATCGACGAGCTGTCCCGCCGCCTCGAAGCCCGAAGCCGGGAGGGCGGGCCGGGGACCGTCCCGGTCAGTCGCGAGTTGCTCGAGGAGTACGTGAAGCTCTTCGAGGCCCCCGACGATGATGAACTCGGCCTTTTCGACGAACCGCCCCCGGACCGGCGGGCCGGGGAAGCGGCCTGTCGGTGAGGGGGATTGCGCGGCAATTGCACAGTCCCCCGTTCCGTGATGCGGGGTCGACGTCGTCGGATCGACGTACATCTGCTGCCAGTGGGCTGCATTCCCCGAGTGCCAACCCCCTAGGGCGTGCTGTCGTCAACGGCCGACGGATTCAGTGACGCCAGCAGTTTCAGCAGCAAGGAGTGCGCCTGCTCCTGCTCCGCCGGCGTGAGCACCTGCAGCGCTTCGGCATGGGTGGCGTCGATGGCCTCTCTGGCCTCTGTGTGGAGTTGCAGGCCGGCCTCCGTGGCGTGCAGTCGCTGTGTGCGTCTGTCGCCCGGAGTGGTCCGGCGCTCCAGAAGCCCCCGCTCGACCAGCCCGTTGACCGCGCTCCCCATGGACTGCGGGGTGATCGCCGCCCTGCGCGCCGCGGTCGCACTGGAGACACCCGGCTCACGGATGGCCTGGGCCAGGGCGCTGTTCTGGGCCAGGGTCAGCTGGAACGGGCGCAGGGTGCGCTCGATCCGGGACGCCATGATCTGGCCGATCTGCCAGGCCACATGGCCGGTGCGCCAGTCGGTGCGGTTCACGTGCCGGACCTCTTTTGTAAGGCAACTGATGATGCTGTACAAATATTATCAGTTGCCTTCCAATCGAGGAACCTGCTCCGATGCCCCAGCACGTCGCCACCCAGGCCACCCGAAAGCCGCACAGGCACGCCCTGGACGAGGCCCACCCACCGCCCGGCCCCGGAAACCTGCGTGCCGTCCTGCTCCCCGTCACAGTCGTGCTGCTCATAGGCACCGTGTTCGTCAGCGTCTATCTCGCCGCATTCCACGCCCCACGGCCTCATCAGCTGCGCGTGGGTACGACGGAGATCGGCACGCAGCAGGAGCACCTGCGCCGGGACCTCGCACGCGTCGTCCCGGGCGGCTTCACCCTTGAGACCTACCCCGACGCGTCCGCCGCCCGCGAGGCCGTGCAGGACCGCTCCGTGTACGCGGCCTACCTCGGCAAGGGGGAACTGCTCTACGGCAGCGCCAACGGAGCCGCCGTCACCGCCACCGTGACCACCGCCTTCGGCTCAGTCGCCCACGCGGAGAACCATGATCTCTCCGTCGAGGACGTGGCCCCGGCGGCAGCGGGGGACACCCGCGGCCTGTCCGTCTTCTACGCGGCCTTCGGCCTGGTACTGGCCGGATACCTCTTCGGCATGACGACCTACCAGCTCGCCCCCCGGCTCCAGTACCGCTGGCGGATGGCCAGCCTGGCCCTGTTCGGAGCCGTGGGCGGGGTCCTGGTCGCCGCCATCGCCGGGAGTACGGGCTTCGGCGCGCTGCCCGGCCCCTTCCTGCCCCTCGTCGTCGTGATCGCGCTGATGGGCGCCGCGGTCGGGGCCACGACGATGGTGCTGCTGCGGCTGTTCGGCTCCGCGGGCGTCAGTCTCGCCTCGATCCTCCTGCTGATCCTCGGCAACAGCAGCAGCGGCGGGATCATGCCGGCGGCCTACCTTCCGGCCTGGCTGCGCCCGCTGTCGGAGATCCTGCCGGTCGGGGTTGGCGTCCGCGCGATGCAGGGGCTGTCCCGGTTCGAGCACGACGGCCTCACCCGCGCCCTGGTGATCCTCCCCGTGTGGGTGCTCGGCGCCGCCCTCGTGCTGTACCTGAAGGACGTGTTCCGGCGCCAGGCACCAACCGGCGCGAACGGGTCGGAGCAGGAGCGGCGCGAGCCGCAACCCGCTGCGCCCTGACCTCGGCATCGTCCTGCTGGGTGAGATCTCTGAGTGCCGGACGCCCGTCCCTTCAGTGCCGGACGCCCGTCCCCTTGCTCGCTGCCGCACCCCGGCTCATCGCGAGCACGGCGTCGCGCCGGCTCAGCGCGCCGAACGGGGAACCACCGGTCGGGTTGCTGCTGCCGCAGATCCAGGTGGGGCCGTCGGCGAGGTGGGTGAGTGCCTCCTCTGCGACGTCGACGGGATCGGCGAGGTCGCCGCCGTACGACTCACCGGCTGCCTCGCGCATCCGCCGGTGGGAGGGGGTGTCCGTCCTGCCGAGCACGAGGCCCAGGACGTCCACGCCGCTGCGTCGCCACTCCGCCCAAAGGCTCTCCGCGAGGATGAGGTCGAAGGCCTTGGTGGCGCCATAGGTGGCGAGCGTGGCGCCGCCCGCCCAGGCCGCGCCCGAGGTCACCAGCACCATGCCCCCTCGCCCCCGCGTCACCATGGGGGCGCCGAAACGATGGGCCGCTTCCAGTACGGCGGTGCAGTTGCGGCGGACCAGTTCCAGGTGGGTGCCGAGGTCCCGGTCGAGGAACGCGACGCTGCGGGCGTCGGCACCGGCGTTGTACACGAGGAGCCCGACCTCCAGGTCCGAGGTGACGCCCTCGAGTTCCGCAAGGGCACCCGGGGCGCCGAGGTCGAGCGCGGCCGTCCGGACCTCGACGCCGTGCTGGGTCCGGATGTCCTCCGCGGCCGCCTCCAGGACGGGGATCCGCCGAGCCACGAGTACGACGTTGATGCCGCGGGAGGCCATTCCATGCGCGAACGCGACACCGACCCCGTCGGACCCGCCCGCGACGATGCCCCAGGGGCCGTAGGTGCTGCTCACAGCTGCCATCACCTTTCGATTGACCGGGCATTGACCGGCATTGACCGGCGTCCACCGGCTATGCGGGCGTACCGTCGGCAGCCGGCGGCGCCAGCATCGCGCGGGGGCCTGCGGTGCCGTCGAGGTTGGCATTGATCCGCTCGGCGATACGCCAGCCGTGTGCGGTGCGCACCCAGCGCCAGCTGTTCGCGGAGACCTGGAAGACCCAGAAGCGGCCGGCGTCGGCGTCCCAGCGCAGATGCAGCGCGTGGCTGCGGCCGGTGGCCCGGTCGCCGTCGACGACGACGTGCGGCGTGGTCAGGACATGGCCGCAGCCGCCCAGGATCACGCTCTGGTGGCCGGCGCCGTGGACCATGCCGGCGATGTCGTCCCGGCCCTCCATCCGCAGGTGGGGAATCGCGTCGAAAACGCCGTCCTCGGTCCAGAGCCCGGCCGCGGCCTCGCCCGAGCCGCTGTCGACGTCGGGCCCGTACTGCGCGACGAGCTGCATGATGCCGACCTGGTCCTGAAGGGTGCGAACCTGTGCCGCCAACCTCTCGACCGTGGCGCGCAGTTCGTCGATCTCACTGTCGGTCTCGGTCATGTGGGTCCTCTTCGAAGTCGGCTCAGGAGGGTGCTCAGGAGGGCGCTCGGAGATCTGCGCAGGGCACGACGACAATGCGGGCCGGCCCGTGCGCGTCGCGTGCGGCGTCCAATGCGCCGGGCACCTCGTCGAGTCCGACGGTTGCGCCGAGCATCGGCCCGACGTCGAGGCTGCCCGAACAGACCGCCTCGAAGGCCTCGTCCCAGTCGGTCGTCGAAGGGCCACCGCCGAACTGGATGTTGAGGCCCTTCCGCTTGGCGGTCAGGGTGTGCAGATGGTCGCCCTCCGGCGGGCCGCCCACCGAGAAGATCCGGGTGCCGCGCGCGCACCCCTTGATGATCGAGTCGAGGACACCAGGGACGCCGACGCACTCGAACACGACGCAGCCAGGCAGGCCGGCCATCGCCATCAGGCCGTTCACGTCCTTGGTGTCCTTCGTGTCCTTCGTGTCCTTCGCCGACTCGGCCGTCCCTCGGGCCACGTCATGCCATGCCCGGTACGGCGAGATCTCGGCGGGATCGATGGCCATGTCGGCCCCCATGGCCAGTGCGGTCGTACGTCGTGAGGCCACGAAGTCGACGGCCACGACCGGTCCCGCACCGAGGCGTCGGAGTTGCGCGATCACCGACAGGCCGATCGCGCCGCAGCCGATGACCAGCGGCGCCTCCTTGGTCGTGACCTGGGCACGCGAAGCGGTCGACCAGCCCACAGAGATCGCGTCGGCGACGCAGACGACCTCGCTGGGCAGGTC
>Ga0307512_10001433_pt1 | contig 33861 bp, 42 predicted proteins | sample 14_EM_MG_FD_200267 | JGI IMG/M metagenome (GOLD analysis project Ga0307512, IMG submission 200267) | Populus trichocarpa ectomycorrhiza microbial communities from riparian zone in the Pacific Northwest, United States - 14_EM | ecosystem: Host-associated > Plants > Roots > Unclassified | place... | reverse complement strand
TTCCGGGCCGATCTGCTAAAAATCCCATTGATACCATCACAGTCTGTTTTTTTTTGACGTTTCTATCTCACAGTCTTTCGATTATGTATATTATCTGGAAAGGCTTCCAACTGGTCCACCCCCTGGGGACCGAAGTCGCATTACGATCAAACCTTATTTAACCACGGTGACCGTTTTGCGTTGGGTCGGGAGAACGCTTTGACGCCAGCTTCCGACAGCTACGATAATCTCCAGTTGTGTTTTGTTGATGCGACCATCGTAGAGAAGGGGAGGTTGCCGACACAATACGATACTGCGGACATCCAGTTCGGCATGGTATCCGCCCTGTTTGACCGGGCTGCAAGAATACTCTACTCTGGGAGTTCACCCCCTCCCCTACGAAAAGCCTGAGGCAGGGTCGCTCTGAAGCTCTTGACAGGTCTCCTCTTAAAAGGAGGCACGTAGCGAGCCGGAACCGAATATTGTGGCCCGGCGCTGGAGAAAGGTCTGATTGTGAGTTCCAGGATCGCTATTAAGGTTTGATCGCTGAAGCCACAGGAAGCTCAGGAATGCAGCGTATTCGGGTCTGTGCATAGTTTCGCAGGCTAGTATGAGGGAGCTCCTGGCATGACCAAACGTTGACGTTGAGCTCGTGAATGCTGTCATCAAGGAGATCGAGTAGGCGAGATTATCCTAGTTGCTCGAACTAGCGGTATCCACACTGGCGCCTTACTGGAAGACGAGGCCGTCGACATTATCCAACGAGCGAAGCCCAGAGACTTTAAGCCGTCAATACATTCAATACTTGTTAATCTCGAAGCCAATCGACCTGTAGAGGTGGAGGTCATCCTCGGCGGGGTCGTCAGCAAAGCAGCAGAAGCCGGCGTACCAGTTCCAAGGTGATCTTCCTGTGTAACATGTTGGGCCTCCCTTACCCTTGTCTCTCACCTTCGAGGCTGCAAGTTATTTGCACATCTCTCGAGGCCGTTCAGTACAAATTATTGGTAATAAACTCAGATCGGAGTTGCAGGTAAATCAGGGGAGGCGCAAGCTTTTGATGAACGTATTTTCTCGGGTTTCATTAATACAAGTTTTCTTCAAGTTGGAAGGCTATCCACGCCCATCCAGACGTGGTCTACGGTCGATCTAAGAATCGGATGTTCATAATCATCGTCTTCGATTGAGGGCGTGACGTTACACAAGTGACGGGCAACTAACTTGGTAGCCTCGAGGCAGGTTCCACGTGGCATTTCATGCCAATTGCGACCACAACCTTCCTTCAGGTATTTCTAGCCACGAGCGGCTGATTACTGAGAATGTCATTCGAAAACGCTCCCGTGTCAAAAGGTGGCGTTGAAGCTCGCGGAATCTTGCTGGTCTGGTGACCGCCCAGGCTTACCGACCCGTGTCAGGTCTTATGATTTGGCTGGCAGTGGCCAGTATACTGTCTGGAATCTTCGACATCAAATACTACTTTCACCTACAGGTACGCTCTATGCGCTTAGCTCGTCGCCCTATCGGAACATTTTCCTTCTGTACAGCTCGTGCCACACATCTCTGTCCATCATCAGGTGCGCCGTTCCACCAGATCGGAAAGCGAGCGACAGAAATACTGACTTCTACGACCGTATGATGCGGCTCCTCTGACAAACCTTATAGTACTGGAGAATCTTGACCCACCACCTCGTCTGTCAATCGTTCGGCGACCTTTTTGTCTCCGAGCTTTTGATTTACAACGTGGGAGTCCAGATTGAGCGTTTCTTTGGGAGCGTCAAGTTCGCGGTCAGTTCGGTCAACCGTAGCCTTGGCCACGGTCCACGCTTATACTTTTTTCATTCTTCTATATTATCTGACACAATAACACGCAGTCGTTCGTCACGGTTTCGACTTTAGTGGCAACCATCTTCGGATTTGCCACCCTCTTGTTGCTTAATAGCCTTGGGCTAAACACCATTCCCGCAAGCCCGGCTGCACTTGTGTTCAGCATTCTCTACCAATTCTCACGCACGGTTCCTTCAATCTATCACTTCCGGGTCTTCGGTGTCGTGTGCAACAACAAAACTTTCACATATCTCCTTGCAGCACAGGTACGCAATCTTCCTGTGCCGGGAACACTTTAGTTTACCCTGTTGTTCTGTCGTTTTATTTTCTACCTGATCTATTTGTATTCATCAACTAATTTTACCTCTTGCTTCATCGAAGCTTGCATTCTCAGCAGTACCAGGGTCCCTTGTTTCCGCGATTATCGGTGTTGTCGTCGGTCAACTCTATCGCGCAGATCTGTTCAACCTCAAAAAGTACCAGCTTCCTCCATGGTTGATACGCCTTTCGTCGAGCGCAGCCCCGTATGTAATCGGGTCAACCCGACCACCGAGAAGGACCAACCGCGCTCTCCATGATGGTTCAAGAACCTCATTCACTTCTGAACCTCGCGCTAATGCAAGTGGGGCGACGGATGAAGATGAGGGTCCGATTACGACAGCCCGCCGAAACCCTTCATCGCGTCTTTCTACCGGCGGAGGTGGAGATAATTCAAGGGGTGGAACGACCACATCGGTGGTGCGTGATTGGGTCAACGAGTTGACTGGGCGCGACGGGGCGCCCTCAGGTCTCCGTATCCCGAGCGAAGCAGAGATATCTCAAGTATCGGCTATGTTCCCGAACGTAGGGAGGGAAACTGTGGTTGGTACTTTACAGAGAAGGTGCGTACGGAGTTTCCGTTTCTTACCTACCATGCTTTGCTTCATCTCTGGTAGACCTTGTGTGGGTCATCGGGCCCATGTTTCGCTTCCCGCCATCCCACCTCCCTTCTGTTTTGTGATCTCGTTATATTCTAGAACGGTTACTGATGAATCAACCCTGGACCGCCAACCCCACCCGCCGGTACCGAATCTATATTTGGCACTTTTAGCCCTACCGCAGAAAGTGCCATCGAGACCCTTCTGAGGACCGAGAATTAGGCGATTTGCTCGGAAAACTCATCTAGCCGACTACCGGATTTTCTAGGCAGCTCTGTAACTTACCATGCGTGCATTTTGTATAGGTTCGCTAAGATCGAATAATTCCCACAGATTTTATCAGGTGGAGGCAACCTTGTATTCGGCATGATCAGGCCAATGGATTGGCGGTCGAATGATATGGACCCACACCCTGGCGGAGCTACATTACAAGAGTGGCTGAACCCTAAGCGACTGATTCCGGTTCGTCAACGTCTTCAGCACCCTCTTCTTCCTCTTCCTCGGTAAAAGCGTTAGCGGGAACGGAATACAAGCGGATGACCGGCTGTCAGGACCGAGAAATGAGTGAGTTGTGTGATTTCAGTTGAATATGGGTACGAAGGAAGGAGAGCGGGGGAGTCCCCCTAACGAGATCGGCCCGATTATCCAGGATGGGGTGGCCTTCGGGTACATAGAAGAGTGTGTGGAACCTGAGCGTACCTTGTTTGGGTCCTTTATCAGCACGTATTTTCCCTCGGGCTGTTTGATGCACAAATCGATGATCGCCCTCATGATGCCCCACCCGTTGGCGAGTGAGACATTTAGCTGGCTAGCGAAGTCCAGAGGTCGATATGATGCAGTGCTCAGAATAACGTGACGAGTGTTATCACGCGAGTTGGAACGAGAAATGTATCTGTGAGAATGGTAAGCCGACGTTCACTCACGCCCATCGACGTCCAAACGGGACTTAAGTGGGCGATAAGAATGACAGCCTCTGATGGAAGGAACGCACCCTATTTTCATCAGCTCTACCCCAGCGAGGATACTTTGGACGGCCCATTTTGCTAATTTGCAACTATTGTTCTTCATCTCTGTGGCGACGACTGCTCCTCGTTGGGTGTCCAACTTGGTCCGCCAGTCTGGTGCACCGCCAGCACCTGCGGCCCTGGGGTCGAACTCATTCAACGCGCGAATTGTTACCAAACCCTGTCCCCCACGGGGATTGCCTTGGCCTGGTGTATATGCATCAACCTCTGTCCGTACACAGAGCCGGATGTCTTCGTCCTCTGTGACACCGAGGTCGTACAAGCGGTACCTGTACCCACACGAAGCCATCGGTTCAGTCTCTTCCGGGCCATAGAAGGGGTTGGGTTTGGCGAAATCAATCGCAGGGGGAGGGGATTTCTCGATGACAGCTTGAAAGCCGAAGTTCTGATTGATATACGTGGCTTCGAGAGAGAGGTTTGTTGCCGAGTTAATCGAGGGGACTTCAGGAGCTTTTTCGTTTGGATTGTTCGGGTTGGGAGGGAGCGGGTCTAGGGGGGGATCGGCGGCGTTTTCGTTGACGGTTACGGTGTCGAAAGCACCACCGTCTCGCTTATCGAAGAACAATTTGTTTCCCTCTCGATTCACTACGATGTCCCACGGTAGGACCGACCTAGGCGCGCACATAAGCACGCCTATGATATTGTCGGTTATGTATACCGTTGCAGCGTCTTTGGTCGCCAGCTACATGGGTCAACGTAAGTCCGTTGTCCAGGAAAATCATTCCCGAGGGTTTTACCTCTTGCATAACCGGATCATCGCTCGTTGTAATGTTGTATTTGATTCTGTCTTGCGCCTGCAGTGGTCGCTCGAGCTTGGTATTGACACGGTCGTAAGATTTATCGTAGGGGAACAGTCGACCGTACGATCCCCTTTAGGATTGTCAGAATCGTAGGAGGTCGGACAGACCTCCGTACTCACAGATCCTCTGGTTCTTCGACTTCCATACGCAGCTTCGACAACCGAAGCATTTCAATTTCTTCTAGCATGGGCCATGAAGGGTCAATTGCAACAGAGGACTCGCGAGCACGAGAGCCCTATCGAAGAAGAAGCCGGGTCAACCGTGTTGAAAGAGAGTGAGAGGCAGTCTGGTCACCTTATCCCAATCTCTCCACCCTCTCCTTGCACCTCCTCGTTGACCTCCACCTCTCGATTGGAGGCCTCCTCGGTTAGGACCGCCCGGCCTCTGACCACCACGGTTGTATGTTGACCCACCGCGGCCCAGCGATCTACCTCTAGTGATCCCACCACCTCTGCGTATGGTGGTGGCCTTGCTGTCGACCAGAGAGAAACTGGATTCGTCCTCGGCATGGAAGTAAGTGAAAGCACTCGCAGTACCACTTCCGAAGGCTTGAGTGCCTTCCTTCCTGCCGCGAGTAGGGCCAGACCTCGTTCCCTGAGTTGTGGATAAACCGGCAGTGGTGTTTCTGCTATCTCCCGTGCCTTCGTACCAATCGGCAAACCTTCCTAGTTTATCTGACTTTGAGTAGGGAGCATAAGGGATCTCCCTAAATTTGTATTCGGAGGGCATGTTGGATGATGAAGGACCCCATGACCCATCTGGATTGTCGCTAATCGGAGGAAGAGAGAACGAAACCATGGCCGGGGTTTATCGCACTTGGACGAAATTTTTGAGATGAGATTCCAAAAGCGCACGTGATCCGGAGCAGCACTTTCTGTTCCGTCCATGAAGTGCGTCCAGCTTTCACGCGTCATCTCTCCGTTACTGTGGCAAATGTCTCACAGGCTGGTTTCAGTGTCGTACAGGAGATAAAACGGATCAATCAACGCGAACTTGACCTGGGAACGAGTGGTTCATGGCATGATGATTATAAGGGTGCGTGATCGTTTCTTGACGGGCTCGCAGCCTCTTGCTGACGGATCGTTTAGACTCCGCATACATTTTCGCAGGAGGTCTTTCTCGGGATCTGACTGAGGGAGACGTCATCACGATCTTCTCTCAGTACGGCGAAGTTATGAATATCAATATGCCTCGTGACAAGGAGACCGGCAAGCCTAAGGGTTTCGCCTTTCTGATGTACGAAGACCAAAGATCGACCGTTCTGGCCGTGGACAATTTAAACGGAGCCAGCATCCTGGAGCGCACGATTCGTGTGGACCACGTGAAGAATTACAAGGAGAAACGCGTAAAGAACCAAGACGGGGAATGGGTGGATCCTGAAGAACAAAGTCTCAACGCCAAGCCAGAAATGATTGTCGGTGCGTTACCCAAATTCCACCCACCCATTTTGTCCTTGTTTGAACTTGCTGAACTTCTGTAGATGGTGCCCCATCGGGGTCTGAGGAATCCGATATCGGTGCAGACATTGACCCTGAGGATCCCATGCGTGACTTCATCATTGCGCAACGTCGGGAGGAGAGGGCCGGAAAGAAAAAGAAACACAAGAAACGCAAGGACGAAACACCTGAAGAGAGACGAGCACGGAAGGAGCGCAAGAGGGAGAAGAAGGGGAAAAAGAAACTGTTGGAGGGAAAGTCTGACGCCATGCGTGGTGTGGAGGAGCTTCTCAAATCCTTAGGAGGCCCCGGAGACGAGGCTCAAAGAGCGTCTCCACGAAGGAGCAGAAGCAGAAGTCCTTCACCGTCCCGGAGGGACCGCCACCGCCCAAGACGAAGTCGGTCACCCGAACCGTACCCTTCTCGTTCGCGTCGAAGAAGTTCAAGCGGGTCCGGGTCCCCGCGAAGAAGGTGAAAACTCCGACCGGATCCCACTGCGCTTCGCGTATTCAAAGGACTGTTGTGCGACTGAATACACAAATACAGGAGTGCACATTAGAAGCGGGGCGTATCTCAATTTATTCGAGTTTCCCGTGCGTCCTTTCCCTGCACGATACTGCCGGAAAACCTTTTCTCCCTGATGTTGGTAAATTTCTGCATTCCGACCGCGCATGAATTCACCTGTCTAATTTTTTGGCGTTCTCCCGTGCTATCACGGCTCCATCGCCTTATACGCGGTCTGTGGGCAACTGGGACCCTGGTTGCTGGTACTTGATTTCCTCATGACGGGTGATTGGGCGGTATCTCCACTGGTCGATCCGCACAGGGCTCCCACAGGTGCCCAACGAAGAATGTGGCACTAAGGAAAATATTCGTCTGACCACTGGAATGCATACATGCGATACGGGCAAGCCGATGTTTCCCCTCAGTTCCGGATTGTCTGCCTGTTTTGTTCCTCATCATTTTATGCGATCTTGAGCGATCCCTTGGGCGGCCGACTTGCATACATATATTGCATCACCCCTGCGATGTGACAGCTGTTTCTATCGTCTGGGAATCCGTTTTCAGTGACCGAAAGCTAGGGTAGGTGCTATTTATGAATGCTATGGCGGGCTGCCTGGGGTCCCAGCACTCACGTTCAGGGATTAATGATGATAAATCGACCGAGTGTATGTTGGATAACACTTATACCCGGACCCTGATGAGCGTTTGCTTGACCCTGTCTACAGCGAAGTGGCAGCGGAGAGCGTTCGCAAATATATTGCAATCGGGAGTTTCAGGATAAATTACGGTATAGAACGTACAAACTTCTGCGCTTGAAATAACGACTTTGTGGGCTACCTATGCCAAGCGAGCGAGTCTCATGTTCACTCCCGGACAGCACCCAACGAACATTCCACAATAAGCCTGAGCCTCGAAGATGGTGTTGATCGGTTATGTAAGCAGGTGATCGAGAGTGCTGGGGTTAGGGTTACTTAATTTTCGTTCCGTCCTTCCGTCCTCGCGCTCTATGGCCAAGGGATCCCAGTTATCCCAACTCAAGTCGGCGTTATCTCAAGCTGGTGTAACAGAATCTCAGCCTGGAAGCAAGCGGAAACGCTCGAAGAACGAAGATGTCGACAAGGATAGGAGGGCCGCGAGACTTCGCGAGATTCAGCAAAAGATGAATCCGTTTGATGTTCAGGTCACGAAAACGAAACACGATGTTGGTGGGAGGAAGATTAAGGGCGCTGTCGGTCGACCCGCCCAGAGTAAACAAGCTGGAATTCAACAGGTGCGCAGGCAGTCTAATTTTCTACCATCGGTAGTTAAATGAACCCGCATGTTAAACAGCGTACAAAAACCCTACTCAAGGAGTACCAAGATAAGGATCGCTCCGGCGGAATGTTGGATCGCCGTTTTGGCGAAAATGACCCCACCATGACACCTGAGGAACGTATGCTTGAACGTTTCACCAGGGAACGACAGCGCGAGTCCAAGGGCGCCTTATTCAACCTGGAGGAGGAGGACGAACTTACCCACTATGGGCAAAGTTTATCGAACTTGGATGACTTTGATAACGTTGGACTCGGACTTGATGACGACGACGGCGAAGATGCTGGTCAGATTGACTCGAGAACCGTACAAAAGGCTCACTTCGGTGGCTTTGAAAGTGACGAAGACGATGACGATGAAGGGGTAAGTGGGATGGGATGCTTCTCTTCACTCGTGTCTCCCTCCTTGGCTCAAAGTTGTTCTCAGCCAGAACGGAAGAAAACAAAGGCTGAAGTCATGGCCGAAGTTATCGCGAAGAGCAAGGAGCATAAGGTCAGTCCTCTTCAACTGCGTTCTTTGCTTTATCGACGTGCGCTTTCTCTAGTATCTTCGTCAGATGCAACAAGAAAAGGACGAGGATCTCCGACACCAACTCGATCAAGACTTGGAGTCTTTGCGTTCGTTACTTTATGCCGTCGATCCAAAGCGATCCGCCGACGAAGTGGAGCTCAGCGCTGCTGTGGAAGCTCCGGATGTTGGGGACCAGGAATATGATAAAACTGTTAGAGAGCTCGCTTTCGAACAGAGGGCCAAGCCCAAGGATAGGACGAAGACGGAGGAGGAGCTTGCATTGGAGGAGAAACAGACCCTGGAGAGGGCGGAGAGGAAGAGACAGAGGAGAATGCAGGGAGAAGACTCTGAAAGTGAAGCTGAGAATGGGCGAAGGAAGCGTCTCAAGCAAGTCGGTGGTGATGATCTCGAGGACGATTTCTATGGTGGAGATGGGTTTGGCCCAGGGTTACAAGAGGAAGAGTCTGACGAATCAAATGAGGATGGAGAAGACGATGAAGGTGAAGGAGAGGACGAGGAGGGGGAAGGTGGGCTAGAGGACGGATACGAGGATGACGACAGTGAGGGTAGTGAGGAGGACGGAGACGACACGGAGTCCGAAGCTGAGGGCTTGGGTACAGCTGAGGAGGGGGATGATGCTGAGCTCGTGCCAACACGAAAAGGAAAGACAGGCAAGTCGAGCGCACATAAGGAACTCCCGTATACGTTCCCATGTCCAGAGTCGCATCAGGAGTTTTTGGACATCCTTGGAGACATTGAAGACGAGGACGTGCCCACGGTAGTCCACCGAATACGAACGCTTCACCATCCTAGCCTTGCTGAAGACAACAAGGCAAAGCTTCAGGTAATGCGCCTTGTTCCCCCGCGTTCCTCCCCGCTCGGCTGACAAACTCTGTCCCCATAGGGATTAACTGGGGTACTCATCGACCACATTTTGCACATCACGACCCCACCTTCCCCTCGACTTACCTTACTTTCCGCCTTGATGCCTCACCTTTTTGCCTTGTCAAAAGCGTATCCTACCACATCCGCCCAGAGATTCGTCGAGAAGCTGGTACTGATGCAGAAGAACCTCCGGCTCGGGTTGTCAAGAGGCCCGACAAAGCCAGAAGTCAAGACTTGGCCTGGCCTCCCGGAATTAATGCTGTTGAGGGTGACAGGGCTGATTTGGTCTGCTAGTGATTTGAACCACCCGGTTATCAGCCCAGCTCGTCTTTTGATGGCATCGTACCTTGGTCTGTGTCGTATCCGCAATCTCAGCGACATTTGTAGTGGTCTCTTCATTTGCACGCTGTGGTTGCAGTTCGAGGATCACTCTAAGCGATTTGTCCCCGAGGCCGTGGCGTTTTTGGCGAATACTCTTCTGCATCTGTCTCCGCACAAGATCAAGGATGTGGTGTCCCTCCCGGGATCGTTCCCATCTCCGGACTTCGGTACACATCCAGAACTGAGACTGGATGCGAAGAAGGCGCAAAAACTATCCTTGGGAACCGCTGACCTCCCTGTCATCCTCCTCGGGACCGGAGGCGAACAAGCAAAGGTGGACTTGCTTGGAACGTGCCTCATCATATTGGAACGATTCGCAGATCAATACAAGAGTCTTGATGGCTTTTTGGAACTTTACTCGCCCATACAAGTTATCCTTGCTCAAATCAATGTGGACCATCTTCCAAGGGTGCTTCGGGTAGGATGTCGCCTGTCACTTCTATATCATATTCTGACCACGATCCAGGATCGAGTTAATGCGATGAGCTCCATTCTATCTAAGTTACTCAAGTTCTCCAAACAGCAGAGAAAGCCCCTTCGTCTCCAGATGCACAAACCCATTCCGATCCCATCCTACGTACCCAGGTTCGAGGAGCACTCCTCAAATTACCTCCGTAACCGTGACCCTGACCACGAGAGAAACGAGGCTACAAAACTACGAAGACAACTTAAACAAGAGAAGAAAGGTGCGATCAGAGAATTACGGAAGGATGCAAAGTTTTTGGCCGCCGTCAAGCAGAAGGAACAACAAGAGAAGGACAGGATGTACAACGAGAGGCTCAAGAAGGCTCATGCATCCATCGAGCCGGAGAGGGCGGAAGAGAAGGCGATGCTCCGGGAAAAGGCGAAGGAAAAGCGCCGCGCTGGCAAGAGGTAGATACCTTGTATACTGTATTTCTTCGTCCACCTCGTGCACCGTGTTGTAATTAGGTTGTGACAGTAGCCCGTGATCTGTGACATACCGTGCTTCCTCTCACCACGCCCGTGGTTAGCATCGGCAATGGATTCCAGCTTGTCCATACCATCCTCCTCTCTGTCACGACCGGTACCGACATTGCAAAACAAGGATTCCGCGGTTTTACTTGAAATTTTACACGGCGATCTCAGCAACTCCAGCCTGGGATTGGATTACGACGAGGACTGGGTACCGCTCATCTTAAACTTCTGCCATTATTATCTTTCAAAACTTCCGAGCCCGCAAGGATGGCAGTGGGACTTGTTGCATGAGAAGGTCAAACTTATACAACTTGTCCTTGAGGTGGTATCGCGAGCCGTTTCCTCCAGGCCATCATTGTTTATTGGTCACGACGACAGCGCAAAGCGTTTATTCACGACGCTAGTCAGCCTACACCACGTACTAGACCGGTGGTGTTCAGTTGATGTACCCCATAGCGACGCCGTTGTCAGCCCGCAAACGTTGAGGGGAAGCGTTCTGGATGCGATCTTTGAGCTCCTTCAATCCTTAGGAAACGGCGCAAAGCTAGGAGAAGACAAGGCAACGACGTGGAGCACTCTCGGAAGCATTATATCCAAGTGTCTTGGTATATGCGATGGTACGCTCTCCGTCGATCGCATTTTACTCTTGGACCTCACCCGGTGTTCAGATTACCTCAACTCAATCATTAAGCCCGACCCGCCATGGAGGATACATTTATTCGGGGCTCAGAACAGTGGGTCGGATAACACAGTTTTTGACGCAGTGAGGTGTCTGTTGTGCGCTTTCGCTTCAATTTCTAACCAGTGAACAGGAGGACACCATTCCGGACTCCGTTGTTATCCGTAAACCGTCTCAACTTCCTTTATTCCTTAGTTTCCTGAACGCAATCGTCCTGAAAACACTTTCACCCCCAATGCTGTGCCAAGACCTACTTGTTCACCACACTCGACGTGCGGTCTTCACGTCCAGAGATCTCTGCGATCATTTTCTGTCATCGTCGTGCTCGTCACCCCCAACGGAGCGCATAAGAGCGGTATCACGTATTTTGCAAGTCATCCAACCGTTCTGCCGTGAAGGGAGCGGTGTTGAAAATGCTTCCCGTGCCATCCAGTCCCGCGCGGTCCTCTATCGTCTAGAGCACAACTCACAAGGGGGTTGGGATCATTTTGATGCCGCCTTCCAGGAGTACGTAACGGGTCCGGTGTGTACCACGACGGACTTGGTCCCAGTTATTGATTCAGTTCTCTCGGAGGAATTGCCGAACGCTTTTCATGTACGTTGACAACGCGTATCCGTAACTTGCATTTCTGATTCGATGCTGATCAAGGATGCTGCCTTGTCGTACATTAGCAAGTGTACACGGACATATGACGAAGAAAGTTTGCAAGCACTCGAGGTCCGATTGAATCAGCTAAGAAGTAATCCTCGTACCGCTACTGGACGGGTGGAAAGGGTGCTGGAAGCGATCCGGCACACCACTTCAGAGACTCCGGGCGTCAAACCTTCTCACGGAAAAGTTCAGTGGATGTCACGTGTGAGAGTACTGGTTGAAAGGATCATCGCACCGGATTCCGTCGATTGGATGGAGGACGATACTTCCATGTCAAGGAACTCGTACATTTCCCGCGCACTTTCTGACATTCGGAACCGTTTTGAGAGGTTCGTACTGTGCGTACACTACTATTTTTAGGTCATTCACACCCTACAGCAAGCCGTTGTATCAACCCCTGGAACAGGAGCGCGTGGCATTAGCGAGGGATATTAGCAACCTCGCGTGTTGTCTCGTCCATCCGGAGGACGACTGTGCTCCCGAGTTCATACCGAAGCATGGATACATGATCTTGACCACCTGTTCACGGGTCTTTGAGATGTTGTTGGAAGGACCATCGGGCAAAGAAGTCACGGCTCCGGTACACCAGGTAGTGATGGAAAGTCTGCGGCGGTGTCTCAAACACCATCAGTCAGGACTTTCTGCGTCTGCCCTAAGTACTGCCCACAGTATTTGTGCTAAGGGGCTGATGGACGATCGTCGTCATATCCGTTTGGCGGCAGGGTACGTTTCCGATACTACCTTAGCGCAACGAATGCTTACGTCGTTGTTCAGCCACGTCGCTACTGAGCTGATTAGGCTGTATCAAACTAATGAAAACGACAAAGCTTCGTCGTTGATGGATTCGGTTCTGAGAGGACTCAAGCGACCGGACACACATAAGGAGACAACTCTCTTAGTCCTCGGGCATATTGCAAAGTACGTCAGAAAACGCATTCAGCACTCGACAACTGTTCACCGAGAAAAGGATTGCTGTGGGTCAAGTTTCAGGGCGGGCAATCTGTTCGATATTTTCTCAGATTGGAAAGCCGAATCATGCCATCCGCGGAACCGCATACCTGCAGGTGAGTGAACTCACGGTTGATTGCTGGAGCATCACTAACCTGCGGTGCCTCTGTAGCTGATGCAACTTGCGAAATATTACAAGAAATCGCACTATGATTTCTTGTCCCCGTACATGGAGCAAATCGCTGATTATACAATGTTCCGAGTCAACTCCGAGCCCGCACTGTTGGTCGAATTGTGTCGGTTTCTTTCGTTGGGCATTCCAGAGTTCATACGGCACATGTTATCGGAGACTCTTCCCAAATTTATCATACAAAGGAATCGTCCAGTCCTGGATTATATCAAAAATACGCTTGGGGAGCGCATATCCACCCTTGTTGTGGGTCTAGCAGCGGAGTTATTGGCTCGTACATTCCTACTTCAGGACCCGAATGCGATCGACGAGGTTCTGGCTTTCACTTTGGACTTGCTTAACGAGAACGCCGGCGGACAGAGGGTTACTCTCGAGAGCTTTATCTACACTTGTGACGTTCCTCTGCTCACCGAACTTGTCATCGCCATGCATGATGAAGATCCGGAAATACAGTCCCTTGTACGTTTTTCTTCTGTTGGGCTTGAACTCAGTTGCTCAAAGTATCTAGGTAATCGATGGGTTCAGGAGAGTCCAAGTTGCAACCTCTCAGTCTCCTTCCAGGAAAACCCGTCCTCCTAACCAGGGAGTTGCTACTAAGCAGTTTGTGATAGCAAACATGCTTGCAATTATGATGCGCCTTAGCGAATCCCTCCACGATATGTACGGCAAGAAACCTGTCGGGATTAAGCGTCAGATTATTGGTGGAATTGCCCCGTTTATTACCTATGTTGGAAGTGCCATCAGTGGCATCGGGTTACAGGTGAGCTCCTCTCTATCGGCGTCAGAAGGCTACATCTAACAGGCTCAGACTATGGCACTCCTCCAAGCCATGCTTGGATTTCCTTCACTGGTTTCGGTGACTCTGGACACCTGGAAGGTCTTCTTACAAACTTTACAACCATCGGATCTCGGCCTTTATATCGGTGTAACCAGTGCAGCGTTCCTCGCGTCATGGGAGCAATTTAACCGGGAAGAACGAGCCGTGGCCAAAGAATGCCTCGAGTACATCGTCATGGAATGTGGCGACAAGCTTGGCTCCCACCTCGATGAGATAGCCGACCTACGGAGGTATCAAGAACTGCAGACAGTCAGCACGAGGCTGTCAGAACTTCGCAGCGACGAGACTCCAGAGAATCGACTGCGGAGGATACTGAATCGTACATCCAACGAGAACTACGCGGTCGCGTGTCAGGCGATGGAGGAGCTGAAGTCTTTCATGCTGTCGAAACACTCCGGATTCATTCACGATCTTGCATCAGGAGATGCCTTCTCCCCTCTTGTTTCGGATATTGTCTCGAAACTCATGACTGCGGCAGCTCGGGACGATGATAACGCGGAACCTTTGAGGTTACTCGCTTACCATTGCCTTGGAATCTTCGGGGCCGTCGACCCAGACCGCTTCGAGCTCCCATCAGGTGACGAAAACGCTGCCATGTTCAGCAATTTTAACGACGAGAACGATGCCGTGGCATTTGCTCTGTATCTTATATCCGATGTCCTCGTTGGAGTATTCCGCTCCGCAAGTGATCTCAACTACCAAACTCAAGTTGCCTACGTAATACAGGAATTGCTCAAGTTCTGCAAGTTTACGCCCAACATCCTTTCATCGTCACCTCCTTCATCCATAACCCTGAAGGTCCGGCGCCGCTGGGAGGCATTACCGAAGCACGTCGTGGAAACAGTTGCGCCGTTCTTAGAATCGAAGTATCACAAGAAGAACCAACTCGAAATCAGGGACTCCGGGGTCGTGTATTTGGTTCAACCCACTTATCGGGAGTGGACCCAACAATGGACGGCGTATCTCCTGGATAAAGCGGTTGGAACTCACGTCAACGCAATATTCCCACTTTTCCACTGGATCATCGTGCACAAGGACGCCAGCATCGCTCATCGGTTACTTCCACATCTGGTTTTGAACCTTATGATATTTGGGCCGGAGGAGGAGGTTGAACTCATCCGCCTGGAGATTTTGACTGTGTTGCAAGACCAGGTCAATCCGGATGGAAAGTCAACCGACGATAAACGTTTTCTCAGTACTCAGGTGTGATATGTATTTTCGAAGTTCCACGGCCCTCTGACATTCCACCAGGCAATCTTCATGCTCATGGATCACTTGAACAAGTGGGTTCGATTAGTTCGACAAGAAGCAGCCAGTAAGAAACCCGATGGTGGGGCCAGGCGTGGCAGGGCGTACGGGGACGATGAAATGGAACAACGTTTACTGCGTGTGGACTCCATCCTGTCCAGCATACCTCGTGAACTGGTGGCGAGGGCGGCCCTTCAGTGCAAGGCGTTTGCGCGGTCTTTAATGAGCTTCGAGGGGCAAGTCTTCGATCTAAAAGCGAACGACGCTACCGAAGCCAATCTGCAGCCTTATTACGAGCACCTCCACGATATATATGCCAACCTCGACGAGCCCGACGGGATGGAAGGCGTTTCTACTCTAGTCTTATTGCCGTCGCTGGAACACAAAATTCGGCAGCACGAGAGTACGGGTCGGTGGACATCTGCACAGAGCTGTTGGGAAGTCAAGCTACAGAATAGTCCGGACAACCTTGACTATCATATTGGACTTCTGCGTTGCCTTCGAAACCTGGGCCACTATGGTTAATATGTTAATTCTGTGGATACCCGTGACCTGGCTGACACGATTCTTAGATACTCTCCGAACACACGTCAAGGGTGTACTCACTCGTAACCCCGAATGGGAACCAGCCCTAATTGGTTTCCAGGTCGAGAGCGCATGGATGGTCGGTGACTGGCAAGAGGTCCAAACTTGCGTTGATCGGACGGAGACTGATACATCCCACACCGCGATCGCTCGAGTCCTCCTTGCTTACCATAATGGAGAATCTCCTGCTGCCGCTCTTGCCTCGACGCGCAAGTTACTCGGTGCTCCCATAACGGCTGTCGGTGGTGCTCGAGGATATCGTGGCTGTTATCAATCTGTCTTGGACTTGCACATGCTACAGGAGGTTGATTTGATCAGTTCAGTATCCACCAGACCCCCGCCACGCCCGCTACGCGAACTCTCCGGAGCCTTAGCTGCAAGGTTGGAGGCAACCCTTCCTGCCTTTAGGGTTCGCGAGCAGATTCTGAACATGCGACGGACGGCCTTTGGTATCAAGTGAGTGACTCGTGTGATACATAGGATGACTGAACGAACATCCGGCAGTGGTAACCAAGATGGAGACGACGATAACGTCATTGGGCTTACCTGGTTGGATAGCTCAAAGATCGCCAGGAAGGCTGGTCATTGGCAAACTGCGTACAGCGCCATGTTGCAAGCTCAGCGCAGGGCTGCGCCGTATTGGTTTTTGGAGAGCGCGAAGTTGGTAAAGGCTGCGGGTGAACCACTCCGGGCTCTTCAGGAGTTGGAGCATGCACTTCACTCCTCACACGCTGATGATCAGGAAAACCGCAAGTCGAAAGCAAAGGTGATCTCATATCCTATACATCGTTTGTCCCACTCACAACCGTCCAGGCTCTCGTGACCCGTGCGCGTTGGATGAACGAATCGGAGAGGTATCAGCCAACAGAAGTTCTGAAGGCGTTCCAAACGGGAGCAGAAATAGTCACTATGTATGGAGAAAAACGCTTCTTTGTTCATTCAAGTGACTGACAGCTTTCAGGTGGGAGAGCGGTCATTTCCACCTTGGTCATTTCCAAGATGAATGCTTCAAAATGCTACCGCAGGCTGATTTGCGCACAAGGCGGGTGAATTCTTTATTATTGGTCGCCTTTCTCTAAGCCGTTAAAACAGAGGTTCTCGTATGAACCTCAACACAATCCGGTTCTACTCGAAAGCAATCAAGGCCGGATCGAAATATGTGTACCAGACTGTACCACGTCTGCTCACGCTATGGCTGGATCTGGGGGAAGATGACCCGGATCTAAAAATGGAGTCCAATCAGAAGATAAATCAGGAAGTCTCAAAAGCCATTGAAGCGATACCCACGTATAAGGTTCGTTTTTATCCTTCCAAATCCTACGCTACTCATTTTCACATCGTGTAGTGGTTCCCGGCCTTTCCTCAGATCGCTTCACGTGTCGGTCATGGGAGTAGCGAGGTTTACAAGTTGCTTGCAAACTTGATTTCTCGTATAATCGGGGAATACCCAAAGCAAGCACTCTGGCTATTCATATCCGTAGTCAAGTCTACAAAGTCGATCAGAGAGACCCGAGGTAAGAGGCTCTTAGATCGCTTGAAGGTGAGCCGAATTTCGGTGCCTCTGGTACAAGCCACTTACCTGACCGAACGTAACAGTCAGATCCCCGGTATAGGAACACAGAGGTTCCGGGTCTCATAGACGACTCACTGACGATGACGAATGAGTTGCTTGGCTTATGTGACTTCCCCATCAAGGATGACAGGAAGACTTTGAGCATGCAGAAAAACTTCCCGAAACTCTTCAAGCTTGCACCTTCCAGAGTAATCATCCCCCTCCAGGAGTCGTTGATAGCCAACTTCCCACCTACCTCCTCATCTGAAACTACTCATCAGCCTTTCCCGATCGATGCTCCCACATTTGAATGTTTGTTGGCTTTCTTTTTGAGTTTCCGGATTCTGGGTCTAACTCCTGGTAGTTCTCTACGACGAAATTGAGGTCATGCGCTCTTTGGCGAAGCCGAGGAAAATAAGCATCAGAGGTAGCAACGGCCAATCGTATGTCTTCCTCGGAAAACCAAAGGACGACTTGCGGAAGGACGCTCGCTTGATGGATTTCAACGGAATCATAAACAAACTATTGAAGGCCAACTCCGAATCTCGAAGACGGAAGCTTTGTATGTTTTTCCCTCATGCGATGCACTGGGTTGCTCACAGTTGTTGTAGACATCCGCACCTACGGTGTTGTCACACTAAACGAGGAGTGCGGTTTCATTCAATGGGTGTCTTACACCATCCCCGTGCGAAACGTACTTGTGAAAATGTACGAACAACGGGGTATTCCTGGCGGATGGGTAAGTCACGATTCTGAGTTTATTCCGGGCGGAATTTAAAGGTTTCCTAGAGCGCAGACTTAGCGCATGCGTTCGGTCGGATAAAAGCGGCAGAATCCCCGAGAGAAATCGCTGAAATATTCCAAACAGACATCCTTAAACAGTCCGTGCAGCTCTAGTTCTCCGTTCGAATGCTGACGGTGAACCGTGTGTAGATTCCCGCCTGTTTTCCATGTCTGGTTCCTGGAGACCTTCCCAGAACCTTCTGTGTGGCTGTCAAGTCGCTTGGCCTACAGTCGAACTGCGGCTGTTATGTCTATTATCGGATTCATCCTTGGGTACTGCGGTCACCATCTTTCCCCAGACCCAGCTTATTTACCACGATTCTAGTCTCGGTGATCGTCACCTTGAAAACATCCTCATGGATTCGCATACCGGGGACGTTGTACACGTCGACTTCAATTGTCTCTTTGAAAAGGTACGCCTTCATGTGACCCAAGGACATGACAGCCCTTCACGCGATATAGGGGAAAACGTTGGAAACACCCGAGCGCGTTCCCTTCCGACTCACCCACAATATCGTCGATGCTCTTGGTGTGACAGGGCCCGAAGGTAGACTCTCTACCATCCTATTGTTCAACGGTATTCACTCGGTTTCAGGTCTTTTCCGCATCGCCTGTGAGATCACGCTACAGATCTTGCGCACCAACAAAGATTGCCTCATGAGCGTCTTGGATGCTTTTATTCACGATCCGCTGATGGAATGGGAGGATGAGAAACGGAGATTGGTACGAGCCATTTACGACTGGCATGGGCAGGAATTGCTGACAAATCGTACAGGATAGAAAGTCAAAACACGCGAACAATAACAACGTGAAAGCTTTGACAGATCTCAAGGTGTTGGCAAAGAATGCACTAGATCCAATCGGAAAGAAACTGAGAGGGATTTATGCTTCGAATGGGAAAGGGCACCTGAAAGAAATCACGACCAGCAACTTGGTGCAGATGGTCATCCAGGAAGCTACAGACCCTGCGAATCTGGTACGGCAACTAGATTAAGTCGACATGCGCCCCGCTTCTAACACTTGGTGTCACAGGGACGGATGTATCCTGGTTGGGCACCGCATCTATAAGCTTCCTCGGCCGTTTGCCTCAAATTGAAAGCCCAGCATGCATATCGTTCTGCATTTTATCGTCCGTACTTAACTCATGTATCAGTAGTCCCCGTTGTATCGAGTACCTACGTAGAAATTGCATCGTAATACGAGACCTATCTATCCCAGTCTTCCAGAGCAAAGGATAGGACGCCGAATGTTGATGATTCCGGCCCACCCTTGCTGCAGAGATTCTCAACGCCGCGACGGATGAACCGAACGAGTCCATCAAGTTCCCTCGACATCTTGTCCACCCTCGTAAATGCGTCTTCCTCTGCGAACGAGATGGTGGTGTCCCCAATGAAAGAGGGCGGTTCCATACCGTATCCCTCGTCATCTTCCTGCTCTGAACTGCTGCTCTCCACGTCAGGATCGATACTATCTCCTTCATGGTCCCCTCCGTTACGAGAGAATTCGATCGTGTTTTTGCGTAACCGGCGAAGTCGTTTGCTCCTGTGTCTCCTGACGCGCAGTGAGACTGACACATCGCGACTTCTGGAGATGCTACCTTGAGGTGATTCACCCTTGAGGGTTGCGAAGCATTCGGTGAAGTAAAGAGAGATGTCGAGGATCGAAAGGATAGGGCGATATATTGAAGCAACCTGGTAAGAACGAACCCTTTAGCCAGGAGCCAACGTCAGCGGGTCTTCGTACCTTCTGTTGTAGAAAGCACCTGCTTTTTATTGATTCGATGCTTCCTCAGATTGAGCAACCGCCAGCACTAGAAGTTTAGCGAAAAGGCTTACTATTCACTGTGCAGTTGGATGATTTCATCGAGTGATTTGACCTCTCGAAGGCGTTTATGGAACTTTCGGACTTCGATTTGGATTACCTGTGAGTACTCGGTAAGCCACTACACTGTCATGGCCAAAAGAAGTGGTCAAGGACGCACATAGGTCGAGACGTATTCAAGTAGAGTGCTGTACGGGGAAATGTGTGAGTCAAACAGAGGGTGACTCGTGGCTTTTTCCCTCACTTGACAAACCAAGACAACTTATTCCGGAGCGCGTAGAAAGCTTTCATTTCCGCCTGCTGGTGAGCGTCCCTAGACACGAGCCCTGACCCGCGTAAGACCGTATTCTCCAAGAGACTCCTTGCTCGTTTGATTTGCGTCAACCAAACGAAGATCGAAGAATACGACTGAATCGCCTTCGGGCCACAGATATAGGTCAATGGGAATGGGACGGCGTATTCCACAAACAAGGGATCCAACCCTCTCACGCTCCTGGTGGTTGCTTTATCCGGACTATCCTGATACGAGAGCCGAACGAGCGAAGGATCGATCCACCTGTGATAGCTCATCTCTACGACATCTCGTAACGTGCTGTTGAGGAAGTGGAAGTCGGACCAAGCCTGCTGTGAGTCCATCTTGGCGAAGAGCGAGTCAAGGAAATGGTTCATCACGTCTCCCCGCCTCATAAAATAGCAGTCTTCCATCACGTTTAGGTGGTGCTCGAGCTCGCAATCTTCCAGCAGTACCTTCATAAGCGCCTGTTGGGCGGAGAGGTAGCGGATGTGAAGGTCTTCGTGGACGATCCCGGAGAGGGCTTCAGCTGAAGTGGGGAGGATAACCGTCTCCTCGTCCTCCCCCCCGGAGGACCCAGATTCCCTGATGAGTGTCTCGAACCGCTTCCAACCGACACTACTAGCACCTGTAAGGGCCACATCTGCATCCTCGGGATCTTCGGATTGAGTGTCTCCGCCAAGGGCTCTCAGTAGCCCAACCGCCTTCCCCGTACTTAACACATCCTGAGCCACATGCTCGACGAATACAGGGAGCACCTGCGAAACCCCATTTGCATCCTTCCTCAGAGTACACCCCTCCGTCCAGAAGTCCGGGTCTAACAAGGGCATTTCGTTGTCCTCGATGAAGAACTCGTCGTCGATGCCTCCTTGGCCATTCCTTCCACCGCTTTCGGGAACAACGGGAACCCCGAGAGCCGAAAAATCGTGAGTCGGCATCCCATCCCTTATCCATACTCCGATCATCGACCAGACGGGCTCAGCACTCTTGGAGAAAACCCTCATAAGCGTCGCCGAAACGGTAACCTCTCCCATCAAGTCTTGTTCGCGAACCGCGTGCAGAAGCGCATTTAGGAGATGAGTGGTGATGACCGCCGGGGGGACGTTGTTCTGAACCTCGGTTAAATCCCATATTGGTATCACTGAGGAATCAGTGACGCTCGACTTCGCGAAGTGAACTTGATATCTTCGAGAGATGGACGCTTTTTGGGTGACATCTTGCAGAATACTCTTTAGCGTGTCAAACAGAGTCCCAAATTCATCCCGAACAGACTTTTCCAGGCTGAGCAAACTGACGACCAAAGGTTCATCTGTCGCGGAAGGTCCCTGAGCATGACAGATGTCCTCTTCTCTAGCGGAGCACCAAGCATCGAACCTCCGCACTTCGAAATCTACGGCCTCAGCGAATGCTTCGAGAGTTCTGGAGTTTCTCCTCCGAAAGTTGAGGATATAGGAGATCTTGTCCCCCTCGTCACCCTTTGACCGTTCCGCGGCTTTTACGAACACGGTTGAGACAAATCGACGGAGGTGTTGGAGGGTGGTTGCAAGACGTGCAAAGGCGGAGATGATAGAATGTTGAGAGTCAGGGGTCAGGTGCATGAGCCTCGGGGATTTTGAAGGCTATACAATGAGGTCAATTACATTCGTAGAAGCTGAAGTGAGAACTCCCATACCTGATATGAAAACAGATGTTCCCCCGAGTCCACCCAGGTGAACATAAGGTTCTCGAAATTTTGAAGACCCATGAGTACCTCACGAACAGCATAATGCTCAGGGATATATTTCTACGACAATAGTAAGCTCAATACTAAATGAAGGCTGAGACACCGCACCTCGTGGGCAGCTGCCCCAAATATACCCAAAGTGGAGCCTTTCTGCATCCTATCGAGGGAAGGGGCGAGGGTTGAGTGATCACCGAGGCTGAAGGGGCGGTCTAGGTCTGTCTGTATGCGCCACTCCGGTCTCCAATACTGCCTCGCTTGCAAGTCTTCAAATGCCTGGCGGTGTTGATAAAACTCTGGGACATCCTTCAGATCAGCATAATCATCGTCCCTCCCACCCTCAATCCTCAGGGGACCCTCATTTTCCTCGAGTTGCATTGAACTCAAGGATCCTGCAAGTGAAAGGGAGTCCGAGCCTTGATCACGGCTGAAATCATCTATGTCATCGTCCCACGGAGATAGAGAAGGACTGCTTCCGCTTGATTGAACTTCCCATCCCTCTACAGTGGAGCCACGTGGTAAACCGTAGACACCTTCCCAGTGTTGCCCATGGAAAGGTTCTTCGGCAAGGATCTCCGCCCAAGTTAAGGGGCCAGGGGCTTTCGGGGGGTTATAGACGCGTTGGAGATGTGATTCAGCGAGCTCGTGGGTCGAGTGATCTGGCGGAAGAGACAGAGTGGCCTGCGATGTAATGTGTTATTTCGATAGTCAGCAACAAACTGACTGAAGAATGTACCAAAAACTGCAGGTGATCAGGAAGACGAGATGTCTATCAGAGACAGCGGGTTGTATGTCAACTCCTGAAATATTGACTGGGGGGCAACTTGAACCTACCTTGACTTCCGCATCCAGATCGATATTCCTCTCGGCGCGTTCCTTAAGTCGTTTGTACGTTGTATCAATCGCAGAAGCAAGGTCATCATGGGAATGGATTTTGGCCTTTTTCACTAATCTACGACATTAGCCGACCGTGCATGTTACATGGATCTGGATGGAAAAGAGGGTTGAGCGAACTGAAGCGCAAACACACCCTGTGAAATGAGCATCCGCCTTCTCCATGCTCCAGCCGACCCCTACCACCCCACTGATTCCAAGCATCCCCAATTCCAAGTGCTTGCTAGCATAATCGCATGCGATCTTATAGTTTTCCGGATCGTCCCCGTTCGTGATGCCCGTTATCTGAGTGACAAGGGTATGAATCAAACCCGAGACTTTAGCAGATATCTGAGAATGGGCGGGAGCATGGTGGGACTGTCGACTTGCTGGTCTTTGAGAGAGTCGTGAAACCGGCCGTTGGGATAGCCGAGATATCGGTCTTGAGTGTCCCAAAGACGAGGACGGCCGGAGTGCCGGAGCAATAGAGGCTCTTGACAGTGGTCTGCTGGGCAGGCTATGTTGAGGTCTGTCGATATTTGATGGGTTTGAGGTCGACCGTTGGATCTGCATCTCGTCGACAATAGACGCGATGGCGATCAAGCCTCAAACAACGCGTCTGTGGCTTTCAAATTTCATCTTCCGTCACGACCACTATCCTTCATCATGGCCAGTCGCGTCGCAACTCGAAGTTTGAGGACCGCTCTATCTCTCAAGAGACAGGGTAGGCTATCCCCACCGCTCTCCAGGAGCATGGTATACGTCGCACCCAACCCAGCTCCCAAGACCGAGCCCACAAAGTCAGCTACACCCGCTGACCTGACCACTGAGGACTTAGACCAACTTCTCACTCGTAGGAGCTCGAACACCACCACGAGCAATGGCAATGGAAATGGTAACCGTACCGTAACTAAGAACAACGGTCACTCATGGGCAGAGGGCAGTGGAGACGGTTCGCCGTCTGATTGGTCGCGAAGCTTTCACGGCCTATCTTCGCAACCCTTCGACAAGAAGATATCGGAGGTCCTTTTGACCCAGGTCAACCCTATCGACGTTGAGATCAAACCAGGTACACCCTTTTGCTTCAACCCCCATACTAAGGTTCAAACCTGAAATACCACACAGACGGCCTGATATACCTCCCCGAAATTAAATACCGCCGCATTCTCAACAAGGCTTTTGGTCCTGGCGGGTGGGGCCTCGCTCCTCGCAGTGAGACGAATGTTGGACCAAAGGTGGTCAGCAGAGAATATGCGCTTGTATGCCTTGGCAGGTACCCACTAAAACCCCCAGTTGGTTTGAGACGTGCTGAGTTTTGGTGGATAATTTATAGGTTGGTTGGGATCGCAAGGGGCGAGCAAGAGTACTTTGACCCCTCTGGAATCCCAACCGCTACCGAAGCGTGCAAGAGCAATGCATTGATGAGGTGTTGCAAGGACCTCGGTATCGCTAGTGAACTCTGGTATGCTTGCCCGAACACGATCTGCCCCCGTACGTTAACCTGGTTGTCCCCAGGGATCCGCGATACATCCGCGAGTTCAAGGCAGCTCACTGCATCGAAGTGCTTGCTGAGAATGTCATAACCAAGAAGAGGTGCGTGATGTCACCCCTCTTCGTTTCCTCACGTCCCTGACCTGCATGCTAGGAGGAAGTTATGGCGAAGAAAAGACCAACCTAAGTTCGATTATCCCTGGAAGGAGTAATTTACAGAGCCAATTTATCTATCCCTGTGCTGTTGAAGCCTTGGTTTCATGTCATACGACTGGCCAGCGTTGTGCCTCAGTTACGATAGACCTGATAAATAATTTCACCACCCCTTTCGAGAAAGTGGAAGTATAATGGATGTTGGCTCGCAAACTAAGAGATTTACGTGAGGGTTCATTTTGTTCCGAAGACACGGGCGGAAGTTCGACAGACAAGCGCAAATATTTTAGTGTTGACTACTAAAGGAACAAATGATAACACATCTTTATGCCACCGTAAGAGAACAGAAACAAACGTGAGCGGAAAAAGATACGATACACACTAGTACAATAATTCAGCAGAGAACTGACAGTATATATAGTAAAACGATGAGGGATAACCACAAAGAGACAGCATCGAATCGTATCCTGACATGTAAGAAAGGTACAAAAATTAAGCATGGTTAGGGGATCAGTTTTTACCACGTCTCTTCTTGGCCTTCGAAGGAGAGGGCGTGTTCGTAGTAGAGCTGGTAGTGGCTGCGTTATTAGTGACAGTGGGAGGGACAGGGACAGTGGCGGGCTGAGCGGGTGCGGGCTGCGGCCTCTTGTGCTGAGGCAGGGGTTTCTTCGGCCGGGGGTCTTCTTTCTTCGACATACCCCGGTGTAAGAACTGTACCAGGAATGTTCCAATGGTTCCAGTAGCAAGGATGAGAATAATACGGGGGACCTTCATCGTTTGGCCATAGACGAAGCTGAGGAGCTGAGCCAGGTAGTCCATCACCCATTCACTGTTGCGAAGAAGGATGACGTCAGGTTTTAAGCGCGTAGGTAAACGAAGAAAGGGAGACATACTTGCTGCCGCCGGGAGCAAAAGAGGTGTTCCATGGCTGGTGATCGGTGTACGTCTTGTCCTTGAGCCAGTTCCTCATGGCGTCGACGTCAAGCCGGACTTCATTCGGGCTGAGGAACCGGAGGGACTTGCCGCGATCGGCCAGGACAACAAGTTTAGGTGCCCTGCAAAGAACACAATAAGACTCGTGGGACACACGTGAAGTGTGAAAGACATACTGCCATACCCCCCACTTGGTGGTCAGGGCGGTAACGTTGATATAGTCGATGCGCCCCCACTTTACATGAGGCAAATCGTTCTCCTTGACGGAAATATCGTGGGCTTCGTCGAACTTCTCGTCAAACATCTGCGAGAGACCCCTCGGTTGGTCTGCTTGAATGGTACTGGTAGGGTTGGGGAATAATCAGAACCTTCGTCACGCTGAGACCCGAATCAAGGGATTTCACTCACACGATCAGGAACCAGACGCGTTCCTTCTCCTCCTCTTCGCTGGAGAAGGTCTCGTTGACGATCAAGCTCTCGTAGTTTTCATCTGTGATCAAAGGAATTCTCTTGTCCCACATGTTCGCCTTCCTGCGTTCTGCCTCTTCCCTGGCCGCGGTATAGTTGAGCCCGACCTTAAGAAGGGCATTCCCGATAGGCCCTTCAGTGAGGATTTTAGACCAGTGGAAGGGTGTCTCTGCTGGAGGTGCCACTCCCGTATCTACGGGAGGTGGAGGACTTCCCTCCGGACTGTCACCTGGGGCCCAGTCACGGGTGTCCACGTCCTCCCGGACAACTTTCTGACCCGGTTGCCAGCCTGCAGAGTAGTACTGGGCATAAACAGAGGTAGAGAAGGAGAAGAGAGTGCCGAGGAGGAAGAGAGAGGAAAGGAGCTTCATGGTGGTCGAGGGGAGGGTTGGGTGTGATCAAGTCAATTTACACTCTGGACGACCTCAAGTTCCACGTGCACCAGGCCAACACCATCATCATCCGCTAACCAGCCGACGCGCACAGCCGGATTGCTTGCGCATTCATATCATGTCCTCGCCAGTCTCTCTCTTTCTGGCAGCCTCGCTGGCAGCCTCACGCGCGTTTGCTGCTCCTCAGGACGGTCAGGTCTCCGCCACCCTCAACTCCCTTTGACCGCTGACAATGGTGTGAACAGTACCGTCCGCCGCCTCGTTTTACGTTCCCACTCTTCCGGGTTTGGTCCAAGATGAAGAGAACCCATTACGCATGTTTGCCGGACACATCCCGTCAGACCCAGATGCAGCATCATTACCACCCACAACGGTGTATGCCCACACGTTCTTCCTCATGATCAAGGCCCAGCGGAGAGCAGACAAAGAACGTATATTGTTCTGGTTCAATGTATGACACGTAGCGCTCCCGAGTTTGTTCCGTCGTTGATTGTCGAGATTACGTTGCAGGGCGGCCCTGGGTGCTCATCTTTTGATGGGCTTATGCTGGAGTCTGGCCCTCTCAGGATGAAAGAAGGGGTGCTTCAGGTTATTGAAGGCGGTTGGGATGAATATACCACCATCGTTTTCGGTATGTTCCTCTAGCAGGACTCCCCCGGAGTTTAGACTCACCATGCACAGTCGATCAACCACCAGGCACTGGATACTCGTATACAAGCACGAACAGATACGTGCACGAGCTGACTGAGGTGACGCGGGATCTTTGACCCTTTGTCTTGTGTACTGAATCATCCTTGAGGCTGCTCGTCAACATATGGAATTCATGCGTAATTTCTATAAGACATTCCCAGAATATCAGGAGATTGATGTGAGTTTTCTTCAATATACGTTCATTCGTGACAGTTAATTGGAGTTCCTCATCCAAAGACATACCTCGGAGGAGAGAGTTATGCTGGACAATATATCCCATATTTTGGTAGGCCGTTAGCGACTTGTCACTTGAATGATGTATTTAAACAAGTATTTGTAGCCCATTCAATGCTCGAAGCTGGCCTTCCGCCAACTCTCATGGGAATCGCAATCGGAAATGGCTGGATCGATGCACGCAGACAGTACCCTGCCTATCTCGAATACGGTCTCAAGCATGGGCTGGTGGAATCCGGGTCCGACGTATGGGAAACTTTCATGCCCGTCCATGTACTGATGCTGACACCTTATCTCCAGCACTACAAAAAAGCCAAGTCTGAGACAGACGCTTGCGTCGAGAGACTGAAAAAAATTACCGATAAGGAACCCGTTAAAGAGCAAGAATGCGAGGACCTTCTGGCAATCGTGGCAGAATCGAGGAATAAAATGTGGGCGAAACTCGCCAAGTGCTGAGAAGCGTCTAATGCTGCTATAGGGCCCAGGGTGAAATCACGGAGTGTGTCAACATGTATGACATCCGGTTGGATGATACATACCCTGCCTGTGGTTCGAACTGGCCATACGAACTGGCCAATATCACAGAATACCTCCAGGTACGATTCCATGCTGACAATACTGGAAAACACAAGGTTAAAACCCCGCTTAGAGAAAGGATGTCACGGCAGCCTTCCATGCTTCAGGGAAATCCACTGGTTGGGTGGAATGCGACTCAGCCGTGCACACGGCGATGACAAACCAACAGTCAGAGTCCTCCATTGCACTGATTCCTGGGATCCTTGAGAAAATACCAATAATGCTGTTCGCTGGCGACCAGGACCTAATCTGCAATTACGTTGGCATCGAGGCATTGATTTCTGCCTTGACATGGAATGGCGGAACGGGATTGGGGACGGTTCAGACACAATCATGGACTGTGGGCGGCACCCCTGCTGGAACATGGGTTACGTCACGAGGTCTAACATATGTCAAGGTATAGAGTATTCTTGCTATGCTCCTTAGCTTGCTGGAACTGAAATACGATCCTGATACGCAGATTTTCAACGCTTCGCATATGGCACCCTACGACAATCCACATGCCACGCACGACATGATTCTTCGATTCATGGGGGTTAATTTCTCATCTATTGCTGACGGTTCAGCAAGGATACCGAGTAGTGTCGGAGACGATGTGAAACCTATCCTCGTACCGGGGGATCAGAAGCCGACCCCACCCCCTGCCGGCGCAGGAAAGTCGCCAGAGCAAGATAAAGCAATGTGGGAAGGTAATCCGCCGTCATTCTGAACCTAGCGACTGGAACACTGATGGCACTATCAGCATACTACAACGCCGGTTCAGCAGCGCTCGTTCTCTTATTGATTCTCCTGGCGGTTGGCATCTTCTTCTGGTGCCGAATCCGTTCACGGCGACGCGTGTCACAAGTCCGGTTGGAAGAAGAGAGCATCCCGTTGCACTCTAGTGTGAACGATGACGATGGGTTCAGACAGAGGGCTGGGAAGGGTAAGGAGAGGGCGCTAGGGAATGCGAGCGAGAGAGAAGAAATGTTTGCGGTTGTCGACAGTGATGATGAGGATGAAGCCAAGAGTCCCATCGCCACTCGGTGACCGCTTGGGTTCCAGATGATCTTAGTTGGCTCCTGCTGGTCTGTTTTATGTTATGGAAGGACTGATATCGTTACTGTAACCCATAGATATCCTATTCATATTTGGTCATTTTCCACGCTGTAGCTCTTATTGAGTATACTATCACGGTGCACTACACCCTAGAAAATAAACCCGGTACGCAAGGAAAGCCAAGAGAGAAAAAGAAATGTGTGCGTTATGGTTTCACCAAACCGTCAAAGGCAGACTGCCAAATACGGAAAGTACAGGAATATAACGCCGTACCCTTGCACCGAGGTTGACCGACACGAAGGTACCAGTCAAGCGAATCAACACCGAAGTGGACTCAGCCCTCCCTTTATATAATACCCCGTGTCATCTGGCCAACCCAAAGAGCAGAAAGATACTTGGTCTGGTGAGCGTCCTCTCCATAGGAGAGGACACCTTCGCTCCCTCAACCTGAATGACGGCATCTCAGTCTCGTACGCCGCGAAAGCGCAGGACTGCACCTGATTCCAGCTTTGGGAATTCGGGCGGGACGGTTCGAAGGGGTTGAGTCGGACACCTTTGAAGAGAAAGAAAAAGAAAATTGCGATCGCGTGTGTCCATTATTTATACAGCAAGGGTTTGATCGGAGTTCGAATCCTTCCGTCTGGTGGTTTTGCCTGGCTTTCGTTGGCTTATCGTTATTCGTCGGGGTTGGAAGATCCTTCCCTCATCATCCAGGAAACATAATACCATGCTGCACGCGCGTTTATCTACCCGGCCTACGAGTTTTCGCAAGTCGAACATCACAGCCATTTCTGATTACCCACCCCAACTCGATGATGACAATTCGAACTATACTGCAAACTTGCGCGATTGCGTTCTCGCCCTAGGGAACTGTGGCAAGCAGGTGGGGCCCAAACTTGGATCCTCGAGTATAACCTTCTAATCAACCTACTCAGGCGACACGAGCCAAACAGATTCTACACGACGGATGCGCCGACCTTCCTCGTATTCAGCGCGTGATCCACCACGAAAAGGTAAAGCAGACGTCTTTCTAGGGTTTGCGTTTCTGAACATCCGTACATCTAGTACTTCACGCTCGTTTCCGAAAATACGGTTCGAGAGTACAAATCCGATCTCGGGGAGGTCATCGAGCCTCAAGTAAACGAACTCATCGAACGCGCCGAGAAAGGACTACGTGTCTTGGAAAGACGCGAAGCGTCGCTGAAAGCAAGAGTATGTTGCATTTGTGGCGCATATAATGGACAAATACGTTTCTAAAACCCTCTTTTTCGTGTTCAAGGCGGGAGCCATATCATCTAGGCCAACTTCCAGACTTGGCGGGGTAAATACCACTGGGATGAACAAACTCGAAGCCAGGAAGATGCAGATGCTCGTGAGCCAAAGGAAGAAATTAGAAGAGGAGTTGCTCGCGCTAGAGGATGAGATTCTCAACACGGTACGGATGAATTTGGGGAATATTCCGTGTTAAACTGATTATAATCATAGGAAAGAAAACCTCTCCCAAAAACCCGGAAGTAAGACGGTTCGAAACTAGAACTCACGACTTAACCTGACGGAAGGTCCATGCACGAGCACTAGGCTGCATTCCATGGCAATCAGCTTACGCACTGCCACCAGGAGGAACGCTACAGTTGCATTGAAGATAGTGCTGAGATATGGAGACAATGTTGCACTAGGGACGAGAAGTCATGGATCGACAGCGGTGGGCAGGAAAGGGAGAGAAGCATTCATTTTCCTCTAGTTGGCTTTCTGCGTGTACCAAACACTACTCGTAGCGAAACCCTCCGGTGCTATTGGTTCAGTCTGACGCAACATAACGCATTAGTTACCACAAAGAACGCTTGGGGTAGGTCCAAGAGACGTACCGACTGTCCTCTTATATGACCCGTCAGCCGTTTGTCTCGCTCCATCATCATCTCTTCCCAAGCATCAAGGCGATATCTCGGACTCTGAAGCAAACAACCCCAAGTGTTAACTTGAGGTAGGGTGGGAAAGGGAATAAGTGCATGCCTTTCCGAGGTTTTGACCCCGCTTAGACACGTTCATTAACGTTCCAGCGGTGCTAAACATAACGGTCAAAAGACCTAAGGAAAGACACGAATCATGAACATCGACTCCCACGAGGATTATGACGAGCGGAGGTTTGTACCGAAAGGAATGAGAGCTTCCCAAGGGACGGGCATTGGTGGTGGAAATCGGAAGGCGAGCGTTGCTTATGTAATCTACTGCCGCTTCGGCTGCATTTTGGGGGATCGCGATTGGCTCCTGGCGAAGGCAAGGAGGGATCCCTGGTTTCACTGCTGAACTGCCACACAGGCAGATGAAAGGAGCTCAAAGATAACCGACGGACCATCTAAATCGCCGGGGGAGGGTGCACATGAAAAACGGGAAGGCTGAGACGCGTGTCGAGCACGCAAATGTTTTAATACAATACCACAGGCCTCACGTACAATGGGCAGACCGTCTTTTTAAATCTTGCAAAATAAGTGGAGATCTCGCCCCGGTAAATCTTAGCACCCCGGATTTTCAGGCTGTGCACCCTTCATCGACGAATGGCTCCGGGTATCATAAGCAGGACGGTGGGGGGGTGGCAAATGGACTTGGCTGCGTGGAGGTTGGTCCTCGGGGTGCTCACGCTTCCAGAGCGTGTTCACCATATGGGCGAATTGGATGCTGGGCAAGATTGCTCGCGGAAAAACCATATCTCGTTCATTCCGGGGCAGGGAACAGGGTGGAAGACAGATGGTCTTCACGGTTCCGTCTCGGTGGTTGCGTCAATGCCCCGTGGGGGAAACGGATCATTCGAACACGCAGTTGACTCGAGATCGGCGAGCGATCCGTTCATAAATCGGAAGAGAATTGTCCCCGCCTGCGGTAAGGGGTGTGGGGATGCCGATGAGCCACTGAAACAGCGTATAAAATGTAACTATAAGCCGCAACTCGGCAACGTGAAAACCACGTAGGATCGTGTCTGCACGAAGCCGTCTGGCTTTGCCGTTAGGTGGTAGGTCGAATAACACGGCAGATCCCATTCCGGGGGCGACTTTCTTGAAACCCACAAAGTGCGGCGGCTGTGAAGCCATTAATTAAGTTGGCATAAACCAAAAAACACGCTCCCTTATCTCAGCGACATTTGCGTATCGGCTCTTTCAGACCAGTCGAGCCCCTCGGAACCAGGAAAAAGACCCCGTTTGGAGTGGTGTTGGCCACAAATCCCTGTAGAACTGTAGGAGTTCGGGTCGCCTAATTAATGACCCAAGTATCCCTTCAGTACATCCTAGGTGAGGGGCAGAGATGGTACGGCGGCCCGTGGATCTAGGTTGCAGGAGCGACTTGAGTATTTAAGCTGGCTGCTTGGGCCAACTCTCCTGGCTCCCTCTCCACACCTCGGAGTTCGACAATGCAGTTGTGCGGTAAGAAAATCCCCACGGCCAGTTCTATCATCCCCCGACGTCTGCGTAAGATATTTCGTAGATCTCGTCAGGTCTCTGTGAGAGAACCGCCGACGTCAGACGAGAGCTGGACCGTGGTAATGGTTGATGGGGATCAGATTTCGCAAATCGCCGAGTCGCCAGTTGATGAGGACCCCGAGCCACGACCTGAGGAAGCTGTTCATCAGGATGAACCTCTCTTACCACCCAACTGTGACCGGTTGCGCTCAGACGACATAGTGATCTCTGGTACACACCCTGACCGTACTGGCGCCTTCGCGGACGTTTGGGACGGGTCCCTTTCTGGCGACCGTGTCATGATAAAGTCCTACCGCCTCTACTCTGCCATGGGTTCCACACAGGCTCGCATGGTAAGACTCCGCTGGTATTTCCAAAAACTCTGTTATGCTGACTCTCCGTCCACAACAGAGGCACTACAAGGAAGCGCGGGCATGCTCCATGCTTAGTTCCCATCGAAATATCGTCCCATTCCGGGCTGCGTACACCACCTCCAAACACCCGCTAGCTCTCGTGTACGATTTCATGGAACACCGATGTCTTGGAGAATACCTGAGGGGGAATGCGGACATCAGGAGAGTTCAGCTGGTGCGACTTCTATTCTACTCTCCGTATCGATCTTCTGACCTTTTTGATCGCAGCTCGCGGATATAGCCCAAGGCTTGTTCCACATGCATGACCTGGGTATCATTCATGGAAACCTGAAGATTGTGAGATTCCCTCTTCATTACAACACCCCACGATGTACTTATTGTGTCACAGAACAACATATTGGTCGATCACAATGGCACAGCTCGTATTGGGGGACTCGGGTCCGCCTCCGCTCCCTCTCGGGACCATACTACTTGGTCGGAGATGGATGCAGAGTTATTGTTCTATGGAACTGCTCCAGAACTGGTACGTCCCAATCCTCCCGAATCCAGAATAAAAACAACCAAGGAGAGTGATGTCTACGCGTTTGCGTTACTCATGTGGGAGGTGAGCTGTTCTCCACTGATGTTCAGTATTTCGAAACTTTGCTAATCCGTACCAATCAGATTTTTGCAGAACAGGTTCCTTTCTTCGGCATAAACCAGTTTGCGGCAATCCACTTTCTGGCAAACGGTATCCGACCGCCTCGACCTCACCACCCTGAACTCTCAGATAAAGTCTGGGACTTGATCCAAGAGTGTTGGCATCATGACCCGTCTCATCGCATGCCGATCAGAAGCATTGTCTCTGTCCTGGAAACGGAGATCTCTTGAAACGCCTGCACGGAGTCGACTCTCGAAACTCGGCGGTGACTAATATCCCTGGCGACGCTACTTCTCGCAGGCGATACGACTTGGCTCTAGACGCGTGCTGGATGCATGCGACAATGGAGGAGTATGTATATTGTTCTCGTTAAGTTACCTCGATAGTGAGGCTTGACTTGTTGTCGCTGTTCGTATTCTCGTTCTTTGTAGTATTTCGTAAGGTATCTGTACGTATTGTAACGTCGCACGCCCGCGCTGGATTTGTATCTCCTCCACCTCCCTGGCAGTTCCCCAATCCAGTTCTTTTTTTCTTTGGGAAATCATGGATTTGAAACCAGACCTCTGTTACCTGAGTGATCTTCTCTAACTTCCGCGGTAAGGCGACTAGGGATCTGCGCCACTACTTCTCCACGTTTTCTCGCCCGCTACCTTGAACAGCTCGTTATATCGTTGATCCCTTTGTATGCAAGCGCACCGCCAAAGTCTATGTGATAATTAAACACCTTGAACAACGGT